>OOBO01001721.1_pt1 | contig 14083 bp, 17 predicted proteins | sample 1671031 | NCBI WGS metagenome assembly OOBO01 (sample SAMN06348115, study PRJEB24527) | human gut metagenome | biome: human gut; feature: ankylosing spondylitis patient; material: feces | host: Homo sapiens | place: China | collected 2015-10 | reverse complement strand
ATATGTCAATGCCCTTTTTACTATCCAGAGGGATATAAAGAGAGAGGCAGCAAAAGACTTTATTCTTGGATACTTGGAAAACGGAGCAGTGAAGGTTAAAGACCTTGATGCAGCGGCAAAGGCTGCAGGATACAGTGATACGGGAATTAAAAGGGCAAAGGCAGAGCTAAAAAGTGAGGGCTTAGTAAAAATTTTCCATAAGGGGCTTCAGACTCCATGGAGTATAGAAAGGTTGTCATAGAGCACACAAACAAGTGGTCAAATATGAAGAAAATACAGTAAAATCAAAGGTTTATCAGTCTTTACCATGTGGTATAAACTGGGGTAATTTTCAGCATTTACAGTCTTGACCACCCCTCCAGACTGTAGACCTCAGTAAAATCAAGGGTTTGTTCAGTCTTGACCACTTGCCACTGTGGACAGAGAGGAGGTTTACCATGCGATACAAAAACGAAAAGCTGCTGCAGGTTCGGAGAAAAGCCGCCGAACTTGATATAGGGCTGAGTATAGCACTCCAGAAGATTCTTCTGGATGTGTTCCAGTCAGATGAAGAAATTGCAGAGGAGCAGTTTTCCAGAGGATGGAGTTGCGGCTATGAAAAGGGCTTGGCAGATGGAAGAACAGAAGGACAGGAGGTAGCGAAATGAAAAGACCGGAGGTAACAATAGAGGATTTCAAAAAGCAGGCTGCAAAAGAAGGGTGGAACCCAACCCCACAGACCTTGGAGCTTGTCGGGTATCTGATAGATGCAATGGAGCGAGCTTATACCCGAGGATATGCTGACGGCTTGGCAGAAAACAGGGAGGGTTGATTATGGAAAAGTACATAATTGCAGGAAGAGAATATGACGTGAAAGAGCGAGAGCCTGTGCGTAATCTGCCTATCGTAGATATTCCTATGATGTCAGATGAACGATGGAATCAGCTTTGTAGAGAGAGCACATTGGAGAACTATCGGAAATACTCAGGCAGGGGAGAAGCTCCAGACTATGAAACCGCTTTGAAGTGGGAAAAGGAATTTTTTGAATCCGATAAGCCAGTAGAAAATATAAAAGCTCCCAGAATCCGGCAAGATACACAGGGAGCAACAATAATTGATTTCTAAATTATACCGCAGGAGGTGCGAAATTGTCAATTAAAATCAAAGTCAGCTATACGGATGAAGGGGAAAAGCGGCTGATCCTCAAGCTGCTGCGCCCTTTACTTGAAAAGGGATACCGCTGCAAGGAGCAGAAGGGCACCCCAAGGAGCCGCATCTATATACAGCATAAAGGGCATTTAGGCGGCGGAGAGGACAGCGAAAACGATACATAAGAATAGCTATAAGCCTTGATATTTCAATGGTTTCATGGTATAATACCCCCATAAATGAATAGCGTGGGGAGTACCGCAGCACTGCTGTAAGTCTATAAGGCGTGGGAAATGGTTTTATAACCATCCTGCGCCTTTTTATTTATATTCGATACTCAGCCCTACTCAAGGCGTAAAAGGAGGATAAGAGAATGGGAAACAACAACAACGCAGCGGCAAACAGTAACGTGAATACAGAGGTAAATAACAACCCTGCAGGTGCAGACGCTGGCACCGAGAAAACATTCACACAGGAAGAAGTAAACAACATTGTACAGGAACGTCTGGCAAGGGAACGGGCAAAGAATGAGCCTACACCTGCGGAACTGCGGGAAAAGGAGCTGACTGCCCGAGAGAATAAAATGAGCTGCAAGGAATACATTGCAGAACAGAAATACCCGAGTGAACTGCTTGATTTGTTCGATACCGCGGACATGGAACAATTCAAGGGAAATGTGGAGAAGATGAAGGAGTTATTCCCCCGCATCTTCATGCCCCCTAGCAAGATACCCATGTTCACAAGGGGCTGCTCTGGCTTGGGTGGCGTTACAAAACCTGACCCCATTGCAGCGGCGTTCCGACTGCCTAACGGAGGAGAGGATTAAGAATGGCAATTAACTTAACAACAAAAGTAGTACCCTATACAGACGAAGTCTTTGCGAAGGAAAGCAAGAAATCTCTGCTGACAAACTCTGATTTCGACTGGGTAGGGGCGCATACCATTAAGGTATACAAGATTTCTACAGTTGGCATGAATGACTATAACCGTTCCGGTGCTGACGATAATAACTGGTCTCGTTATGGTGCTGTAGCCGGCTTGGATGCTACCACAGAGGAAATGACACTGAAAAAAGACCGCTCTTTCACTTTTGCGATTGATAAGCTGGATGAGGATGAAACCCTGCAGCAGCTGGCGGCGGCAACCGCTCTCGCAAGACAGCAGCGTGAAATTGTAGTGCCCGAAGTGGATAAGTACACCTACGGGGTGATGTGTGCCAATGCAGGCCACAAGCCCGAGGCGGTGGCACTGACGAAGGAAAATATCTATAGCGAGATTCTGAAAGCAAGCGAGGCTCTGGACAATGCGGAGGCACCCGAGGCGGGGCGTGTGCTGCTTGTAACCCCTGCGGTATATGCTCTGATGAAAAAGAGCCCTGATATTGTAATGGATACAGATTTCTCTGCAGAGCTGCGCTTAAAGGGTGTGATTGCACAGCTGGACGGTGCGCAGATTGTAAAGGTGCCTGCAAAGAGACTGCCTGAGAATTTCGGCTTTATGATGGCGCATCCTGTGGCAACCGTAGCACCTACCAAGTTGGAGGACTTCAAGTGTCACATTGACCCTCCTGGTATCAGCGGCTCTCTGGTGGAGGGGCGTATCTGCTACGATGCTTTTGTACTGGAGAATAAAGCGAAGGCAATCTATTACCAGACCGTTCCGGCGGCGGTTGCTGCAGCTTCTGTAGCGAAAGAATAAACTTTAGGGGATGCCTTGCGGTGTCCCCTGTTTTTATGTGGTGGTATGAAATAGGGGGAGACATTATGACAAATGAGGAACTTGCATTAAAGATACAGAACGGGGAGCGGAATCTGATTCCTACCCTGTGGGAGCAGGTGGAGCGGTTTATTTACCTAAAATCTGAAAACTGGTATTGGCAGCATGAGGAAACCTGCATTCGCTGCGGTGTGGCTCTTGATGATTTAAAGCAGGTGTCATACTTTGCCTTTCTGGATGCTATCAGATATTACACCTCTGCGGACGGCTATAAGTTTCTTACCTATCTGGTTTTTCCACTGCGGAATCGGTTTAACGAGGCGTGCGGAATCCGCACAAAGGCGCAGGCGCAAAGACCGCTAAACAGATGCAGGAGCCTTAATGCCGCTGTCCCCGGCTCTGAGGAAGGCATAACCTATGAGGACACAATTGTTGACGGGCTTGCCGCTGAGGACTTCCAAAGGGCGGAGGATGGCATATACAACGAACAGCTACGGAGCGTTCTTGATGAGTGTTTGGCAACCCTCCCCGAGGTGCAGAGCGCCGTTATTCGGTACCGCTATTTTGAGGGGCTGACGGCTGAAAAGGCGGGGGAGAGAGTAGGACTGAATCGTAAGCAGTGCAGGAACAGGGAAACGGAGGGTCTGAGGAAATTGCGCAGAGGGAAGAACAGAAAGCGGCTTGAGGCATTTGCTGAAGATATCATTTCACGTTATGCCTATTGTAGCAGCTATTCTCTCTGGAAAGCCACAGGGACAAGCTCCACAGAATACACAGCATTAAAACTTATAGAGGAGACATGACGATGATAAGAGTTGATAAAATGGCACAGCAGGCAAGAGAGATTCGGAAGGCTCTGCAGCCCGTTTTCTTCCTTGCTATGGTTGAGGCGGTAAAAGCCGAATGGGTGGTTGTGTTCCATCTGCGGTATGGAAATAGCAGCAGCTATAAGAGAGTGACTTCTTTCTGTCCGGACTTGGAAAGCGTTGATAAGCGTGTGGAAGATATGCAGAAAAGATACCCTGATGAAAAAGAGCCTGTTGTAATTATTGACAACCTGCAGGAAGGGGGATAAGATGGAGGAGAGTAAACGGCTGCGGCTAAAGCTGACTACTGCCACAGAGGTTCGCAGAGCACTTACAAGGGTGTCCAATATGGTTCTGAACGGGGAACTTGACCCAAAGAGAGCCAATGCTATTATCTTGGCTTGTAACGCCATTTTGAGTAGTATTCGGACGGATGAACAGGGGAAGAAGATGGCAGAGTTGGAGGAATTGCTTGCAGAGTTGAAGCGTACCAAAAACGTACTATAAGAAAGAAAAACCTTGTAAAATAGCCTATGTGAACAGAAAAATAAGCAAAGAAAACGGCAAATAACAAGGGAAATAACGAGTGTAGAGGTCTACCGTAGACTGGATGATTAAAAGAGGGTGGTTTTATGACAAAGACCAATGTGATGCGTCTTCTGGAGGCGGCAGGGATTGCCTACCGCACTGCGGAGTATGAATATGATGAAGCGAACCTTTCGGGACTGCATGCGGCGGAGCAGGTTGGTATGGATGCGGAGCAGGTGTTTTTTAAGGAACCTACGATCCCACCGGAGGTTGCAGAGTATGAGGAACCGGTAGATTTTGCAGAATTAGTCGGGGATATGAATCTGGCAAAGCTCGATCAGATTTTTAAGTCCATTATGAAAAAACAGGTGGACAAGATTGACCCGGTGCGTTCGAAGTTTGGTAAGATCGAGAAGGAAGAAGTTTCACTTTCGGATAAGATGCTGTATGTGGAGGACTTCTGCAAAACACACAGAAATTTCAGCTTCCGCAACCTTCTGGAAGCGCAGGCGAGCAAGGTGGAAGTGATTGTTACTTTTTTGGCAATATTAGAGCTGATGAAGGTGGGAAAGATTTTTATCTCACAGGAACACACTTTTGATGATATTAAGATAGAATCGAAAATGGCCGCTTAACAGGTCTTGACGGCATAGGGAATAGATGAATGGAAGAAAAGAATTATGAAGCAATCGTGGAGGCAATCCTTTTTACCATGGGAGAATCCGTGGAACTGGAAAAAATTGCCGCTGCATTGGAATTAGATAAAAAAGAGACAAAGAAAATTATAGAGAATCTCATGAAAGAATATGAGAAGCCGAGCATTGGTATGAAGATCATCGAGCTCGATGGTGCCTATCAGATGTGTACCAAAAGCGAAATGTACGAGTATCTGATACGGATCGCAAAACAGCCGAAAAAACATGTGCTCACAGATGTACTTTTGGAGACACTCTCCATTATTGCATACAAACAGCCAATCACAAAGGTAGAGATTGAAAAAATCCGCGGCGTTTCCTGTGACCATGCGGTCAACAAGTTAGTCGAGTACAATCTGGTGAAGGAACTTGGCAGATTAGATGCACCGGGACGGCCTCTTTTGTTTGGAACGACGGAGGAGTTCTTAAGAAGCTTTGGCGTGCAGTCCCTGGATGAACTGCCAATGTTGGATCAGGTTCAGATCGAGGAGTTTAAGCAGGAAGCGGAAGAAGAGATGAAAGTAAAACTGGATATATAAGGGAAAAAGCATACCATATTTCATTTCTGCATATAGATGAGTGAAGAGAAAAAATAGGTTCTGGGTTTGAAAAGAGCAATTTCATTTATCATATGTCTTATCATTCTATTTACATATCCAACAAAATTGATGGCAGCGCAGGAGCCGCCGGAAGAAGCGGAGCTTTTCGCAAAGGCGGCAGTCTTAATGGATGGCGATTCCGGGCGCGTTTTATATAGTAAAAACGGATCAGAAGCACTTGCCAATGCGAGTACCACCAAAATATTAACCTGCATTATTGCACTGGAAAACTGTGATTTAGAGCAGATCGCCGAGGTGTCTGTGCAGGCAGCGAAGGCGCCAAAAGTGCATCTGGGTGCACCGGCAGGACAGAAATTCCGGATGAAAGATCTCATTTACGCGATGATGCTAGAGTCCTTTAATGACTGTGCAGTCGTTATCGCAGAGCAGGTTGCCGGTACAACGGAGCATTTTTCAAAGATGATGAATGACTATGCAAAAAAAATCGGGTGCGCTGACACTTTTTTTATAACGCCAAATGGATTGGATGCACAGAAGGACAGTCAGTTTCATCACACGACTGCGGAAGACCTTGCGCAGATCATGCGTTATTGCATTAAGGAATCTCCAAAGGCAGACCAGTTTTTAAAAATCACCGGGGAGGCAGAGTATACGTTTACGGATGTGAGTGGAAAATATGCCTACCATTGTTACAACCATAATGCATTTTTGAAAATGATGGATGGGGCAATTTCCGGGAAGACAGGATTTACGGGAAACGCCGGATACTGTTATGTGGGGGCACTGGAACAGAATGGAAAAACATATATTGTGGCACTGCTGGCATGTGGCTGGCCGAACAATAAAACTTATAAATGGTCGGATATGAGAAAGCTTATGGAATACGGACTTGCCGCTTACGAACGCTGCAATCTGGACGATATTGCACTGGATGAGAGCAGATTTGCACCGGTTCCCGTTGAACATGCACAGGGCGACAGGATTGGGGAACTGATGTATATGAAACTGCATGCCGTCCTGAAAAAAGATCTCTCCCACGTACTGCTCAGGGAGGGGGAACAGGTGACAGTGGAGTATCGGATCGCACAAAAACTGAGTGCACCGGTAAAAAAGGGAAGCTGTGCCGGAGTCATCTATTATAAACTGGGCGGCATGGTATTGCGGGAGTATCAGGTGGAGACCACAGAAGATATGGAGAAATTGGATTTTGAGTGGTGCTTAAGACAGGTGTTAAAACTCGCTGTCTGACAATATGTGGTAAAGGTCTGGAAAAAATTCTGTCAAAAAATTAACAATGCACTTGAAAATTGTTTGGAAAAGAGGTAATATTATCATAGCGAAATTTGTTAATTTTTTATAGATGGAGGGCTAAAGAATGAGTAGTAGTAATGATAGCTTGGCAATGCAGCGTATTACCAAGTTAGTCGATGAGAACAGTTTTATGGAAATCGGTTCTCTTGTAACAGCAAGAAATACAGACTTTAATCTTGCAGACACAGACACACCATCCGACGGTGTTATCACAGGGTATGGTCTGATCGATGGCAATCTGGTATATGTTTACAGCCAGGATGCATCCGTATTAAACGGAACGATCGGTGAGATGCATGCAAAGAAAATTGCCAATGTATATGACATGGCAATGAAAATGGGCGCACCGGTCATCGGTTTTATTGACTGTGCGGGTATGAGATTACAGGAGTCTGTCGATGCATTAGACGGATTTGGCAGGATTTATGCCAAAGAGATCGAGGCATCCGGTGTGATTCCACAGATCAGTGCCGTATTTGGAAATTGTGGCGGCGGTCTTGCAGTTGTTCCAGCTTTATCTGATTTCGCTTTTATGGAAGAAACCAAGGCTAAGATGTTCATCAATTCCCCAAATGCGATCGAGGGCAACAGAATTGAAAAATGCGATACATCCGCAGCAAAATTCCAGAGCGAAGAGACAGGATGTGTTGACTATGCCGGCACAGAGGATGAGATCCTCGCACAGATCCGTGAGTTAGTATCCATGCTTCCTTTAAATAATGAGGGAGATGTTTACACAGAGGAATGTGAGGACGATTTAAACCGCGCATGTGCAAGCATGGATGTTATGAAGGGTGACGCAAGATATCTCTTAAGCGAGATTTCAGACGGACATGCCTTCTTTGAGACAAAAGCTGATTACGCAAAGAACATGGTGACAGGATTTATCAAATTAAATGGCATGACTGTCGGTGCAGTTGCAAACTGTACAGAGATCCATGATGAAGAGGGAAAGACAGCAGAGACTTTTGAGGCAGCGCTTACCGTAAAAGGATGCGAGAAAGCATCTGAGTTCATCCGTTTCTGTGATGCTTTCGAGATCCCTGTTTTATCTATCACAAATGTGACAGGATTCAAGGCATGCATGTGTGCAGAAAAAGGTCTTGCAAAGGCACTTGCCCACATGACTTCTGCATTTGCATCTGCAACCTGTCCAAAAGTAAACCTGATCGCAGGCGATGCTTTCGGAAGTGCTTATGTGACCATGAACTCCAAATCGATCGGAGCAGATTTAGTATATGCATGGCCGGAGACAAAGATCGGCATGATGGATGCAGAACTTGCAGCTAAAATTATGTATGCAGACGCTTCCGCAGATGTTCTTGCTGAGAAAGCAAAAGAATATGAAAAATTACAGTCAAATGTAGTGACTGCCGCAAGAAGAGGCTATGTTGATCTGATCATTGAGCCTGCAGATACAAGAAAATATCTTGTTGCAGCATTTGAGATGCTTTACACAAAATGTGTATGCACACCGGATAAGAAACATGGAACAAAATAGAAAGGTGAAGTTATGAAGAAAAAATTATCTTTAATGCTTTGTCTTTGCATCATGGCGCTGACACTCGCAGCTTGTGGATCCGCTGATCCGCAGGATGTTGACTACGGCGGAATGAGTTACTCTGATCTACAGAGCAGCGCACAGAACTTGGTAACTTCAATTGCAGCATTTTCTGAGGAGGAGTTATCTGCGGCAATTGAGACAAATGAGCAGTATGCAAAGCAGTATGCAAAACAGTATGGAAGAGAATACACAGAGGCAGAAGCTGTGATCAGTCTTTTACAGTCATGGCTGGACACGACATCTGATGTGGGTACATTTGTTGGTCTGGGTGAGTTCTCTATTGATAAGACAAGCGATACTGTTACCGTTGACCAGATCGTAAATTTTTCTGAGAGAGATGTGGACGTAACATTCGTCTATGAATACAATTATCTGACAGAAGAGATCGAGATGACTGATGCAACAGCAGATATCGTGTATACATTAGGCGAGAAGTTAGAAAAGGCAGCTCTCAATACTTTGATGGGAATGGGAACTGTATTCTGTGTATTAATACTTATCAGTCTGATCATTTACTGCTTTAAGTTTATTTCAAAAGTTGGTGCTCCGAAGAAAGAAACTGCAAAAACAGAAGTAACAAAAGCACCGGCAGTTGAGACAGTAAATGAAAACCTTACAGATGACCTTGAACTTGTAGCTGTTATTTCTGCAGCGATCGCAGCAAGCGAAGGAACATCCACAGATTCTTTTGTCGTTCGTTCTATCCACAGAAGATAAAAGAACCAGTCACATATGAAATAAAAGATATCAATTACCTTTATGATCAGGAGGATTTATTAAATGAAAAGCTATACAATTACCGTAAATGGAAATGTTTATGATGTTACAGTAGAAGAGAACGGAAGCGTAAGCGCTCCGGCAGCAGCTCCAAGACGTGCAGCAGCACCAGCCGCTCCGGCAGCAGCTCCAAAGGCAGCAGCACCGGCAGGTGGCGCAGGAAATGTTAAGATCGAGGCAGGAGCAGCAGGAAAAGTATTTAAGATCGAAGCTTCTGTAGGCCAGGTAGTGAAAAAAGGTGACGCTGTCCTTGTTTTAGAGATCATGAAAATGGAAACACCAGTTGTTGCACCACAGGATGGTACCGTTGCAAGTATCAATGTAAATGTTGGTGATATGGTAGAAGCAGGCGCTTTACTTGCTACATTAAACTAGTATTTTAGGAGGATAACTATGAGTTATTTTATGGAGACAATGGACAATCTCCTTCACCAGACTGCCTTCTTTAACCTGACAGTCGGAAATTTCATCATGATCCTTGTTGCCTGTGTATTCCTTTACCTTGCAATCGCCAAAGGATTTGAACCATTGCTTCTGGTTCCAATCGCATTTGGTATGCTGCTTGTAAATATCTACCCGGATATTTTTGCAGAACCGGAAATGATGAGCAATGGTGTCGGTGGTTTGTTCCATTATTTTTACACGTTAGATGAATGGTCGATCCTGCCTTCACTGATCTTCCTCGGTGTAGGTGCGATGACAGACTTTGGACCATTGATCGCAAACCCGATCAGCTTCCTGCTTGGAGCAGCGGCACAGTTTGGTATCTTTGGTGCATACTTCCTTGCAATTTTATTAGGTTTTAATGATAAAGCAGCAGCGGCTGTTTCTATCATCGGTGGTGCAGACGGACCTACTTCTATTTTCCTTGCAGGAAAATTAGGACAGTCAGGCCTAATGGGACCAATCGCAGTGGCAGCGTATTCCTACATGGCGTTAGTTCCGATTATCCAGCCTCCGATCATGAAATTATTTACAACCAAAAAAGAGCGTGCGATCAAGATGGAGAACCTGCGTCCGGTATCAAAGCTGGAGAGGATTTTATTCCCTATCGTGGTAACAATTGTGGTGTGTCTGATCCTTCCTACAACAGCTCCACTGGTTGGTATGTTAATGCTTGGTAACTTATTCCGCGAATCCGGAGTTGTCCGTCAGTTATCAGAGACAGCATCCAATGCGTTAATGTATATCGTAGTAATTTTACTCGGTACATCAGTTGGTGCTTCCACGAGTGCAGAGGCATTCTTGAATTGGACAACCATCAAGATCGTTATCCTTGGTCTTGTAGCATTCATGTTCGGTACTGCGGCCGGTGTATTATTTGGTAAATTATTATGCTGGATCACAAGGGGCAAGATCAATCCACTGATTGGTTCTGCAGGAGTTTCTGCCGTTCCAATGGCAGCCCGTGTGTCACAGAAAGTCGGAGCAGAAGAAGACCCGACAAACTTTTTACTTATGCATGCAATGGGACCAAACGTTGCCGGTGTTATCGGTACTGCAGTAGCAGCCGGTGTATTCATGGCAATCTTTGGAATTTAGGAGGAATAGAAAATCATGGCAGAAGTTGTTAAAAAACCTTTAAAAATAACAGAAACCGTTCTGCGTGATGCGCATCAGTCCCTGATCGCAACACGTATGACAACAGAACAGATGCTTCCGATCGTTGATAAAATGGATAAAGTCGGATACAACGCTGTTGAGTGCTGGGGTGGTGCTACATTCGATGCATCCCTTCGTTTCTTAAAAGAAGATCCATGGGAGCGTCTTCGTAAATTAAGAGATGGATTCAAAAATACAAAATTACAGATGTTATTCCGTGGACAGAATATCTTGGGATACCGTCCTTACGCAGATGATGTTGTAGAGTATTTTGTACAGAAATCTATCGCAAACGGTATTGATATTATCCGTATTTTTGACTGTTTAAACGATATCCGTAATCTTCAGACAGCAGTTACAGCCTGCAATAAAGAGAACGGACATGCGCAGGTTGCATTATCTTATACATTAGGTGATGCATATACACTGGAATACTGGATGGATATGGCTAAGAGAGTAGAGGATATGGGAGCTAATTCTTTATGTATCAAAGATATGGCCGGACTGTTAGTTCCTTCCAAAGCAACAGAGTTAGTTCAGGCTTTGAAAGATTCTACATCTTTACCAATCGAACTTCATACACACTATACTTCCGGTGTTGCTTCCATGACATACATGAAAGCAGTAGAGGCAGGATGCGATATCATTGATACTGCAATCTCTCCATTCTCTATGGGAACAAGCCAGCCGGCAACAGAAGTTATGGTGGAGGCATTCAAGGGAACAGAATTTGATACCGGTTTAGACCAGAATTTACTGGCAGAGATCGCTGATTACTTCAGACCAATGAGAGAAGAAGCATTAGAGAGCGGTCTGATGAATACAAAAGTACTTGGCGTTAACATTAAGACTTTATTATACCAGGTACCAGGTGGTATGTTATCCAACATGGTTTCCCAGTTAAAAGAGCAGCATGCAGAGGATAAATACGAAGAAGTATTAAAGGAGATCCCAAGAGTTCGTAAAGACCTTGGTGAGCCACCTCTTGTAACTCCTTCTTCACAGATCGTTGGTACGCAGGCAGTATTTAACGTATTGATGGGTGAGCGTTACAAAGTTGCCACAAAAGAGACAAAAGACGTTTTACTTGGAAAGTATGGTCAGACAGTAAAACCTTTCAATCCAGAGGTTGTTGACAAGGTTCTTGGCGAGGATAAGAAGAATGCGATCACATGCAGATATGCAGACTTGCTTGAACCTGAATTAGACAAGATCGAAGCTGAGATGAAACAGTGGAAACAGCAGGATGAAGATGTATTAACATATGCTTTATTCCCACAGGTTGCCACAGACTTCTTCAAATACAGAGAAGCTCAGCAGAAAAAAGTAGATGCCACAGTAGCAGATACTAAGAACGGAGCATATCCGGTATAAGACAGGACAGAAAAGAGGCTGGTTTTCAGCCTCTTTTTTCTTGCAAAAAAGTTCCTATTTGCTATAATTAAAATGTTGGAATTTTGAAAATGTTCCGAAAGCAGCAGATACTATGTAAAAGCTGCCGGACAGAAATTGGATAACAGGATGGGGAACTATGGGTAATACGCGTGATCTGAGTAATCGTATTAATGAATCTTACAGCAGATTAAGCAAGGGACAAAAGTTATTAGCTACATATATCACAGATAATTATGATAAGGCAGTTTTTCTGACAGCCGCCAGATTAGGTGAAGTAGTTGGTGTCAGTGAATCAACCGTTGTGCGTTTTGCAACACATTTGGGATACAAAGGGTATCCGGAATTCCAGAATGCATTGGAAGAACTTGTGAGAAACAAGCTGAATTCGATCCAGCGTATGGAAGTGACCTATGGAAGAATCAGTCAGTCGAAAATATTGGAATCGGTCCTGCACTCGGATGCGGACAAGATCAATACCACGTTGGAGAAAATCGATCAGGAAGCATTTGAGATCGCAGTGAATACCATTTTAAACGCAAAGCACATTTATATTATTGGAATCCGGAGCTGTGCGCCGTTAGCATCCTTTATGGCATTCTATTTTAACCTGATGTTTGATAATGTGCATTTACTTCAGACCAGCAGCTCCAGTGAGATTTTTGAACAGATGGTCCGGATTGGAAAGGATGATGTGATTATCGGGATCAGTTTCCCACGCTATTCCATGCGGACTTTAAAGGCAATGGAATTTGCAAATAACCGCAATGCAAAAGTAATCACATTGACAGACAGTGTACATTCCCCGATGAATCTGTATTCCTCCTGCAATCTGATTGCGGACAGTGATATGGCTTCGATCGTGGATTCTCTGGTAGCACCGCTCAGTGTCATCAATGCGCTGATCGTTGCACTTTGCATGAAGAACCGCAAAAAAGTTGCAAAAACGCTGGAGATGCTGGAAGATATCTGGGATGAATATCAGGTATATGAGAGTGATGAGATCAATTATATTGATGACTCCATTAAAATGCGATATGGAAAAATAGGAGATACCGAATTTAATGAGTAGAGTAGTTGTGATCGGCGGAGGACCTGCCGGAATGTTTGCGGCAATCGCTGCAGCAGAAAATGGTCATCATGTAACATTATTGGAAAAAAATGAGAAACTGGGAAAGAAGCTTTTTATCACAGGAAAAGGCCGGTGTAATATTACCAATTCCAGTGATATGGATGTACTTTTTAACAGTGTCATGACCAATCGGAAGTTTTTATACAGTGCATTTTACGCATATGATAACCAGATGGTCATTGATTTTTTTGAACAGGCTGGGCTGCCGGTAAAAAATGAACGCGGAAACCGCATTTTCCCGGTTTCAGATCGTTCTTCGGACGTGATCGCAGCACTGCAGCGTGTATTAAAAAAAGATCAGGTGGAGATCAGACTTCACAGTGAAGTGGACACATTATTATATGAAGATTCCGGGGAAGAGGGATCCAAAAAGGTATTTGGTGTGCGGCTTTCTGACGGAGAGAAAATCCAGGCGGATGACGTGATCGTTGCCACCGGAGGCTTTTCCTACCAGACAACAGGATCAACCGGGGATGGCTACCGCTTTGCAAAAGAGGCAGGACATACTGTGACGGAGATAAGACCTTCCCTTGTGCCGTTTAACGCAAAAGAAGACTATGTCAGGGAGATGCAGGGACTTTCTTTAAAAAATGTCAATGTCCGTATTTACCGTGGAAAGAAGGTACTTTACGATGAATTCGGAGAAATGCTATTTACGCATTTTGGTGTGAGCGGGCCAGTTATTCTTAGTGCGAGCAGTTATACAACAGCAATATTAAGAAAAAAACCGCTTAAGCTTGTGATAGATTTAAAGCCAGCTTTATCAGAGGAACAGCTTGATGAGAGAGTTCTTAGGGATTTCTCAGAGGAAAAGAATAAAACCTTCCGTAATTCACTTGATAAGCTGCTTCCTAAGAAACTTATCCCTGTTA
>OOBO01001711.1_pt1 | contig 14126 bp, 10 predicted proteins | sample 1671031 | NCBI WGS metagenome assembly OOBO01 (sample SAMN06348115, study PRJEB24527) | human gut metagenome | biome: human gut; feature: ankylosing spondylitis patient; material: feces | host: Homo sapiens | place: China | collected 2015-10 | reverse complement strand
TGGGACGACGGTGCTCAGGTATTGGCTCCCCATGACAAGGGCATCATCGACGAGGTGAACAAAGTCGGTGCCGAGGATATTAAAGGTTTGCATACGGTATTGGACACGGCCAATCCTTTGATTGAGATTATCGGTGAAGAGATAGACAAACTTTATTTGGATAAAATAAAAACTATTTCCATCGACCCGGAGGCGATACGCCGTCAGAAGGACATGAAGATTGTCTATACTCCCATTCACGGTACAGGCATGATGCTGATTCCCCGGTCGTTGCAGTTGTGGGGATTTGAGAACGTCAATACAGTACCCGAACAAATGGTGAAAGACGGTAACTTCCCCACGGTAGTGTCACCGAATCCCGAGAATGCCGAAGCACTTTCCATGGCCATTGCTTTGGCCAAGAAGATAGACGCAGACATCGTGATGGCTTCCGATCCGGATGCCGACCGTGTCGGTATGGCCTGCAAGGACAGCAACGGGGAATGGGTGTTGGTGAATGGTAACCAGACTTGTATGATTTTCCTCTATTACATCATCAAGAACCGTATCGCAATGGGAAAGATGAAGGGGAACGAGTTCGTAGTAAAGACCATCGTGACCACGGAATTAATTAAGGCTATTGCCGACAAGAACAACGTAGAGATGTACGATTGTTACACCGGTTTCAAGTGGATTGCCAGTGTTATTCGCGAAAACGAAGGCAAGAAGCAGTATATCGGCGGAGGAGAGGAGTCATACGGATTCTTGGCCGAAGACTTCGTGCGCGACAAGGATGCTGTGTCCGCTTGTTCGCTCTTGGCAGAAATCTGTGCTTGGGCCAAAGACCAGGGGAAGACGCTGTTCGATGTCTTGATGGATATTTACGTGGAGTACGGTTTCTCTCTCAACCATACGGTTAATGTCGTGAAGCCGGGCAAGACGGGAGCTGACGAAATCAAACAAATGATGGTGAACTTCCGTACGAATCCGCCGAAGGAACTAGCCGGTTCGGAAGTCGTACTGACGAAGGATTATCAGAGTCTGAAGGCTACGGATAATAAGGGAAACGTGCCGGACATTGCGCAACCCGCTACCTCCAATGTACTGCAATGGTATACCGCAGATGGAACAAAGGTGAGTGTCCGTCCATCCGGAACAGAACCTAAAATCAAGTTCTACATTGAAGTGACAGGTGAGATGAAATGTCCGAAATGCTACGCAGAAGCAGAAAAGAAGGCTATGCAAACCGTCGAAGCCGTGAAGGTTTCTTTGGGATTGTAATAGGACGTCTGATGAAATAACTGTTCGGGAAGCCTCGCCTTTAAGGTTGGGGCTTCCGTTTTGTATGATAAGACTTATGGTACAGGTTGTATATGACAAGCCGGCGTATTGGTTTGTTTTTTGTAAGGACGAATTGTTGTTGCAGCGAGAGACGGAAGGCCGTTGTACGGTGCCTTACGGGGCAGAACCTCCGGTGAAGTTGGCAGAATGGAATATCGTGCATCGGCTGACCCCGTTGGAAGGGCGGGAATGCCGGGCGGTAAGCATTGATATGCCGGTGGTGGGAGACGAACGCTATGTCATGACTGGACTTCGGGCCTCATACGACGTTCTGCCCCGCGAACTTTATTTGAAGGCCGGAAAGGGAGCCGAGATTCTTTATTGGGATAAGAATACGAAGTTTTGCGGAGTATGCGGGGCGCCGATGAAGTTGCACACGGACATCAGCAAACGTTGCACGAACTGCGGGAAAGAAGTCTGGCCCCAGTTGGCCACGGCCATCATCGTATTGGTACGCCGGGGAGATAGCATTCTATTGGTGCATGCCCATAATCTTCGTGGGAAGTATTACGGACTGGTGGCCGGTTTTGTGGAGACCGGAGAGACGCTCGAAGAATGTGTGCGCCGCGAGTTGATGGAAGAGACTGGTGTCACCGTGAAGAATATCCGGTACTTCGGAAGTCAGCCTTGGCCTTATCCTTGCGGATTGATGATTGGTTTTTATGCCGACTATGTGGAGGGAGACTTACATTTGCAACGTAGCGAAATCGCATACGGCGGTTGGTTTAATCGTGACAAATTGCCGGACATACCCGGAAAGGTCTCCATGGCACGCATGTTGATTGACGCGTGGTTGGAAGGGAGGCTTGCGGAAGGATGTGGCGGGTGAAAAACAAAAAGCGGGAAGTGCTTTTCATTGCATTCCCGCTTTTCTGATTTCTTTGCTAAGTGCCGGCCTTCTTTTATTCTGTGGCAAGGAGTTCTTCGGCCAATTCTTCCATTTGCAAGAGGTCGGCTTTCTTCATGCTGCTTTTAATCGTGACCATGTGTTCCATGATTTCCATGTTTTTCATTTCCGACAACATGCACGACATCATGCGTCCGGCGGTAGGTGCCCAAGAGCCGTTTTCGATGATGCCCACCCGGCGTTTCTGGAAATTCTTGATTTGCAGATGGTGCAGGAAGTCGAACATCGGGGGGAATACCCCTGCATCGTATGAGGATGCGGCCACAATCATCTTGCTGTAACGGAATGCACTTTCCACGGCCAGAGCCATGTCGTCCCTGCAGAGGTCGATAAGCATGACTTCGGCGGCTCCTTTTTCGCTTAGGATTTCAGCCATCCGGCGTGCGGCGGCAGCCGTATTTCCATGTATGGAGGCATAAGCCACGACAACTCCTTCCGTTTCCGGTTCGTATTTGCTCCAAGTATCGTAAAGCCCGATGTAATACCCTAAGTTTTCTTTCAAGACAGGCCCGTGGAGCGGACAAATCATGGCGATGTCCAGACCGGCGGCTTTCTTCAGCAAAGCCTGTACTTGCGCCCCGTATTTTCCGACGATGTTAAAGTAGTAACGGCGGGCTTCGTCTATCCATTCCCCCTCATGACAGAGTGCACCGAACTTGCCAAAAGCATCGGCAGAGAACAGGATTTTCTCACTTTCTTCATACGTCAGCATCACTTCCGGCCAGTGTACCATCGGCGCCATGATAAATTTCAGGGTATGTTGTCCCAGACAGAGCGTGTCGCCCTCCTTGACGGTTTGCGTACGTCCTGCGAAGTTGACTTCTTCAAAAAACTGAGGCATCATTTGGATGGCCTTGGCACTGGCTACGATTGTGGCCTCGGGATATTTTTCGGCAAACCATCCGATGTTGGCCGCATGGTCAGGTTCCATATGCTGCACGATGAGATAATCCGGCGTCCTTCCCTCCAAGGCTTCTTCCAGACGAACTGTCCATTCCTCCGTTTTACGCTGGTCTATCGTGTCCATCACGGCTATCTTTTCGTCCGTGATAACGTATGAGTTGTACGAAATGCCTTGTGGTACGACGTATTGGCTCTCGAATAAGTCCAAATCCTTGTCGTCGGCGCCAATGTATCTGACGTAGGGTGTGATATTGTCGTTCATATTGCTTGATATTGAAGTTTAAAATCCGGTGCAAATATCGCACTTTTCTCCGGATTTTACAACATATTTCCTTATCTTCATCCCATTCTCATTTGTTGCAACAGCTCTTTTTGCCTTTCGCTCAGGCTGGCAGGGAGTTGCACGTTGTATGTCAGAATCAGGTTGCCGCGCGTACCGTCGGAATGCATGTCGCCTTTGCCTTTCAGGCGGACTTTGGCGCCGGGCTGTGTGCCGGGCTTTATTTTCAGTTTCAATTTGTCGCCTTCCGGGGTTTGTACGATGATGGAGCCGCCCAGCAACGCCGTGTACATGTCGATGTTTACCGTGCACTCACGGTCGGCATAACTTACAGTCCCGCTTTCGTTTCCAAACGGGTCGAATCCCCGTTTGAAGCCGCTGCGGTAGCTGCGTGCGCGTCCGCCGCCTCCGCCGAACATTTGCGTGAAGAAGTCCGAGAAGCCTCCTCCTGTAAACTGGCTGAAATCAAATCCTTCAAAGCCGCCTGCGTCTGCACCGCCTGTGGCACCGCCGCCCATGCCTGCCATCTTCCAGTGTTCGCCGTATTGGTCGTATTTGGCCCGTTTTTCCGGATCGTTCAGCACGTCGTACGCTTCATTCAGTGCCTGGAATTTGGCTTTGGCTTTAGGGTCGTCGGGATGCAGGTCCGGGTGGAACTGTTTGGCCCTTTTCTTGTAAGCGGCCTTGATGTCCTTTTGCGGAGTATCTTTGCTGATACCCATTATTTTATAATAATCGATAAATGCCATAGTTAAAAATCTCCTTTCTGCATAATTTGCAACAAATAAGATGCCAATCTGTTTGTAGAAGACGGCATTATTGTTATTTTTGCATGGAAGATTCAATTTCAGAGGGAAGATTATGGCAAATAGTACGGCAGAGAGACAGATAGTGAGTTTAAAAATTGTGCATACCAGTGACGTGCATGGCAGTTTTTTCATGCGGGATTATGTGAACAATCATGCCGTAAGGGGAAGCCTTTCCCGAGTGTATGCTTACGTGCAGTCGTTGCGGAAGGCTTATGGGGACAGATTGTTGCTGATGGACGGCGGGGACATATTGCAGGGGAGTCCCGTGGTGTATTACAGTAATTTCGTGGCTTCTTCCGGAAAGAATCTGGCAGCGGAAATCATGAACTATATGGCATACGATGTAGGCGTGATGGGGAATCATGACATCGAGACGGGGCATGCGGTGTACGACCGTTGGACGGCCGCCTGCCGTTTTCCGGTGCTGGGGGCTAATGTGATAGACCGGGCGAGGGGCGGGTGCTACTTGCCTCCCTATTGCATATTGGAGCGTTGCGGTGTGAAAGTAGCCGTAATGGGGATGACTACCCCGGCTGTGCCGAACTGGCTTCCGCCGGCTTTGTGGGACGGCCTGGAGTTTGAGGATATGGTGTCTTGTGCAAAGCGGTGGGTTCCCCTGATTCGGGAGAAAGAGCAGCCGGATGTACTCGTCGGACTGTTCCATTCCGGCAAGGAGGGCGGCATCGTTACGCCGGACTATGCGGAGAACGCGGCTTTGGACGTAGCTCGCGAGGTGGCGGGATTCGATGTCGTGTGCTATGGGCATGACCATATAAGGAACTGTGAAACGGTGAAAGGTCCCGACGGCAAAGAGGTGCTTTGTCTGGCTCCCTCGAGCATGGCCGTAACGGTGGGCGAGGTCGATATAGACGTAGAGACGGGACGGGAGGGCAACCGTGTGGTGTCCGTGAAGGGGAAAATAACGGATTTGTCGTACTATAAAGGCGAAGAATCCAAATACATGCAGCGTTATTTCAGCCGTTATATCCGCAATACGGAGTATTACGTAGGGCAGAAAATCGGAAGGTTCGTGCATACGATAGAGAGCCAGGATGCTTATTTCGGCCCCTCGGCTTTTGTAGACATTGTCCACCGGGCGCAGTTGGAAACCACGGGTGCCCAGGTGTCGTTTGCCGCTCCGGTCTCTTTTGCGGCCAGCATCAAGGAGGGAGACGTGTGCGTGCGCAACGTGTTCAATCTTTACCGTTACGACGACGTGCTGTACACCATGCGGCTTACCGGACAGGAAATCAAGGATATGTTGGAGATGAGTTACGGACTCTGGACGGCGCAGATGAAAACGCCGGACGACCACGTGATGCTTTTGGACTATGTATTGGACGAAGGCCGGCGTTTGGGGTTCAAGCATCTGGCCTACAACTTCGATTCGGCTGCCGGCATTTGTTACACGGTGGACGTGACGAAACCCTACGGCGAGAAAATCCGCGTGACGGGGATGGCGGACGGAAGTACGTTCGGATTTGAAACGTGGTACACGGTGGTTGTCAATTCCTACCGCGGAAACGGAGGAGGGGAGCTGTTTACCAAAGGTGCCGGCATTCCTCACGAGAAATTGAACGAACGCTTGCTGTCCAGTACGGATAAGGATTTGCGTGCATGTATCATAGAATATATCAAGAAGAAGGGCGAGATTGACGCCCGTCCTTTGTACCAATGGCGTTTGGTGCCGGAAGCATGGGCCGTTCCGGCTTGCGAGCGCGACCGTCAACTGCTGTTTGGGAAGCGTGAAAAGGAAGAATGATATACAAAAAACGTTCTGCGCCAAACGAAATTTTGTTCTGCTGAGAATGATTTATCAATCTGCTGAGAACAATTTTCCGTTTGGCGCAGAACGTTTTTACAACCGTAATCGGTTGTAAATCAATGATGTTTTTCTGGTAAATAATATGTACGGAAGGTCGGATGTTCGGTGCGTCCGGACGACGACGCTTCGTGGGGCAGGCGAAGGAAACGCGTGCGCTGCGCGTCAATAGCGGAACTTGTTTTTGGTACTTTCCTTGATGAAACCGTGCCGGTAGGCATAAAGCAATTCTTTCAGCTCTTCTATCTGGCTTTCCAGTTCGGCACCCTTGTCGGTGTCCCTCACCATCATACGTTGAGTGCTCATTTCCACGATTTGCGTGGTGCTCACGATGTCCGTCCCGTTTTTGATGGCCTCTTCGGCCGATGTGAACGGTTCGTGCTGTACCAACTGGAAGCCCCGGCTGTGGAACACCAAGGTGTAGCCCGCTATTCCGGTCGTATTATGATAGGCCTTGGCGAAGCCGCCGTCGATGACCATCAGTTTGCCATTGGCTTTGATGGGTGTCTCTCCGCGCCCCACGCGTACCGGGACGTGGCCGTTGATGATGTGGCGGTGCTGCCCCGTGACCCCGAACGAATCGAGAATCATGTCGCAGACTTTCTCGTCGTCCCTCAATCTGTAGTAGTACCCTTTCTCTTCGGTATGGGTGGTTTTGTCCTCCAGGAAATAGCGTTCGAAAGTAGTCATTTTGGATTTGTCGAACAAGGGGGAGTCCACGCCGCACCACAGATACCAAAAATAGTCGACGGCAAACTTTCTTTCTTTAGGCTCGGTGTCGCTGTTGAAAGCGGAGCGCAAGACCAGGCCTATCTTGTCCAGCAAGGCCCGTCCTTTGACTTTTTCTCCGTTGATGTCCACTTCCTTCAGGCTTCCGTCGGCATTTAACGGTACGGAAGCGTGGAACAGCAAATTGGAGTTGAATATCCCGTACATGCAACCGTGGGAGAACAGGCATTGTATGTGTTTGTTCAGCTTGTCGCTCACGCTGAAAGAGTGGTGCAGTTTGTTGACCAGTTCTTGCTCTTCGGGCGTGAGTTTGTAGGGCGATTTCGGGTCGATGGTGGGGAAATAACAGTCGCGCATGGCGTATTCCTTCCCATCGCGCACGAAAACTTTTCTTTCAAAATCAATGTGCTCCAGTTGTTTCCTCTCTTTCATGTGCCATTCGGGGCGGCTGTCTATCATGGCAGCTTCGAGCTTGAACTGGATAATGCTGATGGCCTTGTGCATCTGTGCGATGAGGCGTCGGGCTTTCTGGTTATGCCTCGTGTCGTCTTTGTCCAGTTGCGGCCCGAAATAATGACAGGGGTCGTCGGCGTATGTTTCCATGGCGAACGTGGCAAGCGGCACCAGGTTGATGCCGTAGCCGTCTTCCAGTGTGGCGAGGTTACCGTAACGGAGCGTCAGGCGCAGCACGTTGGCAATGCAACAGTCGTTGCCGGCTGCCGCCCCCATCCAAAGCGCGTCGTGGTTGCCCCACTGTATGTCGAAGTTGTGGTAATTGCACAGTGTGTCCATGATGATGTGCGCTCCGGGGCCGCGGTCGAAGATGTCACCGAGGATGTGCAACTGGTCGATGCTCAGGCGTTGTATCAGGTTGCAGATAGCGCAGATGAATTCATCAGCCCGTCCGGTGGACACGATGGTCTCGATGATGCGGTTGAAGTAAGCTTGTTTGTTATAGTCTTGCGGAGACTCGTGCAACAACTCCTCTATGATATAGGCAAATTCCTTAGGGAGCGCCTTACGCACCTTAGAACGCGTGTATTTGGACGAGACCGACTGACATACGCTTACGAGTTGGTGAAGGGTGATGTTGTAGAAATCGTTCAGGTTCGTTTCGGAGTTCTTGATGTATTGTAGCTTTTGTTCGGGGTAATAAATCAGGGAACAGAGTTGCCGGATTTCCGACTCCCGCATCGTGGTTCCGAATATTTCGTTCACCTTACGTTTGATATTGCCCGACGCGTTTTTCAAGATATGCTGGAAGGCCTCGTATTCCCCGTGTATGTCGGCCAGGAAATGTTCCGTGCCTTTGGGCAGGTTCAGAATGGCCTCCAGGTTGATGATTTCCGTGCATGCGGCACCGATGTTGGGGACGCTTTGGGAGAGCAGTTCCAGAAGTCTCATGTCGTTCCGAATCTTTTCGTAGGAGTATATCTGAGTCATGGTATTTGTATTTCGTTTGTTCATTAAGACAAAATTACGCAAATCTTTTGTTCCTTACAATGTTTGCTGGCGGTTTTTCGTGACAAACAGGCTGATAGGATGTAGAAATCATAGTGTTAATTCTTTTAAGAAAGCATCAATATACTGAAAACAGTAGCTCTTAATGGCAAAAAAACTGTAATTTTGCAACTTCATGGAATAAGAAATGCGGAATAGATTCTTTTGTACTGTGCTTTTGTACGGGCTGTCTTGCATGTTTGTTCGGGCTGTCGGAGAAGGTGGACATGCCTTCGCTGAGGTGAAAGACAGTATAAAACCTGGCGCGGATTCTGTATCTTCAGTTGTGGAGCCGGTTCGCAAGACGCGCAATCCGCTCAAGTGGATAGGGCGTTATCTGAGTAACACCAATAAACACGAAGACCGGCCCTTCGATTTCAGTATGCTGATAGGGCCGAGTTATTCGGCTGCTACATCTGTCGGATTGGGAGCTACGGCCTCCGGTCTGTATTCATGGGATCGTTCCGATCCTTTGTTGCCCAAGTCCAATGTTTCGGTGTACGCCAATGCTTCCCTGTCGGGGATGTTGGCTGTAGGGTTGCGGGGAAATAATTTTCTACCTCATCAGAGATACCGTTTCGATTATCAGTTGTCGTTTTATACCTTTCCGGGAAAATTTTGGGGAATAGGTTATGAAAACGGTGCCAGTGATGCGAATAAGAGCGACTATGAGCGTGTGAAGCTTCAGTTCAAGCCCAGTTTTTTGTTTCGCCTGAACGAATCGGTCTTTTTGGGGCCGGTCGTGGACGTAGAATGGGTGAACAGTTTCGGTTTTGAAAACGAGACGTTGCTGGAGGGACAAGACAAATCGGTGGCGAATTACGGAGCGGGATTTAATTTCACGTACGATACGCGGGACTTTGTACTGAATGCCTACCGCGGCAATTTCTTTCGTTGGGAACAGATGTTCTACCCGTCCGGTTTCGGAAACGACTACGCTTTCAGTTATACCGACTTGACTTATAGCACCTACCATCAGGTGTGGAAAGGCGGCGTGCTGGCCATGGAATTGCATACCTTGTTCAATTATGGAGATGTGCCTTGGACCATGATGGCCCAGGTCGGGGTGTTGGGGCGCATGCGTGGGTATTATGAAGGGCGATATCGCGACCGTAATATCATGGAAGGGCAGTTGGAACTGCGCCAACATATCAAGGGGCGCAACGGTATAGCCGTATGGGTGGGGCTGGCCAACGTGTTTCCTAATTTCGGTCATATATATTATGATGAGATGCTTCCCAACTATGGTATCGGCTATCGTTGGGAGTTCAAGAAAAGGGTGAATATACGTTTTGATTTGGGCTTTACCAAAGACAGCCCGAATTTCACCTTTAATATCAATGAGGCTTTTTGAAAAAAACTAAAAACAGAGATATAAAATGAATTTTAAGAGTGTGTATGTCTCAGGGCTGTTGGCTGTATGGCCCGTGATGCAGGGCATGGCCCAGTCGGAATTGATTAAGTTTGGTGATTTCGATCAATGGATAGTCCGCAACATTAAGGAGAGCGGCATTATCGGTGGAGATACCAAACAGTTGTACGAAATCGGTCCGGACGCGGTGTGGAACGAGAACAAGGCTTATACGAATCAGGGAGGTTCGCCGTGGGCAACGTCGAATGTGATGGCCAAGGTTTGCGGAATCACCAAGACGAATACTTCGGTTTATCGGGAGAAACGGGGAGACGGTTATTGTGCCCGCCTGGAGACTCATGTAGAGAAAGTGAAAGTCATGGGAATTGTGAATATAGAAGTGTTGGCAGGTTCTGTTTTTCTGGGCAGCGTGCCCGAACCGATTACCAATACGTCCAATCCGATGAGCAAATTGGCTGTGGGCATACCTTTTACCAAACGTCCGCAGGCTATCAGTTTCGACTATAAGGTGAAACTTTCCGACGAACCGGACCGTATCCGTCAGACAGGGTTTAGCCGCGTGACCAAAGTCCAAGGAAAAGATATGCCCGATGTGGTATGTTTGCTCCAGAAACGTTGGGAAGACAAAAAAGGGAATGTGTACGCCCAACGCATAGGAACGATGATTCATCGTTTCAACCACAATACGGATTGGGTAAACGGTGCAAAATTTCCTATTAAATACGGTGATATTACCAAGCAGCCCGGGTTTCAAAGTTATATGGGACTGATATCCGGCGACAAGACACAATACACCCGTAACAGCAAGGGGAAGATGGTGCCTATCAAGGAAGTGGGTTGGGCCGATGCCGGTGAAACGCCCACGCATATCGTGTTGCAGTTCGATTCCAGTTACGGAGGCGCGTACGTGGGTTCTGTAGGAACCACATTGTGGTTGGATAATGTGCATGTCATATATTAAGTAGGTAAGTGGGCAGCATGAAGACAGACCGTTTTACATACGAAGGTGTGCCGACACCGTGCTATATCATAGAGGAAGATTTGTTGCGGCGTAACCTGGAGCTGATTCGGGATGTATCCCGAAGGGCGGGAGTGGAAATCATTTTAGCCTTCAAGGCTTTCGCTTTATGGAAATCGTTCCCTGTTTTCAGGGAATACATCAGCCATACCACGGCCAGTTCCCTCTACGAGGCCCGTTTGGCGGCGGAAGAGTTCGGTAGCAAGGCACATACTTATTCTCCGGCGTATACGGAACGTGATTTCGACCAGATACTCTCGTGCAGCAGTCATGTCACGTTCAATTCCATGAGCCAGTATGCCCGTTTCTATCCGCGCGTGGAGGAATACAACCGTCTGCATCCGGAGGAGCGTGTCTCTTGCGGGCTGCGCATCAATCCGGAGTATTCGGAGATAGAAGTGGACTTGTACAATCCTTGTGCGCCCGGTTCCCGTTTCGGCATGATGGCCTCGCAGCTTCCGGACGGACTGCCAGCCGGGATTGAAGGATTCCATTGTCATTGTCACTGCGAGAGTTCTTCCGAAGCACTCGAACACACTTTGCTGCATATAGAGGAGAAGTTCGGGAGATGGCTGTCCCGATTGAAATGGCTCAATCTGGGAGGCGGCCATTTGATGACGCGGAAGGATTATGATGTGGAGCGTCTGGTGGCCATCCTGAAAGGCTTGAAGGAACGCTATCCCGACCTTACGGTCATTTTGGAACCGGGATCGGCTTTTGCCTGGCAAACCGGTCCGTTGGTTGCTTCGGTAGTCGATGTAGTGGAAAATAAAGGGATACGTACGGCCATTCTCGACGTGAGCTTCACTTGCCACATGCCGGATTGTTTGGAAATGCCGTATCAACCGGCGGTACGTAACGCCGAGACGGTGGAACCCGATGCGGTGAAACGTGCGGCTCCGGAAGAAAATGTCTATCGTTTGGGCGGGAACAGTTGTTTGAGCGGTGACTACATGGGCGCATGGCGCTTTGGCCATCCGCTCGCGCCGGGCGACCGGATTATCTTTGAAGATATGATACATTATACTACGGTAAAAACCAATATGTTCAACGGCATCCGCCATCCGGACATCGCGATGCTGCATAGCGACGGGACTTTGGAATATTACCGGCGTTTCAGTTACACCGACTATCGGGACAGGATGTGTTGAAAACAGAAAAAATGAAATAACGATTGATTTTTTTCCATACAGATGCTTGCGCTTTAAAAAAATAATTGTACCTTTGCAACCGCATTCAGGGGAATGCAAAAGCTAATGAACTTAATGGAACAAGCATCTTTTGCGGAAATAGCTCAGTTGGTAGAGCACGACCTTGCCAAGGTCGGGGTCGCGAGTTCGAGTCTCGTTTTCCGCTCAGGCAAAGTTGCCCGTGAGGGTGGCTTTTCTTGTTTTTATACATTCCAGTTTCATTTGTTTTCTTCGTTTCGTTTACGGTAGAGTTGGTAAGAGTTGTAGATATTGTGCCAGATGCTGTAGAAGCCTCCGGCTACCGATGTGACCGGAGTCATGAACGTATACCCCATCCAAATGGCAAATACCGTGTTCTTTTGTCCCAAGGCCTGACCTGCGCTGATGGAATCATTGTAACAGGTTCCGATGCGTTTCCCCGCCCAGAATTGTACGACGCAGCAAACAAGCGATATGCCGGCTATGCCCAATTGGTAAAGCACCGATACTTCGCTGTGGACAATACTCTTCACGGTAACCCCGATGGCAATGGCCAGTGCCACGGCCCACAAATAGAATGCCAGGTCTTTGCAGCGGACGACCAGTTTGTGTACGCCCGGAAGGCAGTAGCGAACGAACAAAGCGGCCAGGAACGGGCAGAACAGGAGAGGGAAGACTTTGCTTAATATCAAGGAAAAGGAGACACCGAATGTCAAATCGGGGTGGGGGTGAATCAAGGGGACGAATATGGGGACTATCAGTGCCGTGACCAGATTGATTAAAATGGTATAGGTGGTCAGGTTGGCCGCACTGCCTCCCAATTTTCCGGTGACCACTGCCGCCGCCGTAGCTGTCGGGCAAATCATGCACAGCATGGCGGCTTCTGCCAAAACCTGGCCCGGCAGATGGGGAAAACATTTCAAAAGTCCGGCAAGGAGGGCAAAACAGCCGGCCTGAATCAAGAGCAGCCATCCATGCCAACGGCAAGGACGGAGTTCTCTGGGATTCACTTTACAGAATGTGATGAAAAGCATGGCAAAAATCAATGCCGGTTGCAGGATGTCGATAAACCGGGCTACGTAAGGCTTCGTAGGTTCCAGGGCAGGAATCCCGGTGTAAATGAAGTAAGACAATGCTCCCGCGAGCATGGCGATGGGGAGAGTCCAGTTTTTAATGAATCTGATGATAGACATGTTGAATGGTTGTGCAAAGTTACTTATTTTGTTATCGCCGGGGTGGATTAAACCAGACAAAATTTGTCCGGACGGGAGATTTTATATAATTTTGCACCGGTCTCCGACTAATTATATCCTTGGTGTATAATTGTTCGGATTTTATGGTTTTATTTATTTAATGAATTGATGAATTTATACATTCGCTATTTTGACGAGGAGTGCGTGGTGAGTTCGGCGGAAGAGGCTTTCGATTTCCTCTCTTCTCTGCCGGGTATTACGTTGGATGAGGCTTTCGTGAAAGATTTGCGCCAATACATGGATAGTCCGATGCCTTATCCCAAGCGTTATAAGGTACGTCCTCGTGTGTATTTTATTGTGATTAAGACAACGGCTACGACTTTGGCCGAATTTAAAGTGAACGGAGGCAGGACGCAGTCTTTGGCCGAAAGTTCGGAGAAGGAACCCACGGCCCGTTTTTCCATCAACGACCGTCCGGGATGGTATGAAGGGGAAATCCTTTTCAAACGTGTGGTTCCCATTCCCGGCACCACGAAGTTCCAGTATAAGGATACGCGGTTCAAGGCTCGTTGCAAGGCTCGTAACGCGCAGGAATGTTACAATCGCATAGTAGAGCATTTGCGTTCACGGCAAGATGTGGATGCGCGCAGCCAGTTTCCTTCCGTAAAAGGAAAGAACTTCTCTTGTTCTTATTTGGGCATGACGTTGGAAGAGGAATAGAACCCAGAGGGGGAGATGTGCCCCGCGTTTGTATAGGAACGTTCTCCTTACGTACGGGGATTTTGTTTTAAAGATAAAGGGATGCCGGTCGCGGTATCCCTTTTTGTGATTCGTTTTTTCATTGAACTTCATTTTGAGTCTGCCAAAATGTCAGTTATAATGAGCTTAGGTTTGGTTTTTCGGGAACGGGTGCAGGCGTGTGCGAAAATAATGGATTCTCGTGCCTTTTGCCCGGGACAATATGTAACGGATAAGAAGCCGATTCATGCTTGAATGTAATTTCCGTTTGTCTTTTACTTACCTTCCGTATCCGAGCATCCGGCATAGGCGAGGGGGAAGCCATACAAAATGACAGTAGCTTTTTGTCGGGGAATAACGTCGGAA
>OOBO01001696.1_pt1 | contig 14275 bp, 10 predicted proteins | sample 1671031 | NCBI WGS metagenome assembly OOBO01 (sample SAMN06348115, study PRJEB24527) | human gut metagenome | biome: human gut; feature: ankylosing spondylitis patient; material: feces | host: Homo sapiens | place: China | collected 2015-10 | reverse complement strand
GCCGCCTTCAGAAGTCATTCTTTCCGGCGGTCCTTGGCGCTCAAGTATAATACCATATCCCGACACGTTTGGCAACCCCTTTTTTCACTTTTTTCGTTTCTTTTTGCGTCTTTGACTTTTTGACTAGTTTTTTAACTGCAATTTACACGTTCCTTGACGTGGAAGCTGCGGCGACCTCAGAGGTCATTTTTCTCTATATAATAAGGTATTGTTCTATCCAAACTTCCAGAGAAGTATACACCGCCGTGGATATTACGCCCCGGAATGCAAACACTTTCCTTGCACAGTTTGTCAAGAGCTTTGGCCCCAAATTTTGCTCCAAGATTCTCGGCTTAATTTTGGCGAAACCGCCAAAACACAAAATGTAGTGGTTTCTCCATTGACATATCACTAAATAGTGATATCATAGAATCACATCAATTGAACGCATCCCAAGACTGCTTTGCGGGTGCCTCTTTCGCAAGAGGCACCCGTTTGAACTGTACACAGATAGAACGACGGAGGAACACTATGAAGATCATCAAGCGCAACGGTTCGGAAGTTCCATTTGATATTACCAAGATCATCACTGCGGTCACTAAGGCCAGCGATTCGGTCAGCCGCAAGAGCAGCCTGACCCAGGAGCAGATCCTGTCCATCGCCAACGATGTCACGGAGCAGTGCCAGGCGCTGAACCGTGCCGTGAGCGTGGAGGAGATCCAGGACATGGTGGAGAACAAGCTGATGGACATTCAGGCCCACGATGTAGCCCGCCATTATATCACCTATCGTTATGTGCAGAGCCTGAAGCGCCAGACCAACACCACCGACGAGCGCATCCTCAGCCTGATCGAGTGCCAGAACGAGGAAGTCAAGCAGGAGAACGCCAACAAGAACCCCACCGTGAACAGCGTCCAGCGTGACTATATGGCTGGTGAGATCTCCAAAGACCTGACCGCCCGCCTGCTGCTGGACCCGGAGATCGTCAAGGCACACAATGAGGGCCTGATCCACTTCCACGATTCCGACTACTTTGCGCAGCACATGCACAACTGCGATCTGGTCAACCTGGAGGATATGCTGCAGAACGGCACCGTGATCAGCGAGACACTGATCGAGCGCCCGCACAGCTTTTCCACAGCCTGCAACATTGCGACTCAGATCATCGCGCAGGTTGCCAGCAACCAGTATGGCGGACAGAGCATCAGCCTTGCGCATCTCGCTCCGTTCGTTCAGGTATCGAGAGTGAAGATCCGTCAGGAAGTGATCGGCGAGATGAAGGATCTTGGAATTGCTGTGACAGAGGATCAGATCGATAAGCTCACGGAGGAGCGTCTCCGCAGAGAGATCACGAAGGGAATCCAGACGATCCAGTATCAGGTCGTAACACTCCTTACCACAAACGGACAGGCACCGTTCGTTACCGTTTACATGTACCTCGACGAGGCAAAGAACCCGCAGGAGAAAAAAGACCTTGCGATGATCATCGAGGAGACCTTAAAACAGAGATATCTCGGCGTTAAAAATGAAGCCGGTGTATGGATCACACCGGCATTCCCGAAGCTGATCTATGTTCTCGATGAGGACAATATCACTCCGGATGCGCCGTATTACTATTTAACAGAGCTTGCGGCAAAATGTACCGCAAAGCGCATGGTTCCGGACTACATCTCCGAAAAGAAGATGCTGGAACTCAAGGTGGACAAGAACGGCGAGGGCCACTGCTACACCTGCATGGGCTGCCGCAGCTTCCTGACCCCCTATGTTGACCCCGAGACCGGCAAGCCCAAGTATTATGGCCGCTTCAATCAGGGCGTCGTGACCATCAATCTGGTGGACGTGGCCCTCAGCTCCGGCGGCAACTTTGATAAGTTCTGGAAGATCTTTGACGAGCGTCTGGCCCTCTGCCATCGTGCTCTGCAGGCCCGCCACAAGCGCCTGCTGGGCACCCCCAGCGACGCCGCCCCCATCCTGTGGCAGTACGGCGCACTGGCCCGCCTCAAGAAGGGTGAAAAGATCGACAAGCTGCTCTTCGGCGGCTACTCCACCATCAGTCTCGGCTACGCCGGCCTGTATGAGTGCGTAAAGTATATGACCGGCAAGAGCCATACCGACGCCGGCGCAAAGCCCTTCGCCCTCAGCGTGATGCAGCACATGAACGACAAGTGCAACGAGTGGAAGAAGGCCGAGAACATGGACTACTCCCTCTATGGCACCCCGCTGGAATCCACCACCTACAAGTTCGCCAAGTGCCTGCAGAAGCGGTTCGGCATCGTCCCCGGCATCACCGACAAGAACTATATCACCAACAGCTACCACGTCCATGTCTCCGAGCACATCGACGCCTTCACCAAGCTGAAGTTTGAGAGCGAGTTCCAGAAGCTGTCTCCGGGCGGTGCCATCAGCTATGTGGAAGTCCCCAATATGCAGGACAACCTCGAGGCGGTCATGAGCGTGCTGCAGTTCATCTACGACAACATCATGTACGCCGAGTTGAACACCAAGTCCGACTACTGCCAGTGCTGCGGCTACGACGGCGAGATCAAGATCGTCGAGGACGACGGCAAGCTGGTGTGGGAATGCCCTAAGTGCGGCAACCGTGACCAGAACAAGCTGAATGTCGCCCGCCGCACCTGCGGCTATATCGGCACCCAGTTCTGGAACCAGGGCCGGACGCAGGAGATCAAGGATCGGGTGTTACACTTGTGACCCTCTCAGGCGCTTCGCGCCAGCTCTCCCAAGGGGAGAGCCATTGGCAAGCTACCCAAGCACAAAAAAATTGCAAGGCAAAGCAGCGTGCTCTGCTTTCAGGTCTGATTTATGAACTACGCGACTATTAAATATTACGACATCGCCAACGGGCCGGGCGTCCGCACCAGCGTCTTCGTTTCCGGCTGCCGCCACCACTGCCCCGGCTGCTTCAATGAGGTGGCATGGGATTTCGGCTATGGCCAGCCCTTCGACAAGCCCGTCCGCAACGAGGTGTTCGCCTCCTGCAAGCCGGACTATATCACGGGCCTCTCCCTGCTGGGCGGCGAGCCGATGGAGCCGGAGAACCAGCGGGAGCTGGTGACCTTCGTGCAAAATTTCAAAGCTCTTTACCCGAAGAAAACGGTCTGGTGCTACTCCGGCTACACCTGGGAGCAGCTGACCGGCAAAGTCCCCTGCCACGCGCGGTGTGAAGTTACCGACGAGCTGCTGAGTCTGCTGGATGTGCTGGTGGATGGCCGCTTCGTGGAGGCTGAGCACGACATCTCCCTCCGCTTCCGGGGCAGCCGGAACCAGCGTCTGCTGGATGTTCCCAAGTCCCTCGCCGCCGGGCAGCCAGTGTGGTGGCAGGACGAAAAAGTATTCTCCACCCATACGATGGAATGATAAACAAAAAGCGCAGATTTTCCACAACGAGCCTCTCCGCTCGTGGAAGATCTGCGCTTTTTCTTATTCTCTGCTCCCCACCACATCCTCAATGGCCCGCAGGAAGGCCATGCCATAGCGGGCGGCTTTCTTTTCGCCGACGCCGGTGATGTTCAAAAACTCATCCATGCTCAGGGGCTTGCTCTGGACCATCTCGCGGAGGGTCGCGTCGCTGAACACCATGTAGGCCGGAACATTCTGCTTCGCCGCAAGACGCTTGCGGAGGGCGTAGAGCGCGGCCAGCAGCTTCTCGTCGGCCTCGCTGAGGTCGCCGCCGGCAGCAGCACGGCGGGCCGACAGCCGCCGGGAGTTGGCCGCGGCCCTCTGCTTTGCGGCGGCAGCGCGCTGTTCCACCTCCTGCGCGTTCTGCTCGGCAAAGAGGCAGCAGGAACAGTTGCCGCATTTTTCAGGTGCGGCCTCGCCGAAATAGTTCAGCATGAACCGCCGCAGGCACTTCTGGGTGGTGGAGTAGAAGGTCATATACTTGAGCCGCTCTTCCGCCTTGCGGGCCGCCTCGGCCTTGACGTCGGCGGGCAGGCCGTTGTCCGCCTCCATCTCTTTGTCGATGAAGAAGCGGATGGTTCGCACATCCGTACCGGAATAGAGCAGGATGCAGCGGGACGGCAGACCGTCGCGGCCCGCGCGGCCCGCCTCCTGATAATAGCTCTCCAGATCCTTGGGCATATTGTAATGGATGACGAACCGGACGTTGGGCTTGTCGATGCCCATGCCGAAGGCGTTGGTCGCCACCATGATTTGAACGCGGTCGTAGAGGAAGTCGTCCTGATTCTTCCGGCGCACCTCGGCGTCCAGCTTGGCGTGGTAGGCCGCTGCCCGGATGCCCCGGCTCTGGAGCAGGCGGGCCGTCTCGTCCACCTGCTTTGTGGTGCTGCAATAGACGATGCCCGCGTTGTCGCCCTCCCGGAGCACAAGGTCCAGCAGCTCCTTGGGCTTCTGGCTGGGCAGGGCGCGCCGCGTCTCGAAGTAGAGGTTGGGCCGGTCGAAGCCGGTCGTCACCTCATAGGGCTGATGGAGCTCGAGGTGGCTGCGGATGTCGTCCCGCACCCGGGCCGTCGCCGTGGCCGTGAACGCGCCCACCACCGGGCGATTCGGCAGGCTGTCCACGAACGCCTTGATGCGCAGATAGCTGGGGCGGAAGTCCTGCCCCCACTGGCTGATGCAGTGGGCCTCGTCCACCGTCACCATGCTGATGAGCTTTTCCTGTGCGAAGCGCTGGAAGCCCGGCATTTCCAGCCGCTCCGGGGCCACATAGATGATCTTATACCAGCCCTCCCGGGCGCGGCGGAGCATGAGGGTTTTCTGATTGTCGGTGAGGCTGTTGTTGAGGAAAGCCGCCGCCACCCCCGCCTGCACCAGCGCCCCCACCTGGTCCTTCATCAGGCTCACCAGCGGCGACACCACGATGGTGATTCCCGGCAGAAGCAGGGCCGGCACCTGATAGCAGATGGATTTGCCCGCACCGGTGGGCATCACCGCCAGCACATCCTGCCCGTCCAGCAGCCGCCGGACGATGTCCTCCTGCCCGGGGCGGAAACTGTCGTAGCCAAAAACTTTTTTCAAGATAGAATGCGGGTCTGACATTATGTTCTCCGATCGTAAAGGAATCTGTTATATGCGACCACAATGATCAGGCGGTGACCAGACTTACCTCCATCGATATAGGTTGCCGTGCCGATCTTGAAGGCCGGATAATTGATGAATTCCAGACTGCCCACGGTCGACCATGTCTCTTTCGGGTCAATAGACTGGCACCATTTGAAGATTTGCCAAATATGGTCTACAGGCTTCCAAGAATCGATCTCTTCTTCACCGTAGAACACCTTTTCCTCACCACTTGCAAAATTTTTCATCACTTCGCAGGCAGCCTCCTGTTTGCTCATGCCGTTCTCGATCAGTGCAGCTGCCTCCTTTGCCTTCTGGTCCAGCTCTGCACTCGCCAAGACAGCCACCGAGTATTTATCTGTACTGTTCTCCCCCTCCCGATTGAGCTTCTCATTTATGACTCTCGCATAGTAGGCTGTCATAGGGTCCGGCTCGGCGGCAGGCGTGACGATGGTATTGTAGATATTCTCCGTCTGGCTGCATCCCGACAGTATCGTCAGGGCAAGCACAGCGGCAAGGGCGGCGGCCAGCAGTTTCCGGGTTCGCTTCATGATTCGTTACCTCCTTATCCTGTTTGGGCGGCAAAGGGGACACACTCCCCTATTATTATCTGTATTATACCACACTTTCCGTTTTCCTGTAAAACGCCAGCGGGATTTTTCCATTTCAATAGCTTTTTGTGCGCGAAAATGCTATAATAAGAATACATATCTCCATCTCCGGCCCATTTTGTTCTGAACATGGCCGGGCAAGCACGATAAGGAGCTTATTTTTATGCAACAGAAACTCATCACCTTTGCCGTCCCGTGCTACAACTCGGCGGCATATATGCGCCACTGCATCGAAACGCTGCTCTCCGCCGGGGAGCAGGCCGAGATCATCCTCGTGGACGACGGTTCCGTGAAGGACGAGACCCCGGCCATCTGCGACGAGTACGCCGCCAAGTACCCCACCATCGTCAAGGCCATCCATCAGGAGAACGGCGGCCACGGTGAGGGCGTCAACCAGGGCATCCGCAACGCCACCGGCCTCTACTACAAGGTCGTGGACAGCGACGACTGGCTGGACACCGACGCCCTCCAGAAGGTGCTGGCCCGCCTGCACACCCTCGTGACCCGCGGCACCGCCCCCGACCTCATGATCTGCAACTATGTCTACGAGCACACCGAGGACGGCACCAGCCACACTGTGCGGTACACCAACATCTTCCCGCAGGAGCGTCTGTTCACCTGGATGCACGTCGGCCACTTCCGCCCTGACCAGAACCTGCTGATGCACTCGGTCATGTACCGCACTGAGGTGCTGCGCAAGTGCGGCATGGTGCTGCCCAAGCATACCTTCTACGTGGACAACATCTTCGTCTACCAGCCTCTGCCTTTCGTCAAGACCATGTATTATATGGACCTCGACCTCTACCGCTACTTCATCGGCCGCGCCGACCAGAGCGTTAACGAGAGCATCATGGTCAAGCGCGTGGACCAGCAGCTCCGGGTCACCCGGCACATGATCGACTGTCAGGACCTCGACGCCCTCAAGGGCGAGAAGAAGCTGCGGGCCTATATGCTCCACTACCTCTCCATGATGATGGCCGTCAGCGACATCTTCCTGCTGCTGGACGGCAGCGCCGAGGCGAAAGAAAAGCAGAAGGGCCTGTGGCAGTATCTGCGCGAGCACACCAGCGCCGCAGTCTACCGCTCCATCCGCTTCGGCTTTGGCGGCGTGACCAACCTGCCCTTCCCCAAGGGCGACGCCATCGTGGTGGGCGGCTACCGCATCGCACGGAAGATCTTCAAGTTCAACTAAATTCACGATTGTTGCATACAACAGGGCCGCTGCCTGCGCAGCGGCCCTGTTTTTTTGCCTTTTTGGGCCATTTGTTAAGGAATCTTCAATTTTGCCGCCTGAAAAGATGTTGCTCTTTAAAAAGCGGAATAGTATAATTTATTACTGTGCTGTATTTTTTGGGCTTTTGGCAAGCAGCAAGAAAACGCGCCCGACTGAGAAAAAGGAGGAAAGGGCGGCTGCGCGTCGGTATCGTGCTGCTGCCCGCAATATCGCATGGAACAGCTTCTCATCTGCCTTTCCGCGGCGCTCATCGCAGGTCTTTTGATGTCGCGCCTCGCAAAGGCGATCCATTTGCCGGCGGTCACATCTTATCTGCTGGCGGGCCTGCTGCTGGGGCCTTTCTTTCTGGGGCGTCTGGGCCTGAGTCATTTTGGCATCGGCTTCGGCACCCTCGAGCAGGTGGACAGCCTGTCCATCATCACCCAGGTGGCGCTGGGCTTCATCGCCTTCGTCATCGGCAACGAGTTCCGTCTCTCGGCTCTTGAGAGCATGGGCAAGCAGGCCATCACGGTCGGCATTTTACAGGCCGTCATGACCACCGCCCTCGTGGATGCGGCGCTGGTCATCCTGCACTTCATCCGGCCCGACATCATCTCCATGGCCTCGGCCATCACGCTGGGTGCTATCGCAGCAGCCACGGCCCCTGCCGCCACCCTGATGGTCGTCAAGCAGTACAAGGCCGACGGCCCCCTCACCCGCCTGCTGCTGATGGTGGTCGCCATCGACGACGCCGTGGGCCTCGTGCTCTTCTCCGCCTCCTTCGGCATTGCCAACGCCCTCGAGCAGGGCCGCATCGACGCCATCAGTATTCTGGTGGAACCGGTGGTGGAGATCGTCTTCTCGCTGGGTCTGGGCGCTGCGGCGGGCTTCGCGCTCAACCAGCTGGAAATTTATTTTCACTCCCGCTCCAAGCGCATGAGCCTTTCCGTGGCCTTCGTGCTGCTGACGGTGGGCCTGTCCATGGTCACCTTTGACATCGGGCCGCTGCACTGCGGTTTCTCGCTGCTGCTGGTCTGCATGATGACCGGTACGGTGTTCTGCAACATCTGCCCCACTTCCGATGAGCTGATGGACCGCCTCGACCGCTGGGTGTCGCCGGTGAACATCCTCTTCTTCGTGCTCAGCGGTGCAGAGCTGGATCTGAACATCCTCTCCGACCCGCTGGTGCTCCTCATCGGCGTGGTGTACATCGCCTTCCGCTCTCTGGGCAAAATTTCCGGCGCCTTCGTCAGCGGCCGGGCCACCCACTGCAGCCACAGCATCCAGAAGTACCTCGGCATCACCCTGCTGCCGCAGGCTGGCGTGGCGCTGGGCATGGCAGCCGAGGCCGCTGAGCTTTCCGACGGCCACATGGTGCGCAACGTTGTGCTCTTCTCGGTGCTGGTGTATGAGCTGGTAGGCCCCACCCTCACCAAGCTGGCGCTGACCGCCGCCGGCGAGATCATCCCCGAGGGCCGCACCAATGCCCGTATGGCCAACAAGCCCGAGTTCCCGGTCTCCCTCGACTAAGTCTTCCTATAATAAACGGCACTCCGAACTGCTTCGGAGTGCCGTTTCTGTTTGCATTCACTTCAAGATAACTTCACCATTCTCGGCATCCACCGTCAGGCTGCCGCCCGCTTTCAGGGTGCCGTCGATGATGCGCTCGGCGGCGGGGTCCTCCACAGCCTTGCGGATGACGCGGCGCAGGTCGCGGGCGCCGAATTTGCCGCCCTGACTCTTGGCCACGAGAGCAGAGAGAGCCGCCGGAGTGTAGCTGTAGGCGATGCCCTTGGCCTCCATGCTGGGCTTGTACTCATCCAGCATGAGAGCCGCGATGCCTTCCAGCGTCTGCTGGCTCAGCGGCTTGAAGGCGATGACCTCATCCACACGGCCAAGGAACTCAGGCCGCAGGAACTGGCTCAGAGCCTTGCGGGTCTTTTCCTCACTCAGCTGCTCCTCGCTCTTGTTGAAGCCGAGGCCGGAGGTCGTCTTGTCGCTGCTGCCGGCGTTGGAGGTCATGCAGATGACCGTATTGGAGAAGTCCACCGTCCGGCCCTGTGCATCGTTGATCTTGCCCTCGTCGAGGATCTGGAGCAGGATGTTCATGACGTCGGGGTGGGCCTTTTCGATCTCATCGAACAGCACCACGCTGTAGGGGCGGCGGCGCACCTTTTCGGTGAGCTGGCCGGCCTCCTCGTAGCCCACATAGCCCGGAGGCGAACCGATCATGCGGGACACCGCATATTTCTCCATATACTCGCTCATGTCGAGACGGATGAGCGGGTCGGGGCCGTCGAAGAGCTGGTTTGCCAGCTGCTTGACCAGCTCCGTCTTGCCGACGCCGGTGGGGCCGACGAAGATGAAGCTTGCGGGACGGCGGCGGCCCGACAGGTCGGCGCGGCTCCGCTTGACGGCCTGTGCCACCAGATGGACGGCCTCGTCCTGACCGATGATCTTCTTTTTCAGCTCCGCTTCCAGCCCGGCCAGCTTGACGAACTCCGTCTCCTGGATCTTCACCGCCGGGATGCCCGTCCACAGCTCGATGACCTTGGCCACATCGTCCATGGTCACTTTTATCTCGCTGGCAGCAGCCTGCTTTGCGGGCAGCTCTGCCTCGAGCTTGGCGATGCGGGTCTTCCGCTGGGCCACCTGCTCGTAGTCGATGGCCTCATTGACGTCGGAGGACTCCATGTCCGCCTCTTCCTGCCTGAGGCCGTCCAGCTCCTTCTGCATCTCGAGATACTCCGAGATGACCGGGTGGGCAAGATTGCAGCAGGCGCAGGCTTCGTCCAGCAGGTCGATGGCCTTATCGGGCAGGTAGCGGTCCGTGATATACCGCTCACTGAGGGTGACGATGGCGCTCAGCACATCGGCATCCACCTGCACATGGTGGTGCTCCTCGTAATACTTCTTGATGCCGTTCATGACGGCCAGTGTATCGGCCACGCTGGGCTCTTCCACGCGGACAGGCTGGAAGCGGCGCTCAAGGGCCTGGTCCTTCTCGATATACTTGCGGTACTCGTTGAAGGTGGTGGCACCGATGACCTGGATCTCACCGCGGGAGAGGGCAGGCTTGAGGATATTGCCCGCATTCATGGCGCCCTCGCTCTCACCGGCGGAGGTGATGGTGTGGATCTCGTCAATGAACAGGATGATGTTGCCGGCGGCCTTGACCTCGCTCAGCAGGCCCTTGACCCGCTGCTCGAACTGGCCGCGGAACTGGGTGCCGGCCACGAGGCTGGTCAGATCCAGCAGGAAGATCTCCTTATCCTTCAGGCCCACAGGGACATTGCCCTTAGCGATGCGCTCCGCGATGCCCTCGGCGATGGCCGTCTTGCCGACGCCCGCCTCACCGATGAGGCAGGGGTTGTTCTTCTGGCGGCGGCTCAAGATCTGGATGGTGCGGTAGATCTCGCGGTCGCGGCCCACGATGTCGTCGAGCTTGCCCTCCCGGGCTTTGCGGGTCAGGTTCTCGCAGTAGGTGTCGAGGAATTTGCGGCGGGGCGGCTTCTTGCCGTTCTTCTGGGCCTTTTTGCTGTTTCCGGCATCGCCCTCCGCCTTGACGCCCAGCGGGAAGGTAGCGCTGGAGCCGGGGACAAGGTCGTCGTCCCCTTCGTTCTCCTCGCCGTCCATGGGCTGGCCCATATTCATCATGAGAGAGAGGGGGTTCGCGTCCCCCATCTCATCCATCATGCTCTCCATCCGGTTTTCCATGTTATCCATGTCCTCGTCGGACATACCGAACTGCTTCATCAGGTCTTCCACCGGCTTGATGTGCAGCTCACGCGCACAGTGCAGGCAAAAGCCCTCATTTTTCATCTGGCCGTTCTCCATCCGCTGGACGAAGATGATGGCCGGACGTTTCTGACAGCGATTGCAGACCATATAGGTTCCTCCTAAAGCTCCCCTTTACAGGAAGGGGTTGAACAGATTGAATGCTTTATAGTAAAGGCTGCCGCTCATGACCGTATCGTTCAGGACGGTCAGATTGCCGCCGGTGATGACGATGACGGCCCACACCACACAGAGCACCAGATAGATGTCCATGGTGCTGGCGACACAGCCGGTGACCCAGCCCAGCCAGCGGTTGACGGTGCCGATGACCGGCAGCCGGTTGACGAGGCCCAGCACGGTGACCAGCATACTCACCAGCATCCGCAGCAGGGCAAAGACCACGAAAAAGAGCACGATCGAAATGACCGGCGTGAGCAGCGGAGCCAGCACCTTCTGGACGATGGCGTCCGCCAGCACCACGGCGTTGTCGCTGAGCACAGCCGAGATGGAGCGCTCGCAGGTCTCCACGATGGAGGCGCGGAAGCTCTCGGGCAGAAAGCCCGCGTACTTGTCTGCGATGCCGGTCAGGTCCACGACCCCTCCGGCCGAGATGCTCTCCGCGATCTGGGTGCGGAAGCTCCCGGCCAGAAAGCGCTGGAACACCTCGGCAGCGGCCCAGCCCGAAAAGACCCGGGCGCCTACGAGGCTGAAGACATTCCCGCCCAGCTGGACACTGGCTGCGAGAAAGCCCTTGCGGGCATAGCGCACAGCCAGAAGCAGCCAGACCACGGTACATACTATATCAAAAAGAAATGACGGATTCTTGAACATATCTTGTTTTCCTTATTATGTATTGCTTTGAGCGTTGTTTTCCGCTGCAGGCGGGGTCAATCCCTGCACCGTATTGCCGCAGAAGACCAGCAGCTGCCTGCGGTCGGCCAGCAGACCCTGCGGGCGGGCCGAAAGGCTCTGGGTCCACTGGGAGGTGCCGTCGGTGGAAAGGCACTCCACCCCTGTATCGGTGAGCAGATAGAACTGCGCACCGGAGCGGACGATGCGGTTGGACGCCTGCACCTGCGTGGTGTTCTCGACGCCGAGGTCACGGCCCAGCATCACGGCCTGACAGAGCTGGCCGGAGGCCAGCAGAAGGGCAGTATTGCCCGAAGCGTCCACCGAGATGTCGCGGAGGGTCTGCCCGGTAAAGTCATAGGCTGCCCGCTCGCCGCCCGATGCGTTGTAGAGGACAGCGCGGCTGTCGCAGACGGCCAGGATGCTCTGGGAACCGGTCCAGCTCAGCCACTGAGCCGCGCCGCTTCCGCTGCCCACCAGCAGGGGGTCGCCCTGCGCCAGGGTGACGACATAGAAATTCGTGACCATCTGGCCGCCGTTCACCGTCACCGCCGCCACTGCCAGCCGCCGCCCATCCGGCGAAAAGGCCAGCCGCAGCGGAGTGCCGTCGGTGATGGTAAGGCTCCAGCTCAGCAGCTGCTCCATTGAGGACGAGTAGACCCGAAGCCGGGCCGCGCTGCCGGGGTCCTCTGTGACGACGGCCAGCGTGCCGTTGTCGGCCATGGCACAGAGGGTGATGCTGCTCTCCATCGTCTTGGTGTAGAGATTCTGGGTCCGGCTCTCCACCCGCAGCTCATTGCCCGAGCGGTTGTAGAGCACAAAGCGGTTCTTGCCCACAGCCAGCGCAGGGCGGGCGTAGCCGCTCTGGATGGAGTTGAGGCGGGTGCCGGTGCGGGACCAGACCACGCACCCTTCCTCGCCCAGCTCCACAAAGCTGCTGTTCATGGCGGCAAGCTGTTTCACCTCCATGACGCCGGTCTGCTGGGGCCAGCCCGTGCCGGGGAAGAGCAGGATGCGGGCGGTGTCGGCCCAGTCCTTGGCCATGGCCACAGAGCTGCCCACGATGCCGGTGGTGAACAGCACCACCAGCGTCAGCGCCACGACGATGAGTGCCGTGCGTCGGATGCGCCGGTTCCGCACCCGCTCGCGGGCCTGCTCGAGGTATTCGACCCTTCCCGCCGAAAGCGGCTCGTCCGACACAGGCCGGGGGCCGCGCTGTCTTTTTCTCATACTCTCCTGTCCCTTCGTGCAATGACAGTGCTCCCAAAGGGGCGTTTTCCCTCCGGGAGCATCGGTCATGTTTGCGTTATTCTATGGGCGTGTCGTAGTCCACGCTCTTGAGGAAAAGCCCCTTCGCCGCCAGCGTCGGCCCGGCGTTTTTGCGGTCGCGGCTGGCGAGGATGCCCGGCACGGCCTCAGGCGCAAGACGCCCCGCACCGGCCTCACAGAGGGTGCCTGCAAGGATGCGCACCATGTTGTAGAGGTAGCCGTCCGCCGTCACCGTGATGTCGATGTCGTCGCCCCGGCGCTGAACGTCACAGGCCGTGATGGTGCGCACGGTGTCGCCGTGCGCCGCAGCCGAGCTGCCCGAAGCGCAGAGGGCGAGGAAATCGTGCTTTCCCACAAAATACTGCGCCGCCTGCTGCATCCTGTCCGCGTCCAGCCGCCCCGGCACTTTGGTGTAATACCGCGCGGCAAAGGGCGAGTCGATCGGACTGTTGTGGATGCGGTAGAGATAGGTCTTGGTGTGGGCCGCATAGCGGGCGTGAAAATCGTCCGGCACCACCCGCGCTTCCAGCGCCCGGATGTCCGGGGGCAGATGCTGGTTCAGCGCCAGCGGCAGCTTTGCCGCCGGGATGCGGGTGTCGGCGTGGAAGTTGAGCATGAAGCCCAGCGCGTGGACGCCGGCGTCGGTGCGGCTGCAGCCCTTGATGTCGGGCCGACAGCCCAGCACCGCCTCCAGGGCGTCCTGAAACGCAGCAGCTACGCTCCGCCCGTTGGGCTGCACCTGAAACCCGCAGTAGTTCGTGCCGTCGTATGCTAAAGTAAGAAGATAGTTCATCAATGAAATTACAACTTTCCCGTTCGTATCCTTCAAAATCGGAGAAACGAGAAAAAAGCGTTTAGCGAAGCGGCTAGCTTTTTTCCGTTTCGACATCCTCTTTGGGATTATCAAGGGCGAGCAGCCCTTGATTCGTGGATCCAGCGCGTCGAAATCGCTGGTGGTTTTCCGGTTCTCTTTTGCCATCAAAAGAGAACATTTTCCATTCCTGAAACACAAAACAGCCAGACCGCCCTGACGTCCGGGCAGTCTGGCTGTGCGGTTATTCCACCGGTTTCATGCTGGCCGGGTCCTCCACGGCGGGGGCACCGCCGGCCTCGTCGGGCAGGCGCTTCATGCCGCCGGGGTTCGGGGCCTGCGAGGGCAGGGTGAATACGAACCGGCACCACTCGCCCTGCTGGCTCTCCACCCGGATCTGTCCGCCGGACAGGTTGACCAGCACCTTGCAGATGTTCAGGCCCAGGCCCGCGCCGCGGGCGTGCAGGCCGCGGGAACGGTCCTCCTTGTAGAAGCGCTGGAACACATAGGGCAGTGCCTCCGGGCTGATGCCCTGCCCGGAGTTCCAGACGGCGATCTCGGTTTCCGGGCCCAGTTTTTCCACGCTGAAGCGGATGGTGCCGCCCGCCGGGGTGAACTTGATGGCGTTGTCCAGCAGGTTATACGCCACCTGATGGATCAGGTCGGGGTCGGCATAGACCAGCACCTTTTCATCCATGGTCAGGCCTTCCAGATCGATCATGCCGTCAT
>OOBO01001683.1_pt1 | contig 14358 bp, 10 predicted proteins | sample 1671031 | NCBI WGS metagenome assembly OOBO01 (sample SAMN06348115, study PRJEB24527) | human gut metagenome | biome: human gut; feature: ankylosing spondylitis patient; material: feces | host: Homo sapiens | place: China | collected 2015-10 | reverse complement strand
GGATGGCTAAACGACATATACCCATGACCATGGAAGACTGGGCAAAACGTATCGACCTGATACTCGAAGCCGGAGGTAATGACTTATTGACCAACGCCGGCAAGGTGACAACCGAATTAGCCAAAGCTTTCGCAGAAGCCGAGTTCGAGAAGTATCGGGTCATTCAAGACCGTCTCTTCCAATCGGATTTTGACCGTTTCGATAGCGAGACCTTGTTCCCGACAGATTTCAATCCCGATAATACATAAATAGCAACATCATGCCCAAGAAACTACACAAGGAAATCCCCATCGACTACGCCGTCTGCCAGCAACAAGATTGCCCTCGGGCCGAGAAGTGTCTGCACCAGATCGCCTACCGGCCGCTCATCGAACAACCGGCAACCGTATTACGGCTGCTGAACCCCACCCTCTGTACCCGGGATGGGGCTTGCCCCTACTTCCGAGACTCCGCTCCCGTCACCTACGCACGGGGTTTCACCGGAATGCAGAGCCGGATGTTCCCGGCGCAATACCAGCAATTCATGTCGATACTCATGTCCCATTTCGGACGTAACCCCTACTTCGAGCGGCGAAGGGGCGAATTTCCACTCTCACCTAAAGAGCAAAGGATCGTGCTAAACGCCTTGCGAAGGGTCGGAGTGACGGAAGAGCTAAGGTTCGATCATTATGAGGAGAGTGTCAATTGGTATGATTGAGGCAGTACTCCTTATAAAGTACCGCAATACTCAGCCGGACAGTACCGCAGTACTTCGTAAGGAGTACCGCAGTACTTTGCGCACAGTACTACAGTACTTCCTACGGAGTACTGGCAGATGCCTCAGCCATCTATCCAAGTCGCTATTACCGAGGCCGGGACGAGTGCCATGGCGCCTCCTCGCATCCCTCTTGGGGATCGGCGTGGCGGCGTGGTGTGTCATGTATGGCATCGTGCCCCGGCAATTATTTCCCGCCCCCTGCTCTACCTTATTATATTCGGCCGAGGGCGAGCTTTTAGGCGCACGTATCGCACCGGACGGGCAATGGCGTTTCCCGGCGGCGGATAGCTTGCCTGATAAATTCGTGGATTGCTTGCTCACGTATGAGGATAAACGGTTCTTTTACCATCCCGGTATAGACCCCGCCGCCATCTTCCGGGCGATCCGCTTGAACGGGAAAGCGGGGCGTGTGGTGAGCGGAGGAAGTACCTTGACCATGCAATTGGCACGCATAGCGAGAGGAAACCAAGACCGTACCTTCTACGAGAAAACGATCGAGATGTGCTGGGCGCTCTTTCTGGAAACCACCCATAGCAAACAAGAGATACTGAACCTCTATGCCTCGCACGCTCCCTTCGGGGGAAACGTAATCGGGCTGGAGACCGCCGCATGGCGTTATTTCGGGCGAAGCGCCTCCGAGCTATCGTGGGCCGAGAGCGCCACGCTCGCGGTTCTTCCCAACTCCCCCGCCTTGATCCACCCCGGGAGAAACCGGAAACAATTGAAGGAGAAGCGGGATCGCTTATTGGCTTCCCTTCAAAAGAAAGGTGTATTGGAGGAAACCGAATACGAGCTGGCCTGCATGGAGCCACTTCCCGAAGCCCCTCTCCCTTTACCTAATGATGCCCCTCACCTGTTAGAAAGACTGGCCGCGGAACAACCGGGGCAACGCATCCAAACCTCCGTCCGCCAAGCCCTGCAACGGCAGACACAGGCCCTCGTAAACCGTTATGCCCGTGAATACAGTTCCAACCATATCCATAATCTGGCGGCGATCGTAGCGGACGTGGAGACCGGGGAGGTATTGGCCTACGCCGGAAACGCTACCTATCCGGCCGACGAGCGGCGGGGGAACCAAGTGGACATCATCACCTCGCCCCGCAGCACGGGAAGTATTCTCAAGCCCTTCCTGTATGCCGGTATGCTGCACGACGGGCTGTTGCTCCCCTCCATGCTGGTATCGGACGTGCCCTTGAATATAAATGGCTTCTCCCCCCATAATTACAACAAGACATTCTACGGGGCGGTACCGGCCCATGTAGCCATAGAGCGCTCCTTGAACGTTCCCTTGGTACGTATGCTCTCCCAGTATAATACCGGACGCTTTATGTCTTTACTGAAATCGTGGGGAATGACTACCTTACGTTTCTCCGAGGAACATTACGGGGCCTCCTTGATCTTGGGAGGGGCCGAGGGAACCTTATGGGATCTTTCCGGTATGTATGCCTCCATGTCTCGTGTGCTTAAACATTACCGTACTTACAACGGACGCTATAATCCGGCGGATATCCATCCGCTGACTCCCTTTCCGGCGGAGAGGAAGGAACCTATCCGTTCCCTTACCGATAGCCGGCTCACCGATAAGGCGCTCCTTTCCTCCGCGGCCCTGTGGTACACGTTCGAGGCGATGTCCGCCCTGAACCGTCCCGAGGAAGAGGCCGACTGGCAACAATTCGAGTCGATGAAACGGATAGCGTGGAAGACCGGGACGAGTTACGGGGGACGAGACGCTTGGGCGATCGGCACGACTCCCCGCTACGTCGTCGGCGTATGGGCCGGTAACGCTTCCGGCGAGGGCCGTCCGGGACTTACGGGTGTCGGCAACGCCGCCCCGGTCCTTTTCGATCTCTTTTCCCTATTGCCCGGTGGCGAATGGTTCGACCTGCCCTACGATGAGACGCTTCCCATGGCGATCTGCCGGAACAGCGGACATAAAGCCTCGCCCTACTGCGAGCAAACGGACACCTTATACATGCCGCTGTCCGGCAATAACACGGGGATTTGCCCCTACCATAAGCTCGTGCATCTATCGGCGGACAGACGGTACAGGGTCAATAGTTCCTGCGAGTCTGTCGACCGGATGATCAGCCGCCCGTGGTTCGTGCTTCCTCCCGCGCAGGAGTATTACTACCGCAACTATCACATCGATTATATCCCGCTCCCTCCGGTAAAACCCGGCTGCGGGCAAGACCTGAACCGCCAGATCGAACTGATCTATCCCGAGCATAACGCCATTCTCTACCTTCCGAAAGGCTTCTCCGGGAAGTCCGAGAAATTTATCTTCAAGGCCGCCCACGCCCGCCGTGATGCTACGATTTACTGGCATCTGGACGAAAGCTATCTGGGAGAGACCACCGATAATCACCAGATCAGTTGCTCCGTCGGCCAAGGAAAACATCTCCTTACTCTCATCGACAACGAGGGGAACCAGAAGAAAATACAATTCGAGGTCAAGTAAAGCATCCGTTAAGCCTTGACCTTGACCCAAACAGCCAATTTGCCTCCCTTGACAAGGAAACGGCCCTTCCCTTCCTCATCAATCGCCACGGTATCTTTTACCGAGCCTGTGATCTCATGCCATACCTCGCCTTTCCGGTTCTCCCCCACAGACATTGTTTTCTCTCCATCTTCCCCGTTCGAGATAACCACCGCCAAGCCCGAATCAGCATGTCCCGGATCTCCCAAGCGTACGAAGCCGATCGTGTTCGGATGATCAAAATAATCCACCTCTTCCCCGTACGCATATTCTTTCCGAGCACGCAATAGCATATCCAATACCTTACGATGGGGAGATTTCTTCCCTTTTACGCCATAATAATCCCCATAAAAGATACACGGATACCCCTTCTTCATCAACAGGATCAAACCGTAGGCGGAAGGTTTGAACCAATCCTTCACCTGCGACTCCAAAGAACTGTTTTTCTGGGAATCATGGTTATCCACGAAGGTGACGGCTTGATCCGGGCATATCTCGACCAAGGTCCCTTTTAATAGATCGCGTAAATCATAGTCACGACCTTTCTCGGAAGCCTCATTCAAGTTATAATGTAAGGCTACGTCAAACAAATCCACGTTATATTCTACTTGCGACAGGTAAGCCTCCAACGATTCGGTATCGTTTTTCCAATATTCCCCGACAGCGTAGAAACCCTCTCCCCGATCCGCTCTCACCGCCTCCAGAAAATGCTTGATAAACTGGTCGTTCATATGCTTGATCGCATCAAGGCGCATACCGTCCAAGTTTAGTTCGTTCGATACCCAGATCCCCCAGTCCTGCATCTCACGCACGACTTCGGGGTTATCGAAATCCAGATCGGCGAACATGAGATAGTCATAATTTCCATTCTCATCATCGACTCCCTCACTCCAATGTTTTCCCTCTCCCAGAATCTGGAATATACCTTCCTTCTTGCGGGACACATCATAGTCCGTCCCGGAGAAATGAAACCAATGCCATTTAAAATTAGAATACATATTGCCACGCCCCGGGAAGTCGAAGCCAGTCCATCCCTCTATCTCATGGGGTTCGCTGGTAGCGTTTTCCCGTTGCCCAGGATCTACCTCTTGCGCCATAAACCACTCGGTATAATCGGCTCCCGCCTTATGGTTCATCACGGCATCCAGATATACGCCAATCTGGTTCCGGTGAAGTTCCTCGATCATTTCTTGAAGTTCCTGTTTAGTTCCATACTTGGTGCGTATGGTCCCTTTTTGGTCAAACTCCCCCAAATCATATAGATCATAGGTTCCATACCCCTCGTCCGCTTGCTCATGGCCTTTGTAAGCGGGTGGAATCCATACGGCGCTGATCCCGATCTCATGTAAATGCGAGGCATCATCCTTCAGCCGTTTCCACAGCATTCCATCGTTCGGCAGATTCCATTCGAAATACTGCATCATTACTCCATTTTCCATATGTTTCTTCTATTTGTTGATAAAACAACACTTCTCAAGCGTCATAAGTTGCTGAAACTAACCACCACCTCCTTTTGTTATAGTAAAAAACTAAAGAATAATAAGATGGATTCAAAGCATGTTACAGAGAGTACGTCCGGTCAAGAGGACATTCAAAAGACTTGGTGGAAAGAAGCGATTATATATCAAATCTATCCCCGTAGCTTTCAAGACAGCGATGGCGACGGAATCGGTGACTTAAACGGTATTACCTCCCGCTTGGATTATATACAAAGCTTGGGTGTGGATATCATCTGGTTAAACCCGATCTTTCTCTCTCCCAACGATGATAATGGCTACGACATCAGCGACTATCGGGAAATCATGCGGGAATTCGGTACGATGGAAGATTTCGACCGCCTCCTGAAAGAGATTCATAAACGGGAGATGCGACTGGTACTGGACTTGGTAGTAAACCATACCAGCGACGAGCATCCTTGGTTCGAGGAAGCCCGTAAATCCAGACATAATCCCTATTATAATTATTACCATTGGTGGCCGGCCGAGAAAGGTGAGCCTCCCTTGCGCCTCAGCTATTTCGACGAGGAAGGCAACGCTTGGATGTATAACAAGTCAACCGACTCGTATTACCTGCATTATTTCTCCCGGAAACAACCCGACTTAAATTGGGAGAACCCGGAGGTACGCCAAGAGATTTTCGATATGATGCGCTTCTGGTTCGATAAAGGGATAGACGGTTTTCGCATGGATTCTATCTCTCTTATCGCCAAAGATCCCTCATTCCCTCTCATAGATTCCAAGAAATATCCGGATATCTTTTCTTTCTATGCCAAAGAGCCTCGCCTACACCTCTATCTTCACGAGATGAATCGGCAGGTATTAAGCAAATACGATTGTATGAGTGTTGGAGAAGGTTCGGCCGTGATGGTAGATGATGTCGCTAAATTTGTCGATCCGGCCCGGGAAGAGTTGAATATGCTTTATCATTTCGACGCCGCCCGTATCCGGAATACAACCCTACCGGACAATCCGGAATCCGGTATAGACTATAGCTTGATCGCCCTAAAGAAGATGTTTACGGAATGGGATAAGGCGGTAGATAAGGGTTGGCCCTCGATCTACTTGGGTAATCATGACCAGCCCCGTATGGTCAGTCGCTTTGGTAGCGATAAGGATGAGTTCAGGGCCTTGTCCGCTAAGATGCTTATTACTTTTCTGCTTACGATGAGAGGAACGCCTTATTGGTTCGCCGGGGACGAGATAGGTATGCGTAACATTCGGTTCGACCGTATCGAGGATTATAACGATATCGATACGATCAACCGCTATAAGAAAGCGAAAGCAGAGGGTAAAGATCCGCAGGCGGTATTGGACGAACAGAAAGAGACCGGACGAGACAACGCCCGCACTCCTTTCCAATGGGATCGCTCGCCGGAAACGGGATTTACGGCAGGAACCCCTTGGTTAAAGGTAAATCCGGATTATACTTGGATAAACGTAGCGGACGAAGAAAAAGATCCGACCTCCATACTTAATTATTTTAAGAAAGTAGTCAGTTTCCGTAAGGAGAATCCGAGTTTGATTTATGGCAGTTATCATTTGCTGGATGCGGAGAATCCCCAATCCTATACCTTTTTACGCAAGACTGGGGCCGACACTTATCTGATTATGCTCAATTTCTCCCCCAAGGCGGCAATCTCCACTCCGGGGATAGATATGAGTAACGCACACGTCCTATTGGACAATTACGGGGACCGAAGTCATATGGCGCCTCAAAAAGATATCACGCTCCGTCCTTTCGAAGCGATTGTCTTTCAATTGAACCATCCCGTCTATGAATCCTTCATAGATTCGCTAGATCTTTTGGAATGATTCGTTAAAAAGAGATACAAAGCGCAACCAAAGACTTTTCGGATGTGTTTAAATACAAAGCATCAGAACTTTTAAATAAAATATAAAACTATTCGTTATGGGATTTATTTGGTCTATTATCATCGGTATCGTTGCCGGCTATCTGGCTGGTAAGATTATGCGTGGAGGAGGTTTCGGGGTCATTGTTAATTTGATCCTAGGTGTATTGGGTGGCTGGGTATTCAGCTTACTAGGCATATCGGCCGGTGGTATCTTAGGAAGCTTGATAACCTCTACGGTCGGAGCTATTTTGTTATTATGGATCGGCTCGCTATTCAACAAATCCAAAGAGGTTTAAGAAGGCGTGCTCAATTATCAAATCATATATTACATGGCAACAAGATCTCACGAAACTTTAGTTACGGCATAATATAATGTAAAAGGCAGTCCTTGCCGGACTGCCTTTTTATTTAGATCGTTTCCACTTTTTCTTTAGGTAAAACCCATTTCAATACCAGATAACCGCAAAGACCGGATATAAACGATCCCGTGAATACACCCAGCTTCGCCTGATTCAAGAGATCGGCACCCGCCGCCGTACTGCCGTCAAAGGAAAGATTCGCTATAAACAAAGCGACCGTGAAACCGATTCCTCCCAACATGGATACTCCAAATAAATTACGCTTGCTCATGCCTGTAGGCATGGAGGCAAATGGCGTACACGCGAACAAGTAAGAGAAAGAGAATATACCTAATGTCTTTCCTACAAATAGGCCCACGAACACTGCCAACGGAACATTAACTAATGTCTGGGGTTGGATATCCCCGAATGTCACACCGGCATTCACGAAAGCGAATAAAGGAAGTATCACATAGTTTACCAAAGGATGCAACTTATCAGCGATGGTCTGCAACGGACTGATCGTTTTATCCGCCAACGTATGGATGTTATTCAATACCTGAATTTGTGTAGGCGTAAGCACTTCCGCTTTACGGGACTGACGAACCTCGGTATAGTCCAGCATATTCAAATACCCGGTCATATCACACGTGAAATCATCTAGCTTAACAACCGGACGGGCAGGAACCGTAAAGGCGATCAACACGCCGGCGATTGTCGGATGGATTCCTGACTCCAGAAATAGCAACCAAACGATAAAGCCACCGATATAGAAAAACAATCGGTTGTGTACCCGGAACTTTCCTCCCACATACAACAAAGCGAGGACTATCAGGGATATCAACAAAGGCTCGAAAGCGATATGCCCGCTATAAAACAGGGCGATAATTATGATACCTCCAATATCATCCACCACAGCCAAGGCGGTCAAGAAGATACGCATGCTCAACGGCACCCGCTTCCCCAACAAGCCCAATACGGCCAAGGCGAAAGCGATATCCGTAGCCATCGGAATAGCCGCCCCGTTTACCTCGGGAGGCGTATTACATACTAACATATAAAATAAGACCGGCACGATCATTCCACCACAGGCGGCGATAATAGGCAATAGCGCCTTCCGCACGGAACTCAACTCACCGATCAATACCTCTTGCTTGATCTCCAGACCGATCACGAAAAAGAAAACCGCCATAAGGGCGTCGTTCACGAAAGCCAGCATAGACATAGTCTCGCCATGATGCGCAAAGAAGTTAAACTGCCCGGCTTGCAGATCGATTGGAAAAGCTAATAACTGGTGATACCTATCTGCCCAAGGCGAATTGGCCAAGACCATAGCAACGATGGTAGCGGCAAACAATAAAAGACTAGCGTTCGGCTTCTGTATAGCGAAGCGACGCAACGGTTTAAGGATAACATTAATCGTACGGTCCATAAATAATAAGTTAGATGAAGGTCTTCAACAATTGATCGTACTATGACTATTCCCTTTCCCTCCCAAGAGGGAAACGGGATATCATCTTGAAATACCTTCAAGTGTTTTTTCTATTAATTGACAGCTTTGGCTTTTCCTGCTTGCTCCAGGTTATAAGCGCTGCGTGTGAGTTTCTCTACCCAGATGACAAAGATACCAGTTAAAATTAAATTAAACACAATAGTTAACACAGAAATTATCAACATAGGGCCACCTAATCCATATCCCAAGGCTATGAAAATAACGCCGGCTCCTACCTCTCCACGGGTAAACATACCGATAGACAGCGCCAAACGCTCCCGTTTCATCCGGTCACGGTAGAAAAACAAAGGAAATAGTTTACCGATATTGGATAAGAATGAGACGATTACGACGTGTAAAGCGATCATTGACCATGACATCATCGGCTGGGAACCTGTCACCGTAGTTACTTCCGCCGCTTGCTGAGCGAAATCCACGCCCATAAACACCGGCATGCTCACTCCGACAAGGAACATAAAGAGATAAGAGATAAAATCGGACACTTGATGCTCGATCTTGGTATCGATATGCTTATGCCGCATGATCATACCTACGACAAACGCAGGTAAAAGTACCTCGATATGGATGCTAGCCTCCTCCCCGTACATATGTTTCGATACCAGATAAATCACTTGCGTGATACCAAACGTCACAACGGCATAGAACAAGATGGCTTTCCAGTCTTGACGTACATTATAATATCCCATTTTCTTCCAGCCCAGGATCAAGAGCAATACCACAACCAGAATAATGACCCCCAATTGCCAGCGCAAGCCGATCATCATGATTTGCAACGGGATCATCAACAGGATCGTATCCAAGTCGTCGAAGATCGCCAATACCTGTACTTTCTTATATACCCAAGAGGCTTTTAGCCCGGCGGCGGCCAACATCGTAAACAAGATACCCGCCGAGGTAGGCGCGGCGAACCGGCTTAGCAACAGGTTCTCCTTCCAAGCGTCCCAACTTCCCCATAAATCGCCCGGAAGCAAGACAAACATATAATATAAAGCCACGAATATCCACGGAAACGCAGCCGTAGCCATCGCTATGAAATAATCTTCGGTATAAGACTTCCACCGGGTCTTATCAATCTCGAACTCACGCCCCACATTAATCATGATAAACGCAAGGCAAATAAACAAAAATGTATTAGAGATCGTCTTTACCAGCGAATACTGTTCCCCAACCATAGCGGGAAGCATTTGCGACACGACCAAACCCAACACTAGAAAAAAAGAGAATAAAAGAACTTTTTTCATTCAGATAAAACTATATTAATATTTACACAATAAAATGCAGGGGCAGGGTTCCTCATGAGCCTTGTCTCTACAAAAAACAATTGAAAATTGAATTAGTTGATCGCTTGCTACTCTTTTAGATAAGCGGTCTCAACCTTTAACAAACGATTTTTGAGGCGTTCAGCCTCTCCTTTACGGATACGAAGCGTCATCTCGCAATCCATCTCGAACTTCTGTGAGATGATAGCGGGGTTATCCTCTTTTACGATACGCATGATCCCGTTCAGGTATGGATATTCGAAAACGACCGTGATGTCCTCGTCTACCGTACGTTCCTCGATCTCTGCGGCGGAGATAGCCTCGGCGGCGGCCGTGCGATAAGCGACGATCAGCCCGCTGGTTCCTAACTCGATTCCACCAAAGTAACGTACTACGACAATCAATAAATCGGTCAGCTCATTCGAGTTGATCTGTCCGAGGATCGGTTTCCCGGCCGTGGAAGAAGGCTCCCCGTCATCGTTGGCCCGGAACGTCTGCCGCTCTGGACCTAACATATACGCCCAGCATACATGGCGGGCATCATAATATTGTTTACGGTATTTCTCCAGTTGCTCCTTCACCTCTTCTACCGTACGCACGGGGATAGCATACGAGATAAAGCGGCTGCGCTTCTCGGTATAATATCCCTCGGCTACTTGCTTGATGGTCTTGTAACTGTCGTCTGCCATAAATCAATCCGGTATTTTAGTGTTAGACACTTCCTCCCGGTACGCCCGGAAATCTTTCATGATCTCTTCGATCTCCTCGATGAAATAAGGATCTTTCACCTTATTCCTCACCTCCTCATAATAGGTCTCTATGGCAGCCAACGCACATACGTCCTGCCCTCTCAGCACGAAGTAAGGTTCCTCCTTCTCCACGCACTGCTTGATCATTTGTATAGGATTCTTCATTTTTTCTTATTTGCTATATCTAACTCTTCTTTCAAGAACGGAGCCGTAAACCCGACACCACTCTTCGCTAAAGCCTCCGGAGTCCCTGTGAAAAGGACATTACCTCCACGGCGACCGCCCTCGGGGCCCATATCGATCAAGTAATCGGCGCTTTTGATAACATCGAGGTTATGTTCGATAACGATGATCGTGTTGCCTTTATCCACCAACTTGTTCAATACCCCCAGCAAGACCCGGATATCCTCGAAGTGCAGACCGGTGGTAGGTTCATCCAATACATAAAGCGTCTTTCCCGTATCCCGCTTCGCCAGCTCGGTAGCCAGCTTGACACGTTGGCTCTCGCCACCGGATAAGGTAGTAGAGGGTTGCCCCAACTTGATATATCCCAGACCTACATCCTGCAGGACCTTGATCTTGGATAAGATAGTCGGGATATTCTCGAAGAACTCCACTGCCATATTAATCGTCATATCCAAGATATCCGCAATTGATTTCCCACGAAAACGAACCTCTAGGGTTTCCCGGTTATATCGCTTGCCGTGACAATCCTCGCAAGGCACCAGCACATCCGGAAGGAAATTCATCTCGATCGTCTTATAGCCATTTCCCTTACAGGTCTCACACCGTCCGCCCGATACGTTAAAAGAGAAACGTCCCGGTTTATACCCTCTCACCTTCGATTCCGGAAGTTCCACGAACAGATTCCGGATATCCGAGAATACCCCCGTATAGGTAGCTGGGTTGCTCCGGGGGGAACGACCGATCGGAGATTGATCCACATTCACGATCTTATCGACATGCTCGATTCCCTCGATGACGTCGTATGCCAAGGGGTCTTCCAGCGAGTGATAGAAATGCTGGCTCAAGATCGGTTGCAGCGTGCGATTTATCAAGGTAGACTTTCCGCTACCCGACACACCCGTGACGCAAATAAGCGTACCCAAGGGAAAAGACACGTCCACATGCTTCAGGTTATTGCCACTGGCTCCCTTGATCGTAATAAACTGCCCGTTGCCTTTCCGACGCTCGGCAGGAACGGCTATCTCCGTGTTTCCATTCAGATAGGAAGAGGTCAAGGTATCTACACGCAACATCTCCTTGGGCGTTCCCTCAAAGACGACCTCACCACCCAGACGGCCCGCTTTAGGCCCCATATCCACCACGTAATCGGCACTCAGCATCATATCCTTATCATGCTCCACGACGATCACGGAGTTTCCCGTATCACGCAATTGTTTCAGGGAATTAATCAAACGGACGTTGTCCCGTTGGTGTAAACCGATACTCGGCTCATCCAATATATAAAGTACGTTCACCAATTGACTTCCGATCTGGGTAGCCAAACGGATACGCTGGCTCTCACCGCCAGACAAGGTAGCGGAACCCCGGTTCATGGAAAGATAATCCAATCCCACATCCAGCAAGAAGCGCAGGCGGGAGCGTATCTCCTTCAATATCTCCGTAGCGATCCGAAGCTGTTTCGGGTCCAGCTTCTCCTCGATACCCTCCAGCCACTCGTATAATTCCGAGATATCCATGGCCGACAACTCGGCGATATTCTTTCCCGCTATCCGGTAGCTCAACGCCTCCTTATTCAATCGCCAGCCGTTACATTCCGGACAAGTGGCCATCTTGATGAATTGTCCCGCCCATTTCTGCGCCGAGGCGGATGCCTCGCTCTCCTGTTGCATCAAGATATACTTGGCGACTCCCTCATACGACAAAAAATAGTTAGACGATCCTAACGAGTCATTCTTGATCTGCAACCGCTCGTCCGTACCGTTCATGATCTCGTCCATCGCCTCCTCGGGAATATCCCGTATAGGCGTCTTGATCGTCACGCCATGCTTTTGGCAAAGCGCCTCAATCTGCCAGAATATCAACGAATTCTTATATTTACCCAAAGCGACGATGCCACCGCTATATATACTTAAGGATGGATCGGGAACGATCTTGTCCATATCCAACAAATTGACCTGTCCTAAGCCTTTACATTTCGGACACGCTCCTTGAGGGGAGTTGAACGAGAAATTATGCGGAGCCGGCTCACTGTAAGACAATCCGGTCACCGGGTCCATCAAGCGACGACTATAATGGCGAACCTCGTTAGTCTCGGCATCCAGTATCAGTACAAGGCCATCGCCTTGCTTCATGGCGATCTTCAAGCTCTCTTTCAAACGGCGCTCGTCTGCCTCGGAGACAATCATCTTATCGATCACTACCTCGATGCTGTGCATCTTATAACGATCCAGCTTCATCCCATGGAAGATCTCTTTCAACTCGCCATCGACACGGACGTTCAGATATCCTTTTTTACGTATCTGCTCGAAAAGTTCCTTATAGTGCCCCTTACGATTACGGACCAACGGAGCCAAGAGATACGTTTTCTTCCCGTTGTATTCATCCAAGATCAGCCGTAAGACTTGATCCTCGGTATATTTCACCATCTTCTCCCCGCTCAAATAGGAATAGGCCTCTCCCGCCCTAGCGTAAAGCAAACGGAAAAAGTCATAGATCTCGGTAGTCGTACCGACAGTGGAACGAGGATTCTTATTGGTTGTCTTTTGCTCAATGGAGATAACCGGACTCAGGCCCGTTATCTTATCCACATCGGGTCTCTCCATATTCCCTAAGAAATTCCGGGCGTAAGCCGAGAATGTCTCCACATACCGCCTTTGTCCCTCGGCGAAAATCGTATCGAACGCCAATGATGACTTGCCGCTACCACTCATGCCGGTAATCACCGTCAACTTATTCCTCGGAATCTCTACATCTATATTCTTCAGATTATGAACACGTGCGCCAAGTATGGATATGCGCCCGCCTTCCAATGCCTGCTTATCTTTTATCATCTTTTACCTATCTGGTTTTAGGGGCCGTAAAGATACGAAAAAAACAGAAGCCAATCAAACTTTCCGGCAAATCATAGTGTAATCTCCGCCACTTCCTCCAGCCTGTTTGTTCCCTACGGGAAGACCTCGCAGTATCCACCGTAAGGAACCAGGGTTTCTATTTATCCTTCACCTCTGGCTGGGGAGAAGGAGCCTGTATGTTCTCATAAAACCTCTTTTTCTCCTCGTTACTTTTTTGGACAAGGCTTGTCACATATACCGTAAATATTGGAAACATCATCATGCCCAAAGCAGCCAATACGACTGAGAGGACTCGTCCCGTAACCGTAATAGCGGATATGTTAGAGCCAACCGTCGTCACATCCATAAACGCCCACCATAGAGCGTCCCCATAATTAGCCACCAACGGGTTCACCTTATGCTCCAAGACAAAAAATATAAGACTTGAGAAATAAACCGTGGCCAACAACATCGTCAAGTAAGAAACAAACAAGCCCGACGCCTTATTGTACGACAACCATCCCACCACGATCGCCAACGCATACCCACCCCGTACCAAAGGAACGAAACGTAAGAAATAACTAAGCTCGGGTGAGGTGATAATATGATAATATTCTATTATATTTTGGTAAGGGATCGCTACGAGCAAGAAAATAAAGTGCGTTCGCAAATAACGTAATTTATCTTTCGACAGGAAAAATTCCAAAACAAAATCGAAAAGAAAAAACAAACAGATCCATAATTGAATCTTCTTATAAGAAGTTTGCGTGTAAAAGGGAATATTCTTAAATGTATCGATGGAGATACTGATAACCAAGAACAGCGACAACAATAGTATAATGATATGTAACACACCATATACCCCCTTCTTTCTCAATGCGAAATCAAATACGGCCA
>OOBO01001675.1_pt1 | contig 14414 bp, 15 predicted proteins | sample 1671031 | NCBI WGS metagenome assembly OOBO01 (sample SAMN06348115, study PRJEB24527) | human gut metagenome | biome: human gut; feature: ankylosing spondylitis patient; material: feces | host: Homo sapiens | place: China | collected 2015-10 | reverse complement strand
GAGCCCTTGTGCCCGCTCTCCTGGCTGGTGACGGCCAGCCAGCCGTTCTGGTTCACATCGGCGGACAGGAGGGCCTGGCCGTCCTCTTGGGTGAGGGAAAAGACCTCCTCCCGACCGGAGTAGACAAAGAGCTCCCGGCCGCCGGCATCATAGACCAGAGCGGTGCCGCCTGCGGTGCTGACCACAGGATTTGTCATGGAAACGGCCTGATCCACAAAGGCCTGACCGCTGCCCGAATACAGCCGGATGGTGTTGGGGGAGCAGACCAGAAGATCTCCGTCCACGACGGCAAAGGCGTTGGAGGAGTCCCCAACAAAATGAAAGGACTCCGCCTGTCCGCTGTCGTTGCGCGCCAAGGTGCGGTAGGAGAACCAGCGCTTGATGAAGTCAAAATTCAGCTTGTCATAGTTGGCCACCAGGGCGACCGCGCCCACCATCAGGGCCAGTGTCACCAGAAAGGCCAGGAACCGGACAAAACGGTTGGGGCGCTTTTTGGGTTTGGGGGCGGCGTTGGGACGGCTGCCGTTGATATCTTCCATTCTATGCTCCTTCATGGATTTCATGCGGCAGAGGCATAAGCGGCACAGATAAAAGGGGCGCTTGTGCAGGCCCTGCAATAGAATTATTTTTTCGTTCCCAAATAGACTGACGTTATGGCGCAGAGGATGGCGGCGCCGATGGCGAACCACAGTGCAGCAGGCATAGAAATACCTCCAGAGTTCACATAAGGGCAGGAGAGTGAGCTATAGGACGTCCTCCTGATACCACAGTTTGGTCATATAGAGCCCCCCGGCGGGTACAGTAGGCCCGGCGGCGGTGCGGTTGCGGCCTTCCAGAATGGCGGGCACGTCATCGGGGGAGAATTTGCCGTCGGCGGCGTAGACACAAGTGCCCACCATGGCGCGCACCATGTTGTAGAGAAAGCCGTCGGCGCACACCCGGCACTCGATCAGTTCTCCGCTGCGGGAGATATTAAAGTAGTGAACCGTGCGCACGGTGGTGCGGGTTTCGGTGCCGACGCTCCGAACAGCCGCGAAGTCGTGGGTACCCACAAAGTGGGAGGCCGCACGCTGCATCACAGTCTCGTCCAGGTGTTTGGGATAGAACCAGGCGCGGTTGACGTAAAATGCGTTCCGTATGTGGGAATTGTAGATGCGGTAAGTGTACTCCTTTTTCAGGCAGGAGCCGATGGCGTTGAAGCCGTCCTCAAACTTCTCGCCGTAGCCCAGCTTATTGCCGCGGATACGGTCAATGGCGCCCACAATCATGAAGATCATCATGATCAGCATGATGACGGAGTTGATGTTCAGTCCGGAAACCCAGGCTTTGATACTCTCAGTAAAAATACTGGGGTCAGCAGCTGCGATCAGTTCGCTAAAATCCATTACTTACACTCCTTCTCTAACTCTCAAAACAGTTTGGGGGTTGAAGGTCTCTCTTCTCTTTGCGCTTACAGCAGGGACTGGAATACCTGCTGCGCGGGGCGCGGGATGACGGAGGTGCCCACCAGCAGCTCCGCGTCACGGGACGCAGCGGCCACGGCTTCACGCACCGCCCCCACATCCCCGGTCAGGGTGACAAAGCCCTTGCCGCCGATGGCGTATCCAATGCGCACCTCGATCAGGGTCACGTTGGCTGCCTTGGCGGCCACATCGGCGGCCGTAATGGCCGAGGCGATGGAATAGAACTCCAGCACGCCCACCGCGCCGCCTGCGGGGGGCTGGGTGGTCATGCTGATAGCCGGAATCAGTTGGGGATGCGCGTTGGGGAGCAGCAGCGTGTTCACCACGCTCTCGCCGCCCTGGCGGATGCCCTCGGCCATAGAGGCCTTGACGTCGCCGGTATCCCCTGCGATGATGATAATGTACTTGCCGGGACACACGGTAGAGGAACGGATGAGCTCCACCTGGGCTGCCTTTACCATAAAATCACTGGTCTCAATGCCCCGGGCAATACTGGTCAGCTCGACCATGCCGATGGCGTTTGCCATACCGTTCATACCTCCTTCCGGCAGAGCCTGGCGCCCGCCGGAGTGATTTCTGTCACCACGCCGTCGATGCTGGCGTGGATGTTGGCGCTCAGGCCGTCCGGGGCGGCCTGAGCCAGAAGCTCTCCCTTTGCCACCGGGTCGCCCACGGCCTTGACAGGCACGGCAGGCTTGCCGATGTGCTGCTGGAACGGGATGAATACCGTCTCCGGCTCCAGGGGGATGCAGGTGTGGGCGTGCAGGCCGTAGTAGGCCGACAGGCCCAGCCGGGCCACCAGCCGGTCGGTGGGCGTCTTGCGCTCGTCCACAAACTCCCGGGCGTGGGGCTCCATGTTCCGGGGCACCTGAATGCCGCGCTTGCGCAGCTCGCCCTTGATGTAGCCGTTCACCTTGCGGGGAGACAGGCCCATGGGGCAGGCGAACATCTCGCACACGCCGCAGTCGCAGCAGTTGGCCGCGTCGCCGAAGGAGCGCAGATACTCCTCGTTGTCCTCGATGCTCCCCTCCCGCCACAGGTTGCGCATGACCAGGTTGGGGCGGATCTGGTGCCCGATGAGATAGCGGGGGCAGAGATCGGTACACATGCGGCACTGGATGCAGGCGCTCTTGGTCTGATGGCGGATGGTCTCCATCGGGAGCTGGGCCCGCCGGAACAGGTAGTGCTCCTTGGGCAGGACGATCAGGTTTCCGGTGGTCTTGGTGACCACGGCCGCCTCAATGGCGGCCCGGTCGGTGAGGGGCTTGCCCATCATGGGTCCGCCCACGATGAGGGCGTAGTCCGCTAAGTTGGGCCGGGCCTCCGCCACGCAGGCCGTGAGGGCCGTGCCCACCGGGACCTTTAGGAGAATGGGCTCCTTGACCTCGCCCACCACGGAGAGGTATTTCTCCGTCACCGGAGTTCCCTCCAGGGCATCCTGGATGTTGAGCAGGGTGCCTACGTTGTCCACGACGCAGCCCACGTCCAGGGGCAGCCCCCGCTCCGGGACGGAGCGGCCGGTCACCTGCTGCACCATGGTCTGCTCGTCGCCGGCCGGATAGAAGGTCTTCATCCGGAACAGCTCCACCTGGGCGCCGCTCCGGCTGATAGCCCCCTCCAGGGCCGTGATCTCCGCGTGGTACTTGCCCTTCAGGGCGATCACCGTGCGCTTCGCGCCCAGGTGCCCGGCCACCGCCACCGCGGCGGCCACCACCCGGTCGGGGAAGGTACGGCAGAGATATTTGTCGGTTTCGATCAGCGGTTCACACTCGGCCGCGTTGACCAGAAAGCACTCCGCCTTGGCTGAGAGCTTTACATGGGTGGGGAACCCGGCGCCTCCGGCGCCGACTACACCCGCAGCCTTGACCGCTTCGGTCAGATTCATGACGTATGACCATTCCTTTCGCGGAAGTTTCCGCCGGGCCGCCGCGGCGCCTCCCCGTCAGGGGAGCACGCTGCGGTCGATCTCCTGGTCGTCCACAATGCCGACCACGGTGGCGTCCACCGGGATGCTCATATCGCCGGCGGCGCTGCGGGCCGAGCTGCCTCCGACCACGAGCACGGTCTCCCCCACGCCGGCGCCGATGATATCGGCGGCCACGATGGGGGGCCGTTCCGCTTTTCCCGTCAGCACATCCAGCGGCTGAACCAGCAGCAGCTTCAGGCCAGCCAGTTTTTCTTCCTTACGGGTGGCCCAGATGTTGCCGATCACCTTTGCTACCTTCATAGCCTTGATCCATCCTTTTTCGGGTAATGGGGCTCAGGGCCCGGGGTCACTCCTGAACCAGCCGGATCCCGTGCTCCTTGGCGCAGTCCTTGGCCAGAGCCGTCAGGATGCACTTGGCGGGGACATGGATGCAGGTGACCTTTTCCGCCGCGGCGTCCCGGATGTCCCGCTCCGTGAGCACCCGCTTGGTCACATGGACCAGCTTCTCCTCACGAGCCGCGGGCATGGGGGCAGGGGCGGAGGGTTCCGCGGCCGCGGGCGCCTCCGCCGGAGCCGCCTCACAGGCCGCGCCGCCCAGCAGGAGTCCCTCCAGGTTGTGTTTGGAGCAGACCACCACGCCGGAGGTCAGGAGCAGATCCAGGCGCTCCTTCATCATGGCGTAGTAGGCCGCCGGGGCGGTGGAGGCGTAGCGGTAGAGCTCCACCTCCTCGGTGGGTACGTAGACCCGCTTGCCCGTCAGGATGGCCTGGGCGGCCAGACGGGTATAGGGGGTGTCGCACAGGCCCAGGGCCAGCTTGGCAAGGGCCTCGTTGGTGAGCCCGGTGAGCACAACCACGCCATAGGAATCCAACTCGGCCGGCTCACTCTGGAGGGAAGCGCAGTCCACACGGAACCGCGCCTTCAGCTTCTCGCACTTCAGCATGGCCCGGCAGGTGTCGTTCATCTCCTGGCTGAGCAGCAGCAGGCCCTCCCGGTCATCCCGGTCTGCGGCGGCCGGGGCGGCCTCGCCCCCCTCCGCCTCCGCCAGCTTGGCGGCCACGCGGGCTACAATTTCATTGAGCAGCGTTTGTTCCATGGCTTCCCCTCCTTTCTGTTCATGAATTTAAGGGGTTTATTCCAGGGTACAGTTCATGGCGATGCCTGTGGGGGTCACGAGAAAGGGGTTGGCCGGCTTGATCGTCCGGATTCCCGTCACCTTCTGGAAGATGTCCTCGATGCCCGTCAGGCAGCAGGTGCCGCCGCAGAGGTAAATGGTGTCCGTGTGGGCCTTGTCCACATAGCGGCTCACGATCGTGGCCATCTTCTCCACCACGGGGCGCACCACGGGGAGGATCTCCCGGTGGCGCTTGTAGTCCTGCTTGATGGCCTCCGCCTCCTCGAAGGAGACGTGATAGTTGCCCGACAGAACCAGGGTCAGATGGGTGCCGCCGGTGGGCTCGTCCTCGATCTGCACCACCTTGCCCTCCTTTAATATAGCAAGGCCGGTGGTGCCGCCGCCGATGTCCACCACCACGCCGTCCTCAATCTGATAGATGGCGTTGGCGGCGCTGGGCTCGTCCAGGATGTTGGTCACCTCCAGGCCGGCGCCCTCCGCCACATACTGGTGGGTCTTGACACTGGATTCGGTGCCCGCGGGCATGGCGATGGCGCAGTTGACCAGCTCCGTGCCCAGGCGGGCCTCCAGCTTTTCCTTGAGCGACCGTACAATGCGCAGCGCGCCGGTGTAGTCCACCACCACGCCGTCCCGCAGAACCTGGGCCGCCTGTTTCTCGCAGGCCACGGGGTTGTTTTCCTCGTCCAGCACCACCAGCACAATGTAGGCGGTGCCCAGATCCACGCCCACCTTGAGCCGGCTTCCCACCGGCTTGAAGGTGGTTTTTTCGGATTCCTCCACACGGGCGAGGTAGTTGTTTACGCGGTCCAAGTCCATCATGTCGCTGGCGCTCCTTCTGTTGATTATCGGATGATCTTGCCGAGGGTAAAGCCGCTCACCAGAGCCGCGTTGGCCTCGTCCACGTCAATGTGCATCTTACAGCTAAATTCCGTGCTCACCCGGATGATGACATCCTGGAAAATCACGGGCCGCTCGCTCATCACGGCCACGGACACCCGCTGCTTGTCTTTCAGATCCAGCAGCTTGGAGTCCGGCGCGGTGACGTGGATGTGGTTGTGGGCGATGATCACGCCCTCCTTCAGCTCCAGCGTGCCGCAGGGGCCCTCAATGGTGATGGCCCCGGAGCCGGCCACGTCGCCGGACTCCCGGACGGGGGCCTTGACCCCCAGCTCCATGCAGTCGCTCTTGGACAGCTCCACCTGGGTGGCCTTGCGGGCCGGGCCAAGGACCGCCACGCGCTCCTTCCGGCCCTTGGGGCCCACCAGTGTGACCCGCTGCTCGGACAGGAACTGGCCCGGCTGAGAGAGCGGCCGCTTGGGCTCCAGCCTGGCGCCGGGCCCGAACAGCACCTCCACGTCGGCCTGCGACAGATGCACGTGCCGCGCGGAGACCTCCACCTCGACCAGTCCCGCCCGGTGGACCGCATCCATCACTGCGGATACGATTTGTTCCATATGCCTGTTCCTCCTCAGCGGTACTGGCCCGCCAGGTACATGCACATCATGATATGAATGGCGCTGGACAGGCGGTTGAGTTCCTCGATGATATCTTTCCGGGTGTATTTGTTGCCCACCCGGAAGGCCTCGGTCGCCGCCACCTCCGTCTCACGGACGGCGGCGCGGAGCTGGTTGAGCAGCGCATAATCCCTGCCCATGGTGTAATCGGGCAGCTGCATGTACTGCACGCCGAAGAACTTCTGCGGATTGTGGGAACGCTCCCGCAGCTCGGCGTGGGTGAGACCAATGATGGTCTCGTTCTTGAACGCCTCGTCCAGCACGTCGCAGCGCATCATCTCCCGGAGAACGCCCAGGATGTTCCCCAGGTCGTCCACCAGCTTCTGGCAGCCGCCCTCGGCGATCTGAACCTGATCCAGCACCACCAGGGCCTGGAGGCTGTCCAGCTTGCCGCGGAAATGGATGCGGGGGTGATCCTTGGCCACCAGCACGTTGCCGAACAGCTGGGTCATATGCTCCGGCTTTTCCATGTAGTAGGCGCCGGTCTCATAGTCCACGTACTTGGGCTTGGGCGGCTCCGGGGCGCACATCACGGTCGGGACGACCGGCTGGGCGGCCGGGGCGGCCGCGGGGGCCGGCTCCGCCGGCTGCCCCCCTGCGGCCACTTTGATTTTGCGCTGCTGAAGATATTCCCGCGCCGCGGGCGTCAGTATTTTCCCCTCCGGGATGTAGTAGACCTCGGGCTGGGTGTTCCGCAGCTCCACCCGGAGGAAATCTTCTGTAATTGCCTTCACGCGCTCCACCCCTTCCTATGGTTGATGGGACACGGGCTACGCCCGTATCTTACTTCTCCAGGGAGGGCAGGATGGACTCCACCTCGTTGTGGGGGCGGGGAATGACGTGCACGGAGATCAGCTCGCCCACGCGCTCGGCCGCCGCCGCGCCCGCGTCGGTGGCCGCCTTGACCGCGCCCACGTCGCCGCGGACCATTACGGTCACCAGGCCGCCGCCCACGTGCTCCTTGCCGATCAGGGTGACGTTGGCCGCCTTGACCATGGCATCGGCCGCCTCGATGGAGGCCACGAGACCCTTGGTCTCGATCATACCCAGAGCTTGCATCATATTCGCCATTTGTGATCCTTCCTTTCACAGGTAAACCGCGCTGTACGCGGATGAGATTGGGTTACAGCTTCTGGAGCTTACCGATGATCTGGCGGACGATGTCGTCCACATCGATGTTCTCCAGAGAGGGAGCCGTGCGGCAGACGCCGTCGGAGCAGTCCGGCACGGAGGCGCGGATCTCGTCCAGCTCCTTGAGGCCGTAGGCCACATACCGCAGGTTGAGCAGGTGCATGGGGCCCACGTTCTCCGAGGTGGCGGAGCCGCCCACGGCGCCGCAGCCCAGGGTCAGGGCGGGCTGGAGGGCGGTGGTGCCGCCGATGCCGCCCAGGGCGCTGGGGGTGTTCACCATCACGCGGGAGGCGGGCACCCGGCGGGCGAAGTAGTCCACCATCTTATCGTCGTTGGTGTGCATAGAGAAGGTGTGGCCCGCGCCTTCGTAGTGGAGGATCTCACAGACCTTCTCGCACACCTTCTCGTAGTTCTCGGCGGTGTAGAAGGCCAGGATGGGTCCCAGCTTCTCGTTGGAATAGGGATGGCCGCGGCCCACGCCGGTCTCCTTGGCCACCAGCACGCGGGCGGTGGCGGGAACCTTCTCCAGGCCGGCCAGATTGGCGATGGTCTTCACGCTGCGGCCCACGATCTCGGGGTTCATGGTGCCATTGGCCCGCAGAATGAAGCGGCCCAGCTTCTCCCGCTCCTCGTCGTCCAGGAAGTAAGCCCCCTGGCGCTCCATCTCGGCCTTGACGGCGGGCACCATGTCATCGTCGCAGATGATGGACTGCTCGCTGGCGCAGATGGTGCCGTTGTCAAAGGTCTTGGAGTCCAGGATGCGCTTCACTGCCAGGGGCAGGTCGCAGGTCTTCTCCAGGTAGGCGGGGCCGTTGCCGGGGCCCACGCCGATGGCGGGGGTACCGGAGGAGTAGGCCGCCCGCACCATGGCGGAGCCGCCGGTGGCCAGGATCATGGCCACGTCGCGGTGGCGCATGAGGTTGTCGGTGGCCTCCATGGTGGGGATGGTGATGCAGGAGACCAGGTTCTCATTGCCGCCCGCCTCGGCCACCGCCTGCCGGATGACCTTGACGGTCTCCAGGATGCAGCGCAGGGCCGTGGGGTGGGGGGAGAACACGATGGCGTTGCCCGCCTTGATGGCGATCTCCGCCTTGTAAAGTGCGGTGGAAGTGGGGTTGGTGGAGGGGATCAGGCCGGCGATCACGCCCACGGGCACCGCGATGGTGCGCAGGCGCTTGGCGTCGTCCCGGCTGATCTCTCCGATGGTTTTCATATCCTTGATGTGCTCGTAGACACCGCGGCTGGCAAAGATGTTCTTGATCACCTTGTCGTCCACGATGCCGAAGCCGGTATCCTCGTTGGCCATCTGGGCCAGCCGGCGGGCGTTGCGCACACCCGCGTCGGCAATGGCACGCACAATGCGGTCCACCTGGGCCTGGTCCATCCGGGCCAGCTCCTGCTGGGCCTCCTTGGCCGCCTCTACCAGCTCCCGAACCTCCTGCATGGACAGGAGATCTTTATCGATTAGCTGCATACAGTTCCATTCCTTTCGCTGAACTTCATGCCGGGGGCAGTCTCAAACCGCGAAGCATGCTCAGTTGTTTTGCTCCGCCAGGAACGCCGTGATTGCCGCGAGAAGCTCTTCCTTCTTGGCAAACCGGATCTCCTTGCGCGTCATGCTGGTCAGGCCGATCTGTCTGGCCACGGCCCGCAGTTTTACCACCGCCATATGCTCCAGCTCCTCCGTGGTCAGGCTGGCGGGCTCCATCACCGCGCCATCGCTCTCCTGCTCCTCCGGCTCCAGCGGCTCACCCTCCTCCGGCTCCGGCTCAGGGGCCGGGGCGGGAGGCGTGGGGGGAACCGGCTGGTCTGGTTCGGCGGGGATGTGTCCCAGGATTTCTTCCAGCTCCTCATGGGGTCTGGGGATCACGTGGACGGAAATCAGGGTTCCCACCCGTTCCGCCGCTGCGGCACCGGCGTCTGTGGCCGCCTTGACGGCGCCCACATCCCCTCGGACCATGATGGTCACCAGGCCGCCGCCCACATGCTCCTTGCACTGGAGGGTGACGTTGGCCGCCTTGACCATGGCATCGGCCGCCTCAATGGAGGCGACCAGGCCGCGGGTTTCAATCATACCCAATGCCTTCATATGTACCTCCGTTCATGGGCCCGTGCGGGCCCGGTCGCTCTGCCGGTCAGACCTTGGGCTGGTCGGCGACGGACTCGACGGCGGCGGCGAAGGCGTCACAGGCGGACTTGCAGGCGGACTGGCTGCCGGTCAGCAGGGCGCCGCCAAAGTTGGTCTCAGACGGGGGGGCGTACAGCACGCACATCCGCACGTCGGCGGCCTTCAGCGCGGCATCCACGCCGTACATGGCCTCCAGGGGAGGCGCAATCAGGTAGGCAATGGCCTCGCCTTCGGCAATGCCGCAGCCCTCGGACAGGTAGGAGCCGGTGCGGGAGATGCAGTGGGCATAGTAGCAGATGCTGTCGTCGTCATTGGCGGAGACAAAGTGGCACACATTCTCGATCATGTCCACGCAGGCCTCCAGGCCGGCCTTGGCCTCGGCGGGGTTGGGCGCGGCCAGGATGCCGATGATCTCGCCGGCCAGCTTGGTGTTGGCGTTGGCGGCGCCGGCGTAGAAGCTCTTGGCGTAGACAACCTTGCAGTCGGCCTTCTTGGTGGCCTCGTCCAGGGCGGTGTAGGTCACATCGTCGCTGTCGGCAGTAACGATGGCCAGGGACTTCTGGTCAGGGGTCAGGCCCAGCTCCTTCGCCATGTCGGGAGCCACGTTGGGGATAATGCGAGTCGCCAGTACATGTGCGGGCAACGGATCGCGTTTCATATTGATTTTCCTCCCTGCTCTTACAGTTTCAGATCGGTACCGCTGGCCTTCTTATCCAGCATGATCTTGATGATTTCCGCGATGTGGGCGCCGGCCTCGGCGGGGATGGTGCCGGCCCGGTGGATGTTGGACACCACGGTGCGGCGGGCCTCAGGCATGCCCACGGTGGCCTTGTAGGCGATGTAAGCGGACATGGACTCGGCGGTGATCAGGCCGGGACGCTCGCCGATCAGGGTGCAGGTGACGGTGGCGCCGGTCAGCTCGGAGATCTCATCCATGACGCCCACGCGGCCATACTTCACGAAGAAGGGGGTGCCCACGTCGATCTTGTAGCTCTCCAGGCCCTGCAGGATGGCGGGCAGCAGATCGCCGATGTTGGCGGCCACGGCGGCGGAGGACAGGCCGTCCGCCACATAGATCTGAACGGTGGGGTTCTTCTTGCACTTGGCCTTGATGGTCTCCACGGCCTCGGGGCTGAGCTTGCGGCCCAGATCGGGGCGGGTCAGATAGGTGTCCTTGCTGTCGCACTGGGTCTGCACCGTCCACAGGCCCATCTTCTCCACGAACTCGGCGTCCACGTCGTTAAACACGGCGTCCTGGGCGGCGGAGTGGGCGGCGCGGAACTCCAGCTGGGGCAGGGTGTTGTAGCGGGCGCCGGCCTTGCCGATGCCCAGACGGCAGGGAGCGTTCATCTTCAGCTCGGCATACTCCTCGCCGTTCTCAGGGTTCTTTACCAGATACTGCTTGCGGATGTCGATCTCCGTGATGTCGGGGATGCAGCCGTCCTCAACCTCCGGCGCAGACTCACACGCACAAGCGGCAGCGGCCTTCTCGGCGGGCTTGGCGCCGGACACATTCATTTCCGTCAGCACCTGCTCAATGATGCTTCTCAGATCTTTCTCGTCCATTCTTCGCTCCTCCTTACTTCTTCAGGAACACGGAAGCGTCGCCGGCCTTGGGCGTCAGCTTGCCATTCTCAGAGAAGCCCATCTTCTCCAGCCACATGTCGAACTCGTGGATGGGGCGCAGGCCAAAGACCTCGCGCAGGGCAGCAGCCTCATGGTAGCCGGTGCACTGGTACATCAGCATGCAGTCGTCGCCCTCGGGCACGCCCATGATGTAGTTGCAGCCGGCGGCCACCAGCAGGGTCGCCAGGTTCTCGATGTCGTTCTGGTCGGCCTTCATGTGGTTGGTGTAGCAGGCGTCGCAGCCCATGGGGATGCCGGTCAGCTTGCCCATGAAGTGATCCTCCAGGCCGGCGCGGGTGACCTGCTTGGAATCGTACAGGTACTCGGGCCCGATGAAGCCGACGACGGTGTTGACCAGGAAGGGGTTGTAGCGCTTGGCGAAGCCATAGCAGCGGGCCTCCATGGTGACCTGGTCCCAGCCGTTGTGGGCCTCGGAGGACAGCTCGGAGCCCTGGCCGGTCTCAAAGTACATGACGTTGGGTCCGGTGCAGGTGCCGCGGGACAGCATGGTGGCGCGGCCCTCGTCCAGCATGGCGGCGTTCAGGCCGAAGGCCTCGTTGCCCTTCTGGCTGCCGGCGATGGACTGGAAGATCAGGTCGCAGGGGGCCCCCTGGCGCACCGCCTCCATCTGGGTGGTCACGTGGGCCAGCACGCAGATCTGGGTGGGGATGTCCCAGCGGGTCTTGATCTCCTGGAACCGGTCCAGCACCCGCCGGACGCTCTCCACGCTGTCGTCCACCGGGTTGAGGCCCAGCACGGCGTCCCCCGCGCCGAAGGTGAGGCCCTCCAGCAGGGAGGCCATGATGCCGTCGGGATCGTCGGTGGGATGGTTGGGCTGGAGGCGGCAGGACAGGGTGCCGGGCAGGCCGATGGTGGTGTTGCAGTGGGCGGTGACGCGGATTTTTTTGGCCGCGTAGATGAGATCCAGGTTGCTCATCAGCTTGGCCACAGCGGCGATCATCTCCGCCGTCAGGCCGCGGCTCACCCGGCGGATGGCGTCGCCGCCGTTTTTCTCATCCAGCAGCCACTCCCGCAGCTCGGCCACCGTCCAGTGCTTAATCTCATCGTAGATCTTCTCGTTCACATCGTCCTGGATGATGCGGGTGACCTCGTCCTCCTCGTAGGGGACGGCGGGGTTGGCCCGCAGATCGGCCAGGGTGAGGTTGGCCACCACCACCTTGGCCGCCACCCGCTCCTCGGCGTTCTCCGCCGCAATGCCCGCCAGCCGGTCGCCGGACTTCTCCTCGTTTGCTTTGGCCAGGGCGTCCTTTACCGACTTAAACTCATACACGTGCCCCAGCAGCTTTGTTTTGAGTATCATGTGATCGCTCCTTCGCGGTTACGATTTGTTGAATACCAGCGTCTTGATGACAACCGGTAATACCGCGCCGCCCGCCACGGGCGCGCCGATATCGATATAATCGCCGTTGTCCACCCCCACGCTGTCCAGGCAGAGGAGGGGGCCCTCCACCCTCTGGGCCATGGCCTGACCCAGCACCTTGGCCTGGTCGGCCTCCACCAGCACTACGGGGGCGATCCCTTGGGCGCGCAGGGGCTCCAGCCCCCCGGCAATCCCGCGGGCCAGCTCGTCCACCCGGGCGTAGGAGGGGTTTCCCTCCCCCCGCAGGGCCAGGGCAAGCGGGCTCAGCCCGCCCTCGTCGGCAAACCACCCCAGCTTGTCCCGGATGCACTGTGCCAGGGCGGCGGCGTCCCCCCGCTCCTCCTCTCCAGTCAGCTTGAGGATGGGCAGGTTCTTCAGGGGGAAGGCGATGTCCCGGTAGTAGATGGTGGAGCCGGACAGCTCGGTGGAGTGGCTCCCCGCCCCCACCACCGTGGCCCGGATGGTCTCCTCCCCCCGGAAGCGCCCCGCGCCCTGAAAGGCCGGGGAGGCCGCGATGGCCCGTCCCAGCAGCACGCCGATATCGCCGTAGGCCTTCCAGTCGCCGGGGGGCGCGTAGATGCAGTCGGCCACACCGCCGGAGAAGGAGACCACCGGCACCGCCCGGGGCTCCCAGCGGGTTCCCTGGGTGAGAAAGGCGTCCAGCCGGTCCCGCCCAGGCCGCAGGCCCGCCGCCTGCTCCAGGGCCTCCACCATGGAGCGGATGACGGGCTCCAACCCCTCCGGCGCGGCCTTTTGCCCAACGGTAGGAGGCGATGCCCACATCGCCCCGCGCTTCAGCACCGGTGAGACATAGGTCACGGTTCCTTCCCGGTCAAGCTTGATCAGCCGCCCGCCCACGTCCAGGCAGCCGGTGGCCGCCAGCTCTCCGTGGGAGTACAGCGCCAGGTTGGATGTGCCGCCGCCGATGTCAAAGTGTAATACATCCGTGTGATGCTCCCTGGAGTATTCATCCGCGCCCGCCCCCCGGGCGGCCAGAATGGACTCCAGATCCGGCCCGGCGGTGGCTACCACAAAGTCCCCGGCGAACTGGGAGAGGGCGGAGAGCACCTCCCGGGCGTTTTCCTTGCGAGCGGTCTCTCCTGTGATGATCACCGCCCCGGTGTCCACCTGCTCCGGCGCAAAGCCCGACTTCCGGTACTCTTCCGCCACGATGGTCCGCACCCCCTCGGCGTCGATCACGGTGTCGGAGAGCAGGGGTGTGAAGTGAATCCCGCTGCGGTAGAGCACCTCCCGATCCTCGATGGCGATGCGGGGCACCGAGAAGGGGTTAGCCCGGTTGGCCAGGGTCAGGCGGGAGAGAATGAGCTGGGTGGTGGAGGTGCCGATGTCGATGCCGACCGATAACAGGGTTTCACTCATTTCGGCACCTCCACCACCGGGCCCCCGCTCTGCGGGGCGGGCACATGCCCGTAAAATCGACGCAACGCGGAGATTTTCCGCAGACGGAATTCACTTCCGCCGAGGATGCGAACATCACATGGGGCCCCCAAACAGGCTGGCCTGTCTGGGGAGACGCGGCGCCGGTGTCGATGCCGACGGATAATAAGGTCTCCTCCATCACGCCAGCTCCCTCAGCAGACTCTTCAAGTCCTCCGCCGCCGCGGGGCGGGGGTTGGAGGGTGCGCAGAGATCCGCCTGCGCCGCTTCGGCCAGGCCGTCCAGCGCAGCGGTGAGCTCCTTTCCCTCCACTCCGCAGGCGCTCAGGCGTTCGGGCAGCTTGAGCTGGGCGCGCAGCCGGTTCAGTCCCGCGGCCAGGGAGCGCGGATTGGCCGCCAGGCCGCACAGCTTGGCCAAACGTCCGTATTTCTCCGCCGCTGTCCCATCGGCGGCGTTGAAGTGGATGACGTGGGGCAAAATCAGGGCGTTGAGCCGCCCATGGGGGAGGTGAAACCGCCCGCCCAGAGCGTGGGCCAGGCTGTGGCAGATGCCCAGCCCGGCGGCGTTAAAGGCGATGCCCGCCAGGTTGGAGGCCAGCAGCATGTTCCCTTTGGCCCCGCTCTCCCCCGCCGTTTCCCAGGCGGGGCGCAGGTTCTGCCAGGCCAGGGTAAACGCCTTCTCCGCCAGGGCGTCGGTGTAGGGCGTGGCCCC
>OOBO01001660.1_pt1 | contig 14513 bp, 15 predicted proteins | sample 1671031 | NCBI WGS metagenome assembly OOBO01 (sample SAMN06348115, study PRJEB24527) | human gut metagenome | biome: human gut; feature: ankylosing spondylitis patient; material: feces | host: Homo sapiens | place: China | collected 2015-10 | reverse complement strand
TGCTCACCAGCCCGAAGCGTAAGAAGCAGGTGGCTGAGATTTTGACTGAAGCCGAAAAATACATTTGGCGAATCAAGGAGGAAATGCGATGCGCCTGAAAAACGACACGAACAATTTTGCCGCTTCTTTCAATATCACCCCGCCTTACCAGATGCTGGTGCTTCACAGCAAGATGCTGATTTATCCCCGTGAACTTTATCAGCGGGGTGTACAACGCAAGCGGGTGGAAATGATTGCTGCCGACTTCAACGAATACGTTGCGAACGAACCGAAGGTCAGCTTCCGCAATGGCAAGTATTATGTAGTGGACGGTCAGCACACCATCGAGGGGCGCATCCTCCGCAATGGCGGCAAGGATTTGCCGATTCTCTGCAAGGTCTACACCGGCCTGACGATGGAGCAGGAAGCCCTGTTCTTCGCTGAACAGAACGGCCACGCCGCGCCCCTGACAGCGGGCATCAAGCTGCGCGCCAAGGTCGTGGGCGGCGATGCTCCTTCCAAAGCGTTTCTCGCAGCCACCAACCGGGTTGGTCTGGCGTTCAACTATGACAGCCTGCAGCTGAGCGACTACCGCATCAGCTGTGTGGGCACCGCGCTCAAGCTGTACAACCAGATGGGTGAGAAGATCTACTGCGAATCGCTGCGGCTGATCGTTGCCGCATGGGAGGGCAAGCCCGATTCGTTCCGTGCATCTGTCCTGCGGGGCGTGATGCACTTCGTGGAACTGTATCACGGCGAGTTCAGCGAAGAACGGCTCATCCGTGCGCTGGGCAGCGTCCATCCTATGGAGATCTACCGTGTCGGCAGGGATAATCCCGCCAAGCTGCCCGGATGGAAGAAATACGTTTTCCCCATCTACATGGCCTACAACGGCAAAGGTCGCAAGGACGCTCTGCCGATGAAGTTCTAAAACATATTCTCTCTGCCAAGGGGCATCTGCAAGCTGCGGATGTCCCTTGTTACATATTGAAAATTACAATATATAGGAGTGATGATACAATGGTCGATAAGTTTTCGCAGGTCGCTGGCAACGTTCCGGTGACCAATAACGACCCGAATCGCCGATATACCGTTATCAATGGCTATCCTGTCGTCCTCAATTTTGCAAAAGAACCCAATCCGGGTGTCTTTGAGCGTGTCCGTGACATCCTGCTCGCCACCAGCTATACCAAAAAGACCAGCTGACATCGTGGACGAGGACAAAAGAACGCGCTATACTGAGGATGGCAGTGGTATTCGGAGCAATCCATGAACCACGACCAACCGTTCTTTGATAACCGAATATCGTTCATCCTCGCTTTTATAGCGAAAGTGAGGAACCCCCTATGACTGAAAATAAAAACCGTGTCTGCTGCCTGTATCGTGTATCCACTGACAAGCAGGTGGATTTCAACTCGAACCATGAAGCAGACCTTCCCATGCAGCGCAAGGCGTGTCACAAATTTGCCGAAGCAAAGGGCTGGGTCATCGTCCATGAAGAACAAGAAGAAGGCGTGTCTGGCCACAAAGTCCGCGCAGAAGCCCGTGACAAGCTGCAAATCATCAAGGAATACGCCCGAAAGGGCAAATTTGATATTCTGCTGGTGTTCATGTTCGACCGTATCGGACGCATCGCAGATGAAACGCCATTTGTCGTAGAATGGTTTGTACGAAACGGCATCCGGGTATGGAGTACCCAAGAGGGTGAGCAGCGTTTCGACAACCACACTGACAAATTGCTGAACTATATCCGCTTCTGGCAGGCAGACGGCGAAAGCGAAAAAACTTCTGTCCGTACCCGTACCAGTCTGCGGCAGCTTGTGGAAGAAGGACACTTCAAGGGCGGCAGTGCGCCGTATGGTTATGACCTTGTGAAAAGTGGCCGCATCAACAAGCGCAAGCACGAACTCTACGAACTGCATATCAACGAGCAGGAAGCCGAAATCGTTCGGCTGATCTTCGATAAATATGTATACGAGGGTTACGGCGCACAGCAGATTGCCACCTATCTGAACAATGCTGGATACCGTGCCCGCTCTGGAAAGTGCTGGCATCCGGGCAGCTTGCGAGGAATGGTCGGCAACCTGACCTACATGGGCGTTCTCCGCTGCGGAGATGCCCGCTCCGAATTGATGCCCGAACTCCAGATCATCCCGCAGGAGGAGTTTGAAGCTGCACAGCGTATCCGGGAAGATCGTTCTGCCCACGCAGCGGAAGAAGCCGAACACCGTGTTCCTCTTCGTACCCGTGGACAGGCATTGCTTTCCAATAACGTTTACTGCGGCCACTGTGGTGCAAGGCTCGCCCTGACGACCAGCCGGAAATGGCGTAAGCTCTCCGATGGTACTCTGGACGATACGCTCCGCATTCGCTACACCTGCTACGGAAAACTCCGCAAGCAGACGGATTGCACCGGGCAGACCGGCTACACTATGCACATTCTGGATGAGATCATCGACAAGATGGTTCGCCAGATTTTCTCCCGCTTGAGAGGTATCCCAAAAGAGCAGCTTATCACCAGCCGCTATGCGAAGGAAACTGCGGAGCGCAAGAACCATCTGCAAGCCCTTCAAGCAGAACGCGACAAGGCCGAAAAAGACTTGCTCGCCTTAAAAACTGAGATTCTGGCTGTAATCAAAGGGGAGAGTGCTTTTCCGAAAGACACTCTTGCCGAGATGATCGCAGCACAGGAAAAGAAGCACACGGAGTTGGAAACTCTGTGTGAAGAAGCCAGTGCAGAACTGGAGCGAAACGCTGAATTGATGGCAAATGTATCGCAGCTGTACGAAGAATTGATCTCTTACGCAGACCTGTACGATAGTGCCAGCTTTGAAGCAAAAAAGATGATCGTCAGCCAGCTTATCCGCAGGGTAGAAGTTTATCGCGGATACCAAATCCATGTGGACTTCAACTTTGATCTTGCACAGTATTTGGAGAATAGCGATGAACTTGCTTGCTGACAAACACAAAAACACCGTTGACTTCGATTTGAAATCAACGGTGTTTGTAACTCTCATTTGAGCCGATGGTGGAGAATACCGGGATCGAACCGGTGACCTCTTGCATGCCATGCAAGCGCTCTCCCAGCTGAGCTAATCCCCCATAATTTTCCAGAAGTGGACGCTTCTGGAAAAGAGATGCTCAAACAAGAAATGCTTTATGAAGTTCAGTTGTGGGGGTGCGTGAGCGCACTGCTTGGGCTCCCAGCTGAGCTAAACCCCCAGATGTTTGTCCCCGTGCCTGACGACGTGTGTAATTATACCAGCCGCAGAAGCACTTGTCAACAGTTTTTTGCAAATTTTTTGCAGCAAAGATCCCCGCAGGGCGTGTGCCCGGCGGGGATCGAAAAAGCGGGGGAGTGCTCTTTTGGGAAAAACTACACCTTAGCGTGCCTGACGGTCGAAGATCTGCGGGGCCACGCGGCACAGCAGCACAGCGGCCACCATGGTGAGCAGGGTCTCGGGCAGCATATAGCTGCCGTTGTAGGTCAGGCTGTAGGTCCAGGCGGGCAGACCGTCGCTCAGGTTGCCCCAGATCAGCACGCCGGACAGGAAACTGCACAGGAAGCGGATGCCGCACACCGCTGCCGTGCCGACGGCCACGCCGACCAGACGGTTCTTGAACGGCTTGGCAATCGCACCGGCCAGACCCAGCAGGGTGAAGGCCAGCACGTAGTCCAGCAGGATCATACCGACCAGCGGCAGCAGGCCGGGAGCCGGGGGCGCGTAGAAGCCCAGCAGCATCTGCAGCAGGCTGTTGACAAAGCCCGTGAACAGTCCCCATTTTGTGCCGTGGCGGTAGGAGACCAGGATGAACGGCAGCATGCTCAGCAGGGTGATGGAGCCGCCGTTGGGCATCTCAAAAATTTTGATGTTCGCCAGCACGGTGCCCAGGGCGATCATCAGGGCGCACTCCACAAGAGTGCGGGTCTTGGAATAGGTTTTGGACATGGTATCCACTCCTCAAAAAATGTAACGTAAAAACAGGAAAGCGCCCGCAAGGTACACTTGCAGGCGCAAAAGCGTTATGACGTGTTGGGTCAAACTTCCTACGCCGGCATTGCCCGGATCAGGTTCAAGGCGACCCGAAACTGCGGTTTGTTTCGATCTCAGCCGAGGATGCCCCTCAGCGCCCCTGTTTTTATGTCCAAACCTATTATACACGCCCACCGCTGATTGTCAAGCCTTTCAAATTTTATCCACACGATTCCCCCCAGGTTTTACACGCTTTCTTCAATGTTCTTTCATCTGTACCGGGTATACTGTAGCTGTACTCACAAAACACCCAGACAGGAGTGATCGATAGGAAGAAAAAGCGTATACTCTGCGGGGCTATGGCCGCCGCTATGACCGTTTCCGGCTATTCCGCCACCGTTGACGGCAGCGGCGCCAGCGTGAGTGACAGCTTCAGCGAGTACGAGGCTGCAAAATCCTAAAGCCTTCCCCCGCGGGGGAAGGTGGCCCCGCAGGGCCGGATGAGGGGTAAGCTACCGATTGCGAACCGCAAACGGGCAGCCATGGCAAGCTCTGCCCTCATCAGTCACCTTACGGTGACAGCTTCCCCCTCGGGGGAAGCCAAAAAGCGGACACCCAATCGGGTGCCCGCTTTTTTATCGGTAAAAATTTACTTGCTGATCTTGATCAGATCCGCGCCCGGCTCCACGGCGCCGGAGGCCACGACCTCGACGTCCTTGAAATCATCGGTGTTCGTGACGACGGTAATCACCACGGCGGGGTGAGCGGCAGCCGCGATTTTGTCCAGATCCATCTCCAGCAGCAGATCGCCTTTCTTGACCTTGTCGCCCTCCTTGACCTTCGGGCTGAAGCCGTCGCCCTTCATCTCGACGGTGTCAACGCCGACATGGATCAGCACCTCAACACCGGCAGTGGTCATGATGCCCAGCGCGTGGCCGCTGTCGGGGGCCTGGGTGATCTCACCGTCCGCGGGGGCGTAAATTTTGCCCTCGGTAGGGTCGATGCCGCAGCACTTGCCCAGGATGCCCTGTGCAAACACCTCGTCGGGGATGTTCTCCATCGCCACAACGGTACCCTTGGCATCAGCAGCCAGGGTCACGGGGAAGGCTGGGGCCGCGGGGGCGGCAGGCTCGGCAGACTTTTTCAGAAAATCAAAGAAACCCATCGTAAAACTCTCCTTCATCAGCCCGGTCAGGCGGGCGTACTTGTAATTATATTATACCCCGTCTTGCCCCAAAAGGCAAGGCAGGCAAGGGAAACTTGCTTTGCTCACATCCGCCCCTTCACAGCGCGGATGGCCTGCCAGGTGATGCGGGCGATCTCCGCCGCGGGCGGCTGAAAACCGGCCTCCTGCCAGGCTACAATCGTGCCAAAGCAGCCGTTCACCGCAAAGGCCAGCATATATTTCTGCTCCTCGGTGCCGCCGTCGGGTGCAAACTCGCCCAGGCAGCGCTCTGCAATCAGCTTTTTGGCGTTGCGGGTGAACTCCGACTCCCAGCTTTTGCCGTAGAGGGCCTGACAGAGGTCGGGGTTCTCGGTCATGTAGGTGAACAGCGCCACCAGCGCGGGGGGCGCGTCTTCCTGCGAGATGCTGGGGATCAGGGTATCCATCAGGTCGTTCAGCCGTGCCAGCTGGGCGGCCTCCAGCTGGTCCATCAGGGCATAAATGTCCGCGTAGTGAAAATAGAATGTGCCGCGGCTGATCCCTGCCAGCTCGGTCAGCTCCCGGACCGTAATTTCCCGCAGACTTTTCTGCTGCAACAGCGTAATAAGCGCCTGGTAGAGCCGCTGCTTGGTCATGCGCACACTGCGGTTTGCGTCCCCTTTGGCGTTCATCGTATGCACCGCCTTCCTCGCGATTTACTACTTTAAGAATAGCGTTTTTTTGCCCCGATGTCAAGGATTTTTAAACTATTTATCCAAAAATGTCATCCGTTGTGGAGTAAATTTTATAAACATTGCAGTTTACGCATTTTGCCGGATGTGGTACACTGAAACAGGGAAGTGATAGTATGAAAATTGACCGTGCCCGCGCACAACAAGCCTTTGCCGACTATGCCGCGCACTACAACGCCGCTGACGCCAAGGTCAAATTGAAAATCGACCATACCTACCGCGTGGCCGCGCTCTGCGCCCGCATTGCCCAAAGCCTGGCCCTGCCGCCGGAGGATGTCGATCTGGCGTGGCTGTCCGGCATCCTGCACGATGTAGGCCGCTTTGAGCAGCTGCGCCGCTACAACACATTTATCGATGCACAGTCGGTCAGCCACGCCGCGCTGAGCGTCGCGGTGCTGTTCGACGAGGGACGCATCCGGGACTATCTGGACGATGCCGGTGCCGACGCACTGCTGCGCACCGCTGTGGAATGGCACAGCGCGTTCCGTCTGCCGGAGGCGCTGGATGACCGTACGCGGCTGTTCTGCCAGATTTTGCGCGACGCCGACAAGATCGACATTCTGCGGGTCAACGTCGAGACACCGATGGAGGAAATTTACAACGTCAGCACTGCGGCGCTGCGCCGGAGCCCGGTGACGCCCGCCGTGCTGGACGCCTTTTACGCCCACCACTGCGTGCTGCACAGCTTAAAGCAGTACCCCGCCGACAACGCCGTCGGCCATGCGTCGCTTGTGTTTGAGCTGTGCTATCCCGAGAGCCTGCGCATCGTGGACGAGCAGGGCTGGCTGTGGCGGCTGCTGGATTTTAAAACCGATAACCCGGACACCGCCGCCGCGTTTGCCGCCATCCGGGACGAGCTGCACCGCTGGCTGCACGCGCAGTCGGCGTGAGCCGATACTCAAAAAGTGCATTGTAGGGGCGAGCAGTGCTCGCCCCTACAGTCTTTATATGGCAGAATTGGTGTTTTTTTGACACGTAAAAGTGCCGCGAGGAAGCTCCCTCACGGCACTTTTGCGTTTTTTATGGTTCTTTCTGTCATATCGTTTCTTCCTATTGTTATGCAATATATTATATCTGTATTACAGATAAATATCAATATCTGCCTCCAAGATAACGATAATAGTCGTAAGGAGGTAGCCAACCTATGGAATATCCGAACATACGAAGCCTACGGGAAGATCACGATTTTCGTCAGTGCGATCTTGCCAGTGTCCTCCACGTATCCCAGAACACCTACTCTCGGTATGAAAACGGCGTTATTGAGCTGACCGCAGAAAGGCTGGTCAAGCTGGCCGACTTCTATAACGTCAGTATAGACTATCTGCTGGGGCGCACCGATAACCCGGAGGTAAACCGCAATTAACAAATGCCGCGCGGCTCACAGAGAGCCGCGCGGCATTTTGCTTCAGAGCAGACCCTGCACCAGAATGACGGCGATCAGGACCGGCAGAACGTATTTAAAGTAGGGCTTGACCCACTGCGGCATTTTGGGGCCGCTGCCGGTGTTGCACTCGGCGGTGTATTTGTCGAAGCCCCAGCCCCATTTGGTGACACAGAACAGCAGATAAACAAGGCTGCCGCCCGGCAGCAGAACGTTGCTGACAAGGAAGTCCTCAAAATCCAGCACGGTGCTGCCCGCGCCCAGGGGCTGGATGCCGCTCCACACGTTGTAGCCCAGCGCGCAGGGCAGGCCCAGCACGACCAGCGCCGCCGCGCCCACCAGACAGGCCCTGCGGCGGTCCCAGCCGAAATTTTCCCGCGCACAGGCGATGATGTTCTCAAACACTGCAATGACCGTGGAGAAGCTGGCGAACGTCATGAACAGGAAGAACAGCGCGCCCCACAGACGTCCGCCCGCCATGTTTGTAAAGACGTTGGGCAGCGTGATGAAAATCAAGCTCGGTCCCGCGTCGGGCGAGATGCCGAAGGAGAAGCAGGCCGGGAAGATGATAAGGCCCGCGCAGACCGCCACAAAGGTGTCCAGCACGCAGATGCGGGCGGCCTCACCCGGCAGGGTGAAGCCGCGGTCCATGTAGCTGCCGAAAATCTCAATTGCGCCGATGCCGAGGCTTAAGGTAAAGAACGACTGGTTCATGGCCGCCGTGATGACATTGCCCAGGCCCTGCCCGGTGGCGCGGGACCAGTCGGGCAGCAGGTAGAAGGCCAGGCCCTCGCCCGCGCCGGACAGCGTGAAGCTGTGCACAACCAGCACAAGGATCAATACGAGCAGGGCGCTCATCATCCATTTGCCGACCTTTTCCAGACCGCCCTGCAGGCCGCGCCCGCAGACGACAAAGCCCGCCAGCGTGATGGCGACCATCCAGAAAACCATCTCGACAGGGTTCGAGAGCATCTCGCCAAAGACGCCTGCGGCCTGCTCGGAGGTCAGGCCGTCAAAGCTGCCGGTCAGGAAGCGGAAGAAGTAGTCGACCATCCAGCCGGAGACGGTGGTGTAGTACATCATCAGCAGCACACAGCCCGCCATGCAGAACCAGCCGTGGATATGCCACTTGCTGCCCCCGGGCTCCAGCGCCTTGTAGGCGCTGCGCGCCGCGCCGTGGCCCGCACGGCCCACGGCCAGCTCCATCGTCAGGACCGGCAGACCCATGAGCACCAAAAAAAGCAGGTAGAACAGCACAAAGATGCCGCCGCCGTACTGGCCGGTGACTGTGGGGAAGCGCCAGACGTTGCCGATGCCGATAGCACAGCCCGCGCTGACCAGAATGAAGCCAAGGCGTGAGCCAAAGCTTTCGCGTTGATTTTGGGGATCCATATAATTCCTCTTTTCTGTCCAAAAGTAGAATTATTATAGCGTACCGCGGCGAAACTTGCAAGTGGAGAATCACAGTGTTATAATTATGGCAACACCCGCGGCGTGGGTCGATTGGAAATTTGCCCGCCAGCCTTGCGGAAGCCGGAAGGCTCCGCGGGCAAATACTGTCCGCCCCTGCAAAGCGTGCAATACTTTACTAAGGAGTCAAAAATATGCTTCGTTTTGAATGTGACTATGGCGAGGGCGCGGCCCCCGCGGTTTTGGAGCTTCTGCAAAAGACCAATTTCGACCAGACCCCCGGCTATGGCGAGGATGAATACTGCGCCAAGGCTGCCGCGCAGATCAAACGCCTGTGCGACGCGCCCGACGCCGACATGCACTTTTTCGTCGGTGCGACCCAGGCGAATCTGACCGTCATTGCGGCGGCGCTCAAGCCGTGGCAGGGCGTGCTGTGCGCCGACTCCGGGCACATCCATGTGCACGAGACCGGCTCCATCGAGGCCACAGGCCACAAGTGCCTGGCGCTGCCCGGCAAAAACGGCAAGATCACGGCCCGCCAGATCCGCAAAGCCGTGGAGGAGCACCGCGCCAACGCCAGCCACGAGCACGAGGTCCAGCCCGGCATGGTCTACATCTCGAACCCCACCGAGGTCGGCACCCTTTATAATAAGGAGGAATTGACCGACATTTCCGCCGCCTGCTACGAGCTGGGACTCTACCTGTTCGTGGACGGCGCGCGGATGGCCTACGGCCTGACGAGCCCCGCCAACGATCTGAGCCTGCAGGACTACGCCGCGCTCTGCGACGTGTTTTACTTGGGCGGTACCAAGTGCGGTGCGCTGTTCGGCGAGGCCGTCGTCATCACAAACGACGATCTGAAGCCCGATTTCCGCTACTGCCTGAAGCAGCACGGCGGCATGCTGGCGAAAGGCCGCCTGCTGGGCGAGCAGTTCCTGGCTCTGCTGGACGGCGAGGACGGCAGCGGCAGCAGCCTGTATTTCACGATGGCGAAAAAAGCCGACGAGCAGGCCCTGCGCATCCGCGCCGCCTTTGAGGCAAAGGGCTGCAAGGTGCTGCACGACTCCCCGACGAACCAGCAGTTCTTTGTCCTGCCCGACGAGTGGTACGACAAGCTGGCCGAGACCTACGCCATGACCCACATGGGCAAGCCCGACAAGCACCACACCGCCGTGCGCGTATGCACCAGCTGGGCCACGAAGGACGAAGCCATGGAACAGCTGATAGCGGACGTGAACGGGTTGTAAGGCATCCGCCTCCCTTGTAGGGGCCGGGCATGCCCGGCCCGCAGCCTCCCCGCAAACGTCCGTCCGCCTTACCGTGGCGGGCGCACCAAAATAAAAGCCTCCTGCATCACAACCGATGCAGGAGGCTTTTGTATCTATTCAAATGGCTTCACGGCCTTGTTGGTTGTCTGCGCCATGGCCGAAGCGATTGCTTCTGGCATGGCCAGGGCGGCAGTGTAATGTGTCTTGGGGCGTTCCCCTTAACTCTGGTTATACTATACACTGCATTTATGTCCGCCCTGTCACGCCAATTTGAAAAATATGTTAAATCTCGGTTTCCTCAAATCACTTCTGGATGCGCTTGTCGCACTTGATGGCCAGCTTTGTGCCGACGGTCTGCAAAATCTGTACCAGCACGACCAGCAGCGCTGTGGCAAAGAACTCCAGCACCACGTTAAAGCGGTAGTAACCGTAGTTGATGGCGATTTTCCCAAGGCCGCCGCCGCCGATGATGCCGGCCATTGCGCCGTAACCCATGATGGTCGTGGCGGCAATCGTCACGTTGGCAACCAGGCTCGGCATGCTCTCGGGCACCATGACCTTGGTGATGATCTGCAGCGGCGTTGCGCCCATGCTCTGGGCGGCCTCAATGACACCCGCGTCCACCTCGCGCATACTGGTCTCGACCAGACGCGACACAAACGGGAACGATGCGATGACCAGCGGCACAATGGACGCCACCGTACCGATGGACGTGCCCACGATGGCGCGGGACAGCGGAATGACAATGATCATCAAGATCAAAAACGGCACGCTGCGCAGCAGATTCACCAGGCCGTTCAGCAGCGCCATGAGCCAGCGGGGCAGGGGACGCACGCCGCCCTGTTCGCCCGTGACCAGGCAGACGCCCAGCGGCAGACCGATGACCAGCGCCAGCAGCGTTGCGACGACGGTGGACCAGACGGTCTCCCATGTTTCAAACGGAATGGTGGGCAAAATCTGCAAGAACGTCTGCCATTCCTTGCCTGCAAAAAGCTCTGCCATCAGCCGTTCACCTCCTCAAAAGTAATGCCGGGATAGTTCCTGATGTACTCCAGTGCCGCGGCGGCCTTGTCGTCGTCGGGCAGCGCCAGCAGCATGCTGCCCAGCGTCTGGCCGTTCACAATGCGGGTGTCCGCCGCCATGATCGAGACGAGTGCGCCGCACTCAATGGCAAGGCTTGCCACCAGCGGCTTGTCCGTGGTCTGGGTGCCGCCGAAGGCCACACGCACCAGCTTGTGGCCGGGCAGGACCTCGGCCTGGGGCGCACCGGCGGGGTAGACGAGCCGCCGCGCCGCCTTGGACGTAGGATGGCTGAAGATAGCCTGTACCTCGCCCTCCTCGACGACGGTGCCGTTATCGAGAATGGCCACACGGTTGCAGACCTCCTCCACAACGCTCATCTGGTGGGTGATGATGACGACTGTGATGCCCAGCTCACGGTTGATTTTTTGAATGAGCTGCAAAATGGCGTGGGTCGTGTTCGGGTCCAGGGCGCTCGTCGCCTCGTCGCAGAGCAGCACCTTCGGGTCCGTTGCCAGTGCACGGGCAATCGCAATGCGCTGCTTCTGGCCGCCGGACAGCTGCGCCGGGTAGGCGTCGGCCTTATCGGGCAGACCGACCAGCTCCAGCAGCTCACGGGCGCGGGCCTCGGCCTTGTCTTTGGAGACCTTCGCCAGCTCCATCGGGAACATGATATTGCGCAGACAGGTGCGCTGCATCAGCAGGTTGAACTGCTGAAAAATCATGGTGATCTCACGCCGGGCCGCGCGCAGGTCGGCGGCGCGCAGGTCCTGCATCTGCTTGCCGTTGACGATGACATTTCCCTCGTCCGGGCGCTCCAGCATATTGATGCAGCGTACCAGTGTTGATTTTCCGGCGCCCGACATACCGATGATGCCGTAGACGTCGCCGTCCCGGATCGTCAGGTTGATGTCGTTCAGCGCGACGACCGTGCCGCCCTGCGTGGCAAAGCGCTTGGTCAGGTGTTGCAGTTCGATCATGGGTGATTCTCCCTCATTTACAAAGATAGCGAATGAGCGTGAAACCCATTCGCTATAATTTTACGCTTTATTCTGTCAGGTTGCAAGTTTTTTCTTTGCGTTCTGCCAGCGGGCGGATATGGAATCTGCCCGTGCCCGTTTACGGCAGTGTTGCCTTAGAAAATCGGCACAACCGCACCGTCGTAGGTGCTGTTGATGTAATCCTTGACCTTGTCGCTGGTCAGGGCAGCGTACAGCGCCTGAATGGCGGGGTCGTTCTCGCGGCCTTCCTTCACGGCCAGAATGTTAGCGTAGGTCTGGGCAGCCTCGGAGGAAGCATCCTCGGTAGCCAGAGCATCATTCTTAACAGAGAAACCAGCCGCCAGAGCGTAGTTGCCGTTGATGACGGCGAAGTCAACATCCTGCACGGTGCGGGGCAGCTGGGCAGCTTCGATTTCCTCAAACTTTATGTTGTGGGGGTTCTCGGTGATGTCGTTGATCGTGGCGGTCAGACCGGCGTCGTCACGGACAGTGATCAAGCCCTGGGTGGCTAGCAGCTGCAGAGCGCGGGCCTCGTTGGTAGTATCGCTGGGGATGGCAATCGTTGCGCCGTCCGCGATGTTTTCCAGATCGCTGCTCTTGCCCGGATAGATGCCTAACGGCTCATAGTGGACGGGGCCGACGCTTACCAGATGAGTACCCTGCTCCACGTTGAAGCCGTCGAGGTAGGGCTTGTGCTGGAAGTAGTTGGCATCGACTTCGCCGCTCTCGGTGACGAGGTTGGGCTGGACATACTCAGTAAATTCAATAACTTCCAAATCAATACCCTGTTCAGCCAGAATGTCTTTCGCTGCGTTCAGAATCTCGGCGTGGGGCGTGGGGGAGGCAGCGACCTTCAGGGTCGTACCGGCCAGTTCGCCGGTCTCGGCGGTGGACTCGGCAGCCGCGGAAGAAGCAGCCGTGCTCTCGGAGGAGGCAGCGACGGAATCGGTAGAAGCGGAGGAGCCGCAGGCGGCCAGCGACAGGGCCAGAGAAGCGGCGAGCGTTGCAGAAATCAGTTTTTTCATGGTAAATTCTCCTTTATATATCGTCAGGTGTGTTGGTTTTGAACGGTCAGCTTCCCTCAAAGCGTCACATTCGCACACCGGGCTGCTTGTAAACGGAACCTCTTTCCATAGTCACAAACTTCCTTTCCAAACAAAAGCGGGATGTCGGCTTTCCGGCATCCCGCTGCAAGTTTTCATTACGCGCTGTAATTTGCGCACAAGAAAGCCGGCACAGGACGCTTACGCATCATGCACATGCACATCATCATACCAAAGCAGACTGCATTCATAGTTCTGTACCCCTTTCTTGAATCTTTGGTCGGCGTTGTTTGCTTTCCATGGCTCACAGTATACGCCTGTGAACCGATTCTGTCAACACTTGTTTGCATAAAATTACACATTTCGGCATTTTGCATATATCCTACTATTTTAATAGGTTGGTAACTTGCAAAATTCCTAGAATTATGCTATGATTAGTGTTACTAATTCCGATAAAGGGAGCTTTACCATGAAATTTTCGACCCGTGACCGTTATGCCCTGCGCCTGATGGTGGAACTGGCCAACCGCCCCAACGACCTGATCCCGCTGAAGGACATCAGTGATAAGCAGCGCATCAGCTTAAAATATCTGGAGCAGATCGTCACCCCGCTGGCGAAGGCCGGGCTGGTATCCAGCGTGCGCGGTGCACAGGGCGGCTACCGGCTTGCGCGCCCGGCAGGGGAGATCACCTCCGGCGAGATCCTGCGCGCCGTCGAGGGCGAGCTGACGGCCATCCCGTGTTTGGCGTCGTCGGTGGACTGCCCCCACCGCAGCCAGTGCCACACGCTGGACTTCTGGTCCGGGCTGAATGACCTGATCAATAAATATGTGGATGGCATCACGCTGGAGCAGCTGCGGACGATGCCCGAGGTGCCGGAGGAACAGGAAAGCTGTGAGTAAGGTCATGCACGGGCGGCAGAGCCGCCCGAAAAAGGCTCCCCATCAGGGGAGCTGGCCGAGCTTGCAAGGCCTGAGGGGTTCAGCCGCCTTACCATTGCCACTGCGTCACCTTATTTAGAAAAGGAGTCCACCATGGCCCAATCCAAGGAAATGATTTCCCGTGCCCGTCAGCTCCGCCATGACATGACCAAAGAAGAACGGCATCTGTGGTACGATTTTCTGCGCGCTTATGTCCCACGGTTCACACGCCAAAAAATCGTAGAGCCCTACATTCTGGACTTTTATTGCTGTGCCGCTGGATTAGCTGTTGAATTGGACGGCGGCCAGCACTATGAGGATGCGGGCAAGGCCTACGACGAACACCGCACCGCCTATTTGCAGCAGCAGGGGATACAGGTGCTGCGATTTTCCAATTTAGATGTAATACGGAATTTTGATGGGGTGTGCTTTGAGATTGATGCAATCGTCAGGGAGCTGCTTGCCCGGAAAAGCGGTGCTCCCGCAAGCTCGCAAACCCTTCAGGCCTTGCTTACGCGCGGCCAGCTCCCCTGATGGGGAGCCTTTTTCGGGCTTCGCCCGCACCCAATAAAACCCCGCCCCGCCTGTCAAAATCAACAGGCGGAGCGGGGGTTTATTGCTT
>OOBO01001654.1_pt1 | contig 14549 bp, 14 predicted proteins | sample 1671031 | NCBI WGS metagenome assembly OOBO01 (sample SAMN06348115, study PRJEB24527) | human gut metagenome | biome: human gut; feature: ankylosing spondylitis patient; material: feces | host: Homo sapiens | place: China | collected 2015-10 | reverse complement strand
TCCGCCGCAACAGCCTTACCGCCCGGGTGGTGCCCATGCAGGCGGACGCCCGGGAAAAGCCGGAGAAATCCCTGGGAGAGTTCCAGTGCATCGTGTCCAATCCCCCCTATATCCCCCGGGCGGACATCGAGACGCTGGACACCTCCGTCAAGGACTATGAACCCCATCTGGCCCTGGACGGCGGCGAGGACGGCCTGGACTTCTACCGGAGCATCTCCGAGAAGTGGAAGGAGGCCCTGGCTCCCGGCGGCCGTCTGTATTTTGAAGTGGGCATCGGTCAAGCGGACAACGTGCTGCGGATCATGCGGACCCAGGGCTTCGGGGATATCCAGGTGGTGAAGGACCACCACGACATCCCCCGGGTGGTATTCGGAACGCTGTGTACAGAGCTCTGACGTTTAGAGAAAGGAACGGCAATGGTGGGGCTGCCGTTTTATGTGCAGGAGGCGGGAAGTCCGACCCTGCTGTGGGCCGGGCCCCTGGTGTCGGGCTGGACGCTGATGCGCCGGGGTTTCGTTAAGCACTCGCCCAAGCCGCGTTATACGGCGTATAGGGCGTCAGCCCTTTCCATGGCGGCCACAGCGGTGACCTAACCTTTTTGCAGCGGTTGAAACAGGCCCGTCCAGTTATGCGCCTGAGTATTGGGACCCTGTCCGGGAGACGCTGCCTGGCGGCCGCGCGGTGATCGTGTATGGAGGGATGCTGTTTGGATCCCTCTGCTGGGGACTCTCTCAGAGAAGTAAGGGACTTACAGATGAGTTGAAATAAAGAGTTTTTATAGAGAATCAGGAGGAGAATACAATGGCGAGAGAGAAAGCGCCGCTGCCCAACGCGGCTCCGGCGGACGATAAGAAGCGGGCCATCGACACGGCCATGGCCCAGATCGAGCGGATGTACGGCAAGGGCGCCATTATGCGCTTCGGCGACAAGGCGGAGCTGAACGTGGATTACATCCCCACCGGCTCTCTGTCCCTGGACGTGGCCTTGGGCATCGGCGGCCTGCCCAAGGGGCGGATTGTGGAGATCTACGGGCCGGAGTCCTCCGGCAAGACCACCCTGGCTCTGCACGTCGTCGCGGAGGCCCAGAAGCGGGGCGGCGAGGTGGCCTTTGTGGACGCAGAGCACGCACTGGACCCCACCTATGCCCGGGCACTGGGCGTCCAGGTGGAGGACATGCTGATCGCCCAGCCGGACACCGGCGAGCAGGCGCTGGAGATCACCGAGGCCCTGGTCCGCTCCGGCGCCATTGACGTGGTGGTGGTGGACTCCGTGGCGGCCCTGGTGCCCCGGGCGGAGATCGAGGGCGAAATGGGCGACAGTTATGTGGGCCTGCAGGCCCGGCTGATGAGCCAGGCCCTGCGGAAGCTCACCGGCGCCATCGGCAAGACCAACTGCATCGTCATCTTCATCAACCAGCTGCGGGAAAAGGTGGGCATCATGTACGGCAACCCGGAGGTGACCACCGGCGGCCGGGCGCTGAAGTTCTACGCCTCCGTCCGCATCGATGTGCGCCGGATCGAGGCGCTGAAAAACGGTTCTGAGATCGTGGGCAACCGGACCCGTGCCAAGGTGGTGAAGAACAAGGTGGCGCCCCCCTTCCGGGAGGCGGAGTTCGACATCATGTACGGCGAGGGAATCTCCCACTTCGGTGAGCTGCTGGACCTGGGCGTGAAGCTGGAGCTGGTGCAGAAGTCCGGCTCCTGGTTCTCCATCGGGGAGACCCGCATCGGCCAGGGCCGGGACGCCGCCAAGCGGTATCTCCAGGAGAACCCGGAGACGGCGGACAAGCTGGAGGCGGACATCCGCCGGAACTTCGACAAGCTGATGAGCAACCAGTCCCGCATCGCCGCCAAGGCGGCAGGCCGGGCGGTGGATGTGAGCGCCGACGACTTCGAAGATGCGGATTGAGCGCGTCCAGGCGTCTGCCCACAAAAAGGGCCGGGTGCTGGTGTTCCTGGAGGACGGCGCCTGCCTGAAGATCACAGAGCAGGAGGCGCTGGACTTCGGCCTGCGGACTGGAGATGATTTGGACGGCAGACGTCTGGAGCAGCTGAAGAAGGCTGCCAGCGTCTCTGACGTCAAGGCCACGGCGGCGGACCTGATCGGCAGGCGGGCCATGAGCCGCCATGACCTGGAGCGGAAGCTCCAGGAGAAGGGGGCCAGCCAGGCGGAGGCCCGGTACGCCGCCGAGTGGCTGGAGGCCATCGGCGCCATCAACGACGCGGAGTACGCGGCGGTCCTGGTGCGCCACTGCGCGGACCTGGGCTACGGCCCCGCCCGTATGCGGGAGAAGCTGCGGGAGAAGGGCGTCCCCCGGGAGCTGTGGGACGAGGCTCTGGACCACGCGGCCGACAGCGCGGACCAGATCGACCGGTTTCTCACGGCCAAGCTCCGGGGCCGGGCCCCGGAGGAGGCGGAGAAGCGGCGGCTCACCAGCGCCCTGCTGCGCCGGGGTTTTGCCTGGGGAGATATCCGGGCCGCCTGGGGCCGCCTTGGGGCGGAGATCAGAGAGGAATGACCTGTCCCCGCAGGGGATGGACTGGACCCGTCATCCTCATGGAGCGGTCATTCCCCGTCCAATGGAACGCACCCCCGCACCGGGCCCACTTTGCAATCAATCCATCGATTGGAGGAATCGATCGTGCCATACAACATTTCCTTTATCTCCCTGGGCTGCGCCAAGAATCAGGTGAACTGCGAGCAGATGATGGCCTCTGTCCAGGCCGCCGGCCACACCATCCAGGCACAGCCGGAGGGGGCCGACGTGGTGGTGGTGAACACCTGCGGCTTCCTGCAGTCCGCCTGCGAGGAGGCCATCGACAACATTCTGGAGATGGCGGAGCTGAAGCGGGCTGGCCAGGTACAGAAGATCCTGGTCACCGGCTGCATGACCCAGCGGTACAAGCAGGACGTTCTGAACGAGCTGCCGGAGGTGGACGGCATTCTGGGCACCGGCAGCTACGGCGATATCTGCGCCGCCATCGACGAGGTGATGGGGGCCTCCGGCCTGCGGCCCTGCCACCTGGGCAACATCCACACCGCCCCCCAGGACGGGGGACGCATCCTGTCCACGCCCCCCTGGTACGCGTATCTCCGCATCGCGGAGGGATGCGACAACCACTGCGCCTACTGCGTGATCCCCTCCCTGCGGGGCAAATACCGCAGCCGCCCCATGGAGGGCCTTCTGGAAGAGGCCAGGGAGCTAGCGGACGCCGGCGTGAAGGAGCTGCTGGTCATCGCCCAGGATATCACCCGGTATGGAACGGACCTGAACGGCGAGCACCAGCTGGCGTCTCTCCTGCGGGAGCTGTGCAGGCTGGACTTCCACTGGGTCCGGCTCCACTATCTGTATCCGGACGAGATCACTGAGGAGCTGATCGACACCATTGCGGAGGAGCCCAAGATCGTCAAGTATCTGGACATCCCCATCCAGCACTGCAACGACGGGATCCTGAAGGCCATGAACCGCCGGGATACCAAGGCGGAGCTGCTGGACCTGCTGACAAAGCTCCGGGCCCGCATCCCCGGCCTGGTGCTGCGGACCAGCCTCATCACCGGCCTGCCCGGCGAGGGCGAGGCGGAGCTGGAAGAGCTGTGTGTCTTTCTCCGGGAGACAAAGATTGAACGGGCCGGGGTGTTCCCCTTCTCCCCGGAGGAGGGCACCCGGGCGGCCCGGATGGACCATGTGGACATGGAGGAGGCCCGCCGCCGGGCGGAGCTGGTGGTGGACGTTCAGTCCGACATCATCGACGCGTACAACGAGTCCGTTCTGGGAACGGAGCGGGAGGTGCTGTGCGAGGGCTTCGACAGCCAGGCCCAGATGCACTTCGGCCGCAGCTACGCCGAGTCCCCGGACATCGACGGCCGCATCTGGTTTGACGCGAACCGGGAGGTGGAACCGGGCACCTTTGTGACCGTCCGGCTTACCGGCGTCATGGACGGCGAACTGACCGGAGAATTGGCGGAGGAGTAAACATCCATGAATTTGCCCAATAAAATGACGCTTTTGCGCATTATTCTGATCCCGGTTTTCATGGTGGTGCTGTACTGGGGCTTCCCCGGCGCCACGTGGGTGGCGCTGGCCATCTTCATCATCGCCAGCCTCACGGACATGCTGGACGGCAAGATCGCCCGGAAGTACAACCTGGTGACGGACTTCGGCAAGTTTGCCGACCCCCTGGCGGACAAGATGCTGGTGACCGCCGCCATGCTGTGGTTCGTGGAGATCGGGCAGATGCCCGCCTGGATGCTGCTCATTGTCATTTGCCGGGAGTTCGCCGTCAGCGGCCTGCGGATGATCGCCAGCGACAAGGGACGGGTCATCGCCGCCGGATGGTCCGGCAAGGTCAAGACTGCCGCCACTATGGTGTGCGTGGTGCTGATGTTCCTGCCCATTCCACCGGTGGTGAACACGCTCTGCGTGTGGGTCATCACCCTCACCACCCTGTACTCCGGCGTAGAGTATTTCGTGAAGAACAAGGATGTCATCGCCTCGGCGTGACTCTGACAACAGACGAGCCCCCGGCGGGTCACTCCCGCCGGGGGCGTTTTGACATGTTCAGCTTCCAGGCCCCAGCCGGTCCCACACCCGCCAGAGGGACAGCAGAGCCACGCCCCCCAGCCACACCGCCAGTACATCCCGGAGGTCGCCCACGGATCGGGGCAGGTACAGGGGCGTGAGCACTTCCCAGAAAAGGCCGCAGGCCAGCAGGAAAAGCGAGGCAGGCAGGGCCCGCTCCACCGGCCGCCGGCGGGTGAGACACAGCAGACCGTTCAGCAGGCACAGCATCAAGCCGCCGGCCAGGAAGTCCGCCCCGTGCCAGGCCAGCAGGCGGCAGCTGGTCAGGGGGACCAAAAGAAAGCGGTTCAGGAGATACAGCCCGGCGATGACCGCGCCGCAGGCGGCGTACCGCCGCAGAAAGGACCGGTCCACCATCAGAAGAACGAGAGGATCAGCAGGGCCACGATGACAGCACCCACCACGCCCCAGAAGCCGATGCCCTCTTGACTCTTGACGGGAGACGGTGTCTCGAAGGCTTTGGGTTTGTAAAGCAGCGCCTCCTCGGATTCCCCGCAGTCCACTACGATCTGCGGGCAGAAGAAATCCTGGTCCAGATGGGCGGCAATGTACTGGGCCGCACTGTCAACCAGTCCCCGCCGCAGCAGGATGCGGGACTGGTTGTTCACATAGTGGGCGATGGCATTGTTGGCATCCTCTTGGGTGAAGCCGCAGTATTTCACCAGCTGGGCAGACGACTCCGTGCTCTGCACAAAGCCGGGGCGGGTGGCAACGACAGCGTATTGGGGCCCACGGGGCGGATGATTGGGCAGCTGATAGCCGCATTCCGGACAGATGCTGCCGGAGACCTTCCGCCCGCAGCAGGGACAGGTGTCCGGCGGCTCATAGGCGGCGGTCTGTCCCTCCCCCGGCTCCTTTCCCAACAGCACATAGTCCGCCGACACATGGAGCTTTTCGCACAGCGCGGCGATGGTGGCGGCGTCCGGCGTGGTCTGGCCGCTCTCCCACTTGCTGACGGCCTGCCGGGTGACACCCAGCAGCTCGCCCAGCTGCTCTTGGGTCAATCCCGCCGCTTTGCGGACGGCAGCGATACGGTCCTTCAATTCCATGGAGTATCCCCTCCTTTTCTTTGGTCCCATCATACCGAAAAGGCGGGCGCTTGGCAAGCGACAGCCATTGGAATTTTGTCAACCGCCTGTTGACAGGGGGGACGGTTTCCACATTCCGGCATATTCTGTATGGAGAAGCAGGTGCGCTGTCAAGGCGCAGGGAACAGGGCCGGGATATTCCTGCGTGAAGTTGTCTCTTGACACCTCTCTCAAATCCTGTTAAGATACAAAGCGTAAATGGAATAGCGTGTTGATCGGGAAGAGTAACAGCACTTCCAAAGAACAGAGAGGGCGCGTCACCGGCTGCAAGCGCGCCTGCGGCGGGAGCTGTGAACGTGCGCCCGGGAGCGCGGGGGATGTGGAAGCCCTCCGTCTGGCCAGCGTCAACGGGCCTCCTTGAGTGATAAAAGAGAGTGGAACCGCGATCCGTCGCCTCTCGTACCTTGGTACGGGAGGCGTTTTTCATGGCCTCCCGATCCGCACAAGGAGCAATTCGATATGGCAAAACGAGTAACCCGACTGGGCGGCCTGCTGGCCGCCTACCAGCGCCGCGACCCCGCGGCCCGCAGCAAGCTGGAGATTTTTCTCCTGTACCCTGGTGTCCATGCCGTTCTGTACCACCGGGTGGCCCATTGGCTGTACCGGCATCATCGATTCTTTCTGGCCCGGTGCGTCTCCCAGTGGAGCCGGTTCTGGACCGGCATCGAAATCCACCCCGGCGCCACCATCGGCCACCGGCTGGTGATCGACCACGGCATGGGCATTGTCATCGGCGAGACTGCGGAGATCGGAGACGACTGTCTGCTCTACCAGGGGGTGACCCTGGGGGGCACCGGCAAGGACAAGGGCAAGCGCCACCCCACCCTGGGCAACAATGTGATGGTGGGTTCCGGCGCCAAGGTACTGGGCCCCTTCACCGTGGGGGACAACGCCCGCATTGCCGCGGGCGCCGTGGTCCTCAACGCGGTGCCGGAGGACTGCACCGCCGTGGGCGTCCCCGCCCGGGTGGTGCGCATCGCCGGGGAGAAGGTGGACTTCGCCGGGCAGGTGGACCAGATCCACGTGACCGACCCGGTGCAGAAGGAGCTTCAGGCGTTGAATTCCCGGCTGGAATGGCTGGAACAACTGATGGATGAACAGGCAAGGAGTAAGAATCTATGAAAATCTACAATTCCGCAACCCACACCAAGGAGGAGTTTGTCCCCCACGAGCCGGGCAAGGTGTCCATGTACACCTGCGGCCCCACAGTGTACCATTTTGCTCACATCGGCAATCTGCGCAGCTATATCATGGAGGACGTGCTGGAGAAGCTGCTCCGCTATGCGGGCTATGATGTCACCCGCGTCATGAACATCACCGACGTGGGACACCTGGCCTCCGACGCCGACACCGGCGAGGACAAGATGCTCAAGGGGGCCCAGCGGGAGCACAAGACCGTGATGGAGATCGCCCAATTTTATACCGATGCCTTCTTTGCCGACTGCAAGAAGCTGAACATCAAGTACCCCGACGTGGTGCAGCCCGCTACCGGCATGATCGGTGACTATATCAAGGTCATCTCCTCCCTCATTGACAGGGGCTACGCCTACTTCGCCGGCGGCAACGTCTACTTCGACACCTCCAAGCTGGAGAAGTATTATGTGTTCAACGACCACGACGAGGAGGATCTGGCCGTGGGCGTCCGTGAGGGCGTGGAGGAGGACGCCAACAAGCGCAACAAGAACGACTTTGTGCTGTGGTTCACCAAGTCCAAGTTCGAGGATCAGGCCCTGAAGTGGGATTCCCCCTGGGGCGTGGGCTACCCCGGCTGGCACATCGAGTGCTCCTGTATCTCCATGAAGTATCTGGGGGAGCACCTGGACATCCACTGCGGCGGCATCGACAACGCTTTCCCCCACCATACCAACGAGATCGCCCAGTCGGAGGCGTACCTGGGCCACCCCTGGTGCAAATACTGGGTGCATATCCACCACCTGAACACCAACTCTGGCAAGATGAGCAAGTCCAAGGGGGAGTTCCTCACCGTCTCCCTGCTGGAGGAGAAGGGGTATGATCCGCTGGTGTACCGCTTCTTCTGCCTCCAGAGCCACTACCGCAAGGGGCTGGTGTTCTCCTGGGAGAACCTGGACAACGCCAAGGCCGCCTATGACAAGCTGGTGGCCCGTGTAGCCGCCCTGAGCGGTGAGGGAACTGTGGACGAGGGGGCCGTGGAGCGGTTCAAGAACGACTTCCTTGAGACGGTGGGCAACGATCTCAACACCTCTCTGGGGGTCACCGCCCTGTACGATGTGCTCAAGGCCGGCGTGAACGACGCCACCAAGCGGGCGACGCTGGACAGCTTCGACCAGGTCCTGGGCCTGGAGCTGCTGTCCCACGCCGACGCCCTCAAGGCCCAGCAGGCCGCCCCCGTGGAGGGCGCGGAGGAGATCGAGGCCCTGATCGCCAAGCGCCTGGAGGCCAAGCGCGCCAAGAACTGGGCCGAGGCCGACGCCATCCGCGACCAGCTCCGCGCCATGGGTGTGGAGATCAAGGACGGCAAGGACGGCACCACCTGGACGCGGATCTAAGCCATCAAAGGGAGGAGACCGGAAAACGGTCTCCTCTTTGCTTCGCTTCGTGTTTACACATGCGCCGAAGGGACTTCCCTTGCCAAACAGGCGGAATATCGGTAAAATAGAACCACTATAGCGGATTCAAGCGCGGAAAAAGGGGGGAGAAGGACGGAGAGGCAGACACAGAACGACTTTTCCAGGGGGAGCATGGCGCGGAACATCCTTCAGATGGCGCTTCCCATGACGGTGGCGCAGCTCATCAACATCCTTTATAATATTGTAGACCGCATGTACCTGGGCCGGTTGCCGGGGCACCTGTCCCTGACCGGGCTGGGGCTGTGCCTGCCCATCATTTCCATCCTCATGGGCTTTGCCAACCTGTGCGGCATGGGGGGCGCGCCCCTGTGCTCCATTCACCGGGGCAAGGGAGAGAACGAGGAGGCCGAGCGGATTTTAGGCAACTCCTTTACCCTCCTGCTCCTGTTTGGCGGGGGACTGACGGTGTTCTGCCTGGCCTTCCGGAGGCCCATCCTCTATCTCTTTGGGGCCAGCGACCTGACCTTCCCCTACGCCAACGACTACCTGACCATCTATCTGCTGGGCACCCTCTTTGTGATGATCGGCCTGGGCATGAACCCCTTTATCAACGCCCAAGGCTTCAGCCGCATGGGGATGATGACGGTGGCCCTGGGGGCGGCGGTGAACATCGTGCTGGATCCCATCTTCATCTTTGCCCTGGATATGGGGGTGCGGGGGGCGGCCCTGGCCACGGTGCTCGCCCAGGGCTGTTCCGCCCTGTGGGTGCTGAAGTTCCTCACTGGACGGCGGGCGCTCCTCCGGCTGCGGTGGAACACCCTGCGGCTCCAGGCGGCGCGAGTACGTCGGATCCTCGCCCTGGGCACCTCCGGCTTTGTCATGTCCATGACCAACAGCCTGGTGCAGGTGTTGTGCAACGCCTCCCTTCAGCACTACGGAGGCGACCTTTACGTGGGGGTGATGACCGTCATCAACTCCATCCGGGAGGTGGTGTCCATGCCGGTGCAGGGCATCACCAACGGCTGCCAGCCGGTGCTGGGCTACAACTACGGCGCGGGGGAGTACGAGCGGGTGCGCCGGGGGATCCGGTTCACCACGGTGCTTACGGTGGGCTACTCCGTGGCGGCGTGGGCGCTGGTTATGGCCGTGCCCGAGCTGCTCATCCGTATCTTTAACGACGAGCCGGAGCTGATCGCTGCGGGCATTCCGGCCTTCCGGCTCTATTTCGCCGCCTTCTTCTGTATGTCCTTCCAGTTCATCGGGCAGTCGGTGTTCGTGGGACTGGGGCGCTCCAGGAGCGCGGTGTTTTTCTCCCTGCTGCGCAAGGCCTTCATTGTGGCCCCGCTGACGCTCCTGCTGCCGGGGCTGGGCATGGGGGTGGACGGGGTTTTCGCGGCGGAGCCGGTCTCCAACGTGCTCGGCGGGCTGGCCTGCCTGCTCACCATGTATATCACGGTCTACCGGCGTCTGGGCCGGTAAGACCGGGGGCGGATTTCCCCAGAGGGAAATTCCGCCCTCTTTTTTTGCCCGGCCTGAGATATTTTCCGCCGCCCGCGGGTATTCTCAGTGAAAGGCCTTTCAAGAGACGACCGCAAGGAAGGGAGTACCCATGACAGACGAGACATTCGAGCGGGTGGCCCGCACCTACGGGGACATGCTCTACCGGGTTGCTTACCACGCCCTGAAGAACCGGGCGGACGCGGAGGACGTGACCCAGACCGTCCTGCTCAAGCTCTACCAGCAGGGAGACCGCTTTGAGAGCGAGGAGCACCGGAAGCACTGGCTGCTGCGGGTGGCGGTGAACGAGAGCCGGCGCCTGCTGCGCTCCTTCTGGCGGAGCCGCGCCGTGCCGCTGGATGAGCAGTGGGACGCGCCGGTGTCCGATGACCCCGCCAAACGCGAGCTGTTCCAGGCCGTCATGGGCCTGGAGACCAAGTACCGCCTGACCATCTATCTGTATTACTACGAGGGCTGCTCCGTCAAGGAGGTCGCCGCGGCCCTTCATGCCAATCCGTCCACGGTGCAGACCTGGCTCCAGCGGGCCAGGGAGCGGCTGCGGAGGGAGCTGTCCGAAGAAGAGGAGGGAAAGGGCTATGTTTGAACCCAATCAATACCGTGAACTCTGCTCGGAGCTGCATGTATCCGAGGAAAAATTAGAGGAGGTTATCCAAATGACTGAGCAGGAAAAGAAGCGCAAGTTCCACCGTCCCATGCGTCTGGGCTTGGTGGCCGCCGCCGTGGCCGCCATGCTGGTGGTAACGGTGAGCGCCGCCAATTCCGAGGCGATTATGACCTATCTCACAAGTCTCCGCGACGCTGCGGTCGCCGGGGAGGCCTGGGCGGATTCCCCGGTGAATACGGAGGAGGGGACGGGAGGACTGTGCCTCCCGGAGGCGTCCCTGGAGGAGCGGGACGGCCGCACCATTCTGATTGTGGACGGAGTGGAGACCGATGTAACCCAGGCGCTGACCGACCAGGGGGAATACCTGTATGAGTGCGGCGAGGGGGAGGAACAGGCACAGGTACGGGTCTATTTGGACGAGCAGGGCGCGCCCCGGCTGATGACCAGCTTTTTCACAGCCGGAGAGGACGGCGGAACGGGGGCGGTTGTGGTTGTCCCGGCGGACGGGGAGGAGTAAGGAAACGCCCCCATAGAGCTGGATTGGCTCCTTGGTGCTCTCCGGATTGTTGACTCAAATAATCTTAAATGTCATACTGCTCCACGGAAAAAACCAGGCGGCCCAAGGAATTGGGCCGCCTGGTGCTATTCGTATTTTTGACTAATTTATTGTAGTATGGTATAATATTATCTCATTGAATTGCTCCGGGCGTGCCCGGGGACAGGAGGCTACCGCATGAAACTCATGGTCATTGACGGCAATTCCCTCATCAACCGGGCCTTTTACGGTATACGGATGCTTACCACCAAGGACGGGCAGCCCACCAACGCCGTCTATGGCTTTGTCAACATCCTGCTCAAGCTGCTGGACGAGGAGAAGCCCGACGCCCTGTGCGTCACATTCGACCGGAAGGCCCCCACCTTCCGCCACCTGGCCTACGAGGGCTACAAGGCGCAGCGGAAGGGGATGCCCGACGAGCTGGCCGCCCAGCTTCCCGTGCTCAAGGATGTGCTGGCCGCCATGAATATCCCCCGCTACGAGCTGGACGGCTGGGAGGCCGACGATCTGATCGGCACCATCGCCGCCAGGGATACCGCCGCCGGGTGGGAAACCGTGATCGTCACCGGCGACAAGGACTCACTCCAGCTGGTCACGGACAGCACCCGGGTCAAGCTGGTGTCCACCCGTATGGGACAGACTACTACGAAGGAGATGACCCCGGAGACCTTTCGGGAGGCCTACGGCTTCGACCCCGTCCACATCGTGGACTTGAAGGCGCTGATGGGGGACACCAGCGACAACATTCCAGGCGTCAAGGGCATTGGGGAAAAGACGGCCATGGACCTGATTCAGCGCTACCAGAGCGTGGAGGCCATCTACGCCGACGTGGAGGGCGTGGAGGCCAAGCCCGCGGTCAAGAAAAAGCTGACCGAGGGGGAAGAACAGGCCAGAATGTCCTATGATCTGGCCACCATCCGCTGCGACGCGCCCATTGACTTTTCCCCCGAGGACGCCCGGCGGCGGGAGCCGGACGGCCCCGCCCTGTACGAGCTGTTTCTGGCGCTGGAGTTCAACAAGCTCATCGACAAGATGGGGCTGAGCGGCGGCCCGGCGGCCGGACGGGCGGACAAGCCCGCCGCCGGGGCCGTCCGGCAGGAGCGCGTCACCGACCGGGTTCGCATGGAGGAGCTGGTGGAGCAGTGGCGGAGGGAGCCGTGGGTCGCGGTGCTGGCCCTGCCCTCTCTGGATGTGGTGGCGGTGGCTTGGGACGGCGGAGCCAGGGCTGCCCTGTGCGCGGCGGACCGGCTGGAGGGGTACAATGAGCTGCTGCGGGCCCTGTTCTCCGGAGAGATCCAAAAGGTGTCCCACAATGTCAAGGATCTGATGCACCTGCTGCTGGACGAGGGACTGAGCACCGACGGGTTCTGCTTTGACACCGCCCTGGCCGCCTATCTGCTCTCTCCCACCGACGGCAGCTACGAGCTGGAGAAGCTGGGTATCACCTATTTCAACCAGGAGTTCCCCAAGGCAAAGGAGTACCTGGCCCCCGACGCTTTCGGCCCCCTGGCCGACCCGGCGGGACCGGCGGAGGCCATGTGCGCCCACGCCGCCTTGACGGCCGCGCTGTACGGGGCCCTCGCCCCCAAGCTGGAGGAGCTGGACATGCACGAGCTCTATTACGGGCTGGAGCTGCCCCTCTGTCCCGTGCTGGCGGAAATGGAACGGGCGGGCATGCTGGTGGACCGGAGGGCGCTGGCCGACTTCGGTATCCTGCTGGACGGGCGTATTCAGGCCGACGAGGCCCTCATCTACGAGCTGGCGGGGGAGGAGTTCAACATCAACTCCACCCAGCAGTTCGGCCGCATCCTGTTTGACAAGCTGGGCCTGCCCCCGGTGAAAAAGACCAAGACGGGCTACTCCACGAACGCCGACGTGCTGGAGAAGCTGCGGGACAAGCACCCCATTGTGGAGGCAGTGCTGGACTACCGGCAGTTGGCCAAGCTGAAATCCACCTATGTGGACGGGCTGACCAAGGTCATCGCCGCCGACGGACGCATCCACACCTCCTTCCAGAACACCGTCACCGCCACCGGGCGGCTGAGCTCCACCGAGCCCAACCTCCAGAACATCCCCGTCCGCACCGAGCTGGGGGCGGAGCTGCGCAAGATGTTTGTGGCCCCGGCGGGGAGGGTGCTGGTGGACGCGGACTACTCCCAGATTGAACTGCGCCTGCTGGCCCACATTGCGGGGGACGAGCACATGATTGCCGCCTTCCGCACCGGGGAGGATATCCACACCGTCACCGCCTCCCAGGTGTTCGGCGTGCCCCCGGAGCAGGTGACCCACGAGATGCGCCGCCGGGCCAAGGCGGTGAACTTCGGCATCGTCTACGGCATCTCCGACTTCTCCCTGTCCCAGGACATCGGGGTGACCCGGGCGGAGGCCAAGGCGTATATGGAGAAGTACTTTGAGAAATATTCTGGCGTCCACGCCTATATGACCCAGGTGGTGGAGCGGGCCAAGGCCGACGGCTATGTGTCCACCCTCATGGGCCGCCGCCGGTGGCTGCCGGAGCTCAAGTCCTCCAACTTCAACCTGCGCTCCTTCGGCGAGCGGGTGGCGCTGAACATGCCCATCCAGGGCACCGCCGCCGATCTCATTAAAAAGGCCATGCTCCACGTGGACAGCCGCCTGCGCCGGGAGGGGCTGGAGGCCCGGCTGGTGCTCCAGGTCCACGACGAGCTGATTGTGGAGTGCCCCGAGGGGGAGGCGGAGCAGGTGCAGCGCCTGCTGGCCGAGGAGATGGAGCATGTGGCCGAGCTGGCCGTTCCCCTCACCGCCGAGGCCCACGCGGGCAAGAGATGGGCGGAGGCCAAGGGCTGACGGAGAAAGGAGCATGTATGGATTATCTCGGAATCTGCCTGCTTTCAGCGGCGATCATTGTTCTAGGGATTTTCATGGTGCGCAAGCCGGACTGGTGCTGGAAGCTGAAGCACGCTCTGGACACAGAGGGGGGAGAGCCGTCGAAGTACTATCTGGCGACCGTAAAGGTGCTGGGGACGGCCATGATCATCATCCCAGCGGTGGTGATCCTGGTTTCCATCCTCTCACTGATTTTGGCGGCTGTAGGCTTGGGATAGCATGAAAGGGGAGGAGCTTTAATGGATCTGCGCCCCATTCCCGCCCGGGACTGGGCGGACTGGTACACCCAAGAGCTGTGTGCCTCCTTTCCCGCCTGCGAGTGCAAGCCGCTGGAGGCCATCCGCGCCCTGGCGGCGGAGGGCTGCTATGAGCTGTTGGGCCTCTACGATGGGGCGGCCCTGCTGGGCTACGCCACCCTGTGGAGCACTCCGGAGTGGCCGGACTATGTGCTTCTGGACTATCTGGGGGTGACTGCCGCCCGCCGGAACGGCGGTCTGGGCGGGGCCATCCTGAAGATGCTGGCCGCCCGGGAGACGGGGCGGCGGACGGTACTCGTCGAGGCCGAGGCGGAGCGCTCCGGCGGCCCGGAGGAGGAGCGGCCCCTGCGGCTGCGCCGCCTGGGGTTCTATGCCCGAAACGGCTGCACCCCCGTGTATGAGAGCTTCAACTGCGGCCTGCTCTGCCAGGTCTTTGTGCTGGGGCCCGCCCCGGCGGCGATCCAGATGATGAATAAAAAATACCGGTATCAAGTGAGTTTCCGCACCAAGGATACCACCCGCATCCGCCAGCT
>OOBO01001652.1_pt1 | contig 14578 bp, 9 predicted proteins | sample 1671031 | NCBI WGS metagenome assembly OOBO01 (sample SAMN06348115, study PRJEB24527) | human gut metagenome | biome: human gut; feature: ankylosing spondylitis patient; material: feces | host: Homo sapiens | place: China | collected 2015-10 | reverse complement strand
CTGCCAGTTCATCTACAAATACAAAATGCTCTCTTTCCTTTATAGTATCGGGATCTTCAGAGAGAACCTTTGTCAGAACTTCCTTTGCCTTCTTAATATCTGCGCTGTAAGCAATAGACACCTTCACATCACATCGCCTGGATTCGGCAGCAGTGACATTCACAATGGTGTTATTTGCCAGATTGCCGTTTGGAAGAATAATCGTCTGATTATCATAGGTTAACAGCTTTGTATAGAAGATCTGGATCTCTTTTACTGTACCTTCCTTACCGGAGGAGCCTTCCACAATGTAATCTCCCACCTTAAACGGCTTCAATAATAAAATCAGCACACCGCCCGCCAGATTAGACAGACTTCCCTGCACTGCCAGACCGATGGCCACGCCGGCCGATCCCAGCAACGCAACAATGCTGGCTGCGTCCACGCCGAAGGAGGACGCCAGTGTCAGGATCAGTATTATATATAAAGAAGCTTTTACAAAAGAGTCCACGAACTGGATCACACCGATCTCTGCTCCCGCCCGGTTCATAGATTTACGGATGATCTTGCGGATAAGCCTGATCAGCTGCATTCCAATGAAAAAGAATACCAGTGCCAGTCCGATCCGGATGCCAAGATTCAGTGCCTTTTCCGGCAGGGTATCCAGGAAAGATGCGATCAGTCCTTCTTTTTTCTGCACCTCTTCAATTACGTTATCTGTCAGATCCATGTTGCCTTATTTCTCCTGTTTTCTTTTTGTAGTCTTGCCTGCGGTCTTGCGGATCGGTGTATTCTTGCGGATACGCTTCTCGATCACTTTTTCCAGTTCTGCCTCGGTATAAGGAATAAACTGCAGAATGCTTAAGGAAAGGGGAGCCATTTTCACGGTAACGGACTGCTTTTTGTCATCCCATTCCACGTCCTCCGCACGTTTCACACGGTCATTGACCACACCGGTACCGCCATATTGCACAGCATCCGTGTTCAGGATCTCCTTGTATTTTCCCTCGTAAGGCACACCTGTGGTGATCTCTCTGGGTACTCCGGAGAAGTTTGCTACGACCAGAAGCAGTTCCTCTGCCTCTTCTCCCTTACGCACAAAGCTTACATAGCATTCATTGGCAGAGATCTCGTTCATCCACTGGAAGCCTTTGGCCTGATCATCGCATTCATACAATGCCTTATTCTCTCTGTAAAGTACATTCAGATCCTTCACCAGTTTCTGGACACCGGCATTTTCCTTCTGTTCCTCCAGCTGCCACTCTACCTGACGCATTTCGTTCCATTCTTTCTCTTCCGCCAGATCCTGTCCCATGAAGAGAAGCTTCTTGCCGGGATGGGTCATCATATAACCGTAAGTCAGACGTAAATTAGCAAGCTTCTGTGCCCTGTCTCCAGGCATTTTACCAAGCAGAGTTCCTTTGCCGTGTACCACTTCATCATGGGAAAATACCAGCATGAACTTCTCACTGTAGGCATAGATCATGCTGAAAGTAAGCTCTCCGTGGTGGTGGCTGCGGAAATAGGGATCGTATTTGATATAATCCAGATAGTCATTCATGAAGCCCATGTTCCACTTCAGGTCAAATCCCAGTCCGCCTTCCTCCAGTGATCCGGTGATCATGGGAAATGCCGTGCTTTCCTCTGCAATGGACAATACCCCGGGATCTCTCTTTTTGAGGATTGAATTAAAGTGTTTGATCAGCTCGATGGCTTCCAGATTCTCATTACCACCGTACATATTGGGAATCCATTCCCCGTCCTGTTTGCCGTAGTCCAGATAAAGCATACTGGCTACCGCATCCATCCGGATACCGTCTGCATGATATTTTTCCACCCAGAATAAAGCATTGGCGATCAGGTAATTGGATACCTGGGGACGGCCGTAGTTGTAGATCAGCGTTCCCCAGTGAGGATGGCTTCCCTGCCTGGGATCCTGATGCTCATAGAGACAGGTGCCGTCAAAGCCGGACAATCCGTAAGTATCTCTGGGAAAATGTGCCGGTACCCAGTCAAGGATCACGCCGATTCCCGCCTTATGCAGTTCATTCACGAAGAACATAAAGTCCTCCGGTGTACCGTATCTGGCGGTAGGGGCATAATAACCGATCACCTGATAGCCCCAGGAAGCATCCAGAGGATGTTCCATAACCGGCATCAGTTCCACATGGGTGTATCCCATTTTTTTTACATAGTCAATGACCTTCGGAGCGATCTCACGATAGTTCGCATAATCCTGTCCCTCGTCCGGCGTCACAAAGCTTCCCAGATACATTTCATACACACTGACCGGAGCATTTCCGCACTGGTAGCTTTCCCTTTTTTTCAAGAATTCGCTGTCATCCCACGAAAAATCTCGCAGGTCAGCGATGACGGAAGCTGTCTCCGGTCTCTTCTGCGCGGCGTTGCCGTAAGGGTCTGCTTTCAGATAAGTCAGTCCACCTTTGATCTTCAATTCATATTTATAGCAGTCTCCTGCTTCTGCGCCGGGAATGAACAATTCGAAAATACCGGAATCTCCCAGGCGTCTCATCTGGTGGATCCGTCCGTCCCATCCGTTGAAATCCCCCACTACACTGATGCGCATGGCGTTCGGTGCCCAGACGGCAAAATAGGTTCCACTCTCTCCGTCCAGTTCCATGGGATGTGCGCCCAGTTTTTCATAAATGGTGTAATGAACACCGACTGCAAAACGATCCATATCTTCCTTCGTGATCTGGGGAACATGCCGGTAAGCATCGCCGCAGATCATTCTGTGGGCCTCACGCTCTTCTGTCTTTCCATATTCCACCACATATTCATAAGGTGCCATCTTCCCGGCATTTATCAGGGCTGCGAAATATCCTTCTTCGTCTGCCAGTTCCATAGGGACATCTGCCAGAAAAGCTTCGCCTACCTGTCCTGTCTTCTTCCAGTGGATCGTCACCTTTTCTGCTCCCGGGAAGAATGCCTGTACCAGCATTTTACTTCCCTGCTTATGAGGTCCTAACAGTTCATGGGGATTATCACATTCAGAATAAGTGATTTCTTCTATCTTTGCCCAGTTCATCAGTTTATAAAGTTTGTTTGTCATATTCCCTCTTTTCTGCGGCGTGTAGTCTGCTGCATTCTATTCTGTCACTATTTTGCTTATCCGGTCGTAGGTATTACCGCTCTATCTCATGCAGAAACAGACCGCTGCGCAGCTTCGGCTCGAACCAGGTGGACTTCGGAGGCATCAGACGTCCCGCATCCGCCACTGCAAAAAGTTCCCCTATGGAAGTAGGATACATGGAAAATGCCACCTTCATATCGGTATGTACTCTCCGCTCCAGTTCCGCAAGTCCCCGGATACCTCCCACAAAATCGATCCGCTTATCGGTCTTTGGATCTTCGATTCCCAGAACAGGATTCAACAGGTGATTTTGTAAAAGAGATACATCCAGTCCTTCCACAGCATCTTCGCTCCGAATCTCCTTCTTCGCTGTAAGACAGTACCACTCATCTTCCAGGAACATACCGAAAGCTCCTTTTTTCTCCGGCCGGTAAGGAATACGTCCTTTTTTCTCTATCATAAAATGTTCTTCGATGGCTGCCAGGAACGCATCGACATCCATACCGTTTAAATCCTTCACCACCCGGTTATAATCCAGGATCTGCAGTTCTTCATCTGGGAAAATCACCGACAGGAAATAATTGAATTCCTCTTCTCCCGTATAATCCGGATGCTGCTCTCTGCGCTTTAATCCCACCTTTACCGCTGAGGCACAACGATGATGACCGTCCGCAATATAAATAGCCGGGATCTTTGCAAACGCCTCTTCAATCATTGCCACATCCGCAGCCTCCGAAATCACCCACACACGATGTTCGATGCCGTCCTCACTGACAAAATCGTATGCCGGTGTCTGTGTTTTGATCTCTCCGATCTTGTTCTGCAGTTCCTCTTTCGCCCGATATGCCAGGAAAATGGGCCCCGTCTGCATACTGCAGGTATCTACATGGCGGATACGGTCTTCCTCCTTATCCGCTCTGGTATTTTCATGCTTTTTGATCACATTGTTCCGGTAATCGTCAATAGAGGCACAAGCCACTACACCGGTCTGGCTGTTCCCGTCCATGGTCAGTTCATACAGATAGAAACATGGCGTCGGATCCTGTACAAATTTTCCTTCCTGAATTTTCTCCCGAAGCAGCTGATCCGCTTTCTCATACACACAGTCCGCATATGTGTCTACTTCCTCGCCAAACTGCGTCTCCGCCCGATCAACCGCCAGAAAAGAGTCCGGATTCTTCTTCACCACTTCACACGCTTCCTCCCTGTTATATACATCATAAGGAAGCGCTGCAATCCTTTTCTCCATCCCCTGACAGGGACGATATGCCCTAAATGGTCTGATCTGTGCCATACTTCTACCTCCCAATTTCTATATGTTCTTATTTTACCAAATCCCATCTCATATCACAAGGTTATTAAAATAAGCAAGCAGCCCCGGATGGGTGTAAGAATAAGCAGGCCGTAAGCAGACGTCAGCACTTAGCGGGCGTATTCTGACCGCTTATGTGCCGTTACGCTCTGCGACAGAGCGAAAGCGTACCGCGTTTCTTACCCCAGCCGAGGCTGCGGGGGGTTATTACTAAAATAATACCTACCCCAACTTATGGAACAAAATACAGTTGGGCATATTGACCTTCATTGCCGGTCCATTCATGATCATCGTTCCATGCTCCAGATCAATATGGAAGAAGGTCATCGTATTACTTTCATGATTCAAAGACACCAGAAACTTATTGTCCGGGAAGAACTCTGCATCCTTGGGATACTCACCGCTGATCGGCAGCAGGAAGTTCTTCTTCAAAAGTCCTGTCTTCTTGTCTACATCAAATACGATAACAGAATTATCCCCTGCAATGGAACTGAGCAGATAATTGTAATCCAATGAAAAACTGAAGGCGCTGGCACTGTTGGTGTTGCCTCTGGTCAGCTTGATCAGCTCTACCGTCTGGATCTTCTCAAAGGTAGGGTCGTTATTATTGTCCGCATATTCATATACATCAATATAACACTTTAATTCATGGAGAATGTAAATATACCTGCCATCCTCGGAAATCTTGATATGACGGGGTGCGGATTCCATCTCACTGCGGATGATATCCTCCAGCTTTACCTTGCCCTTCTCCACATCAAAACGATATACATTGACATGATCCATACCCTGATCTGCCACCAGAAGATACTTATTATCATGTGTCATGCGGGCACAGTTGATATGGGGACGGAAATTCCGCTCTGCCATACTGCCCAGACCCTTGTGGTAGATTTCATCAGTGATTTCGCCGATGGAACCGTCCTCTTTCAGTCTGAGTACTGTCAGCTTACCGTCATGATAACCGGCTACAAACAGATACTGATCCGTATAATCCGTAGAAACATAGCAGCCTCTCATACCATTGATTGGTGCAAAGTTGATCAGCTCCAGATCTCCGTCCGGCTGGATGGTATAAGCCTCCACACCAAAATCCGTTATAGAATAAAGAAACTTTCCGTTGTGGGAAATGGTCAGATAGGAAGAGTTCGTGATCTCTACCTTATCTTTCTCCTTGAAACGGCCGTTTTTCATATCCACATCATATATTCTGATGCCATGACTGTCCCCCTGTGTGTAACTGGAAATGTAGGCAACATATTTTTCCTTGCTCATGACCGGATCCTCCTTAGCGTTCTATGTCTTTTTTTATGTTTATAAATATAGCACAATTCTGAAAATTGTGAAACATTTTTTCTGCAAAATTGCCGAAAAATACTCCTGTTTTTTCCACAGGGTAAAGTTTATGTAAATTAGGCCAGAAATTGCAAAACTTCACATTGACTTTCCGTGTATTTACGTATAATATTAATTCGACTTGCAAAAAATTTTCATTTAGGTTTTTCGAGGATTTTTTGCAGGATTTTTTACATCAGGAAGGAAAAAATTGATGAAAAATGCTTTAGTCAATTTAGTGAACATCTCAAAATCATTTGACAATCAGATGGTTCTGGATGATCTCAATCTGTACATCCGCGAGAACGAGTCTCTGACTCTGTTGGGCCCCAGTGGCTGCGGAAAGACTACAGCCCTCCGTATCTTGGGCGGTTTCGAGACCCCTGATAAAGGTCAGGTCATTTTCGAAGGCCGGGATATCACTAACCTTCCACCCAATAAGCGCAATTTAAATACCGTATTCCAGAAGTATGCTCTTTTCCCTCATATGACCATTGCGGAGAACATTGCTTTCGGATTAAAGATCAGCGGTAAAAGTAAATCTTATATTAATGATAAAATTAAATATGCCCTGAAGTTAGTCAATCTGGACGGTTTCGAGAACCGTATGCCGGATTCCTTAAGCGGCGGTCAGCAGCAGCGTATCGCCATTGCCCGTGCTATCGTAAATGAGCCCAAGCTTCTGCTGTTGGATGAGCCTCTGGGTGCACTGGATCTGAAACTGCGTCAGGACATGCAGTACGAACTGATCCGTCTGAAAAATGAGTTGGGAATTACCTTTATCTATGTCACCCACGACCAGGAGGAGGCTCTGACCATGTCCGATACCATCGTGGTCATGAACCAGGGCTATATCCAGCAGATCGGCACTCCCGAAAGTATCTACAACGAGCCGGAAAACGCTTTCGTTGCCGACTTTATCGGTGACAGTAACATTATCGGTGCAACCATGATCAGAGATCGTCTGGTAGAGATCCTTGGTGCCCGCTTTGAATGTGTGGATACCGGTTTCGGAGAAAACAAGCCCGTCGACGTAGTCATCCGTCCCGAGGACGTGGAGCTGGTATCACCGGAAGAAGGTATTATCCAGGGTACACTGACCCATTCCATTTTCAAAGGTGTCCATTACGAAATGGAAGTTATGGCCAACGGTTTCGAGTGGCTGGTACAGTCCACGAAAATGGTTCCTGTCGGGACCAAAGTCGGCATCAAAGTGGATCCGTTCAACATCCAGATCATGAAGAAGCCGGAATCCGAGGATGAGGAGGCGATTGGAGTCAATGAATAAAAAATTATTATCGCTCCCTTTTATCTTCTGGTCAGCCATGTTTGTCATCGTGCCCCTGTGCATGGTCTTCTACTATGGTCTGACCGATAAGAGCGGTGCTTTTACGCTGGATAATATTCTGGCGATCGCAACCGCCGAGCATTCCAAGGCTCTGTGGGAAGCGCTGAAGTTATCCGTGATCAGCACTGTGATCTGCCTGCTTCTGGCATATCCCCTTGCCATGATCCTGTGTAACATGAATGTCAACCAGAACTCGTTTCTGGTATTGATCTTTATCCTGCCCATGTGGATGAACTTCCTGCTTCGTACCCTGGCATGGCAGACACTGCTTGAGAAGACAGGTGTCATCAACAGCATCCTCTCCACCCTGCATCTGCCGGCGTTAAATATTATCAATACACCCTCTGCCATCGTACTGGGTATGGTATACAACTTTTTGCCTTTTATGGTACTGCCTCTTTATAATGTACTGGTCAAGATCGACAAGAGCGTAATCAACGCCGCTTATGATCTTGGTGCCAACGGTGTGCAGACCTTTGTACGGATCATCTTCCCCTTAAGTCTGCCCGGCATGTTCAGCGGTATCACTATGGTATTTGTCCCCGCCCTGACCACTTTCGTGATCAGTAAGATCTTAGGCGGCAGCAAAATCCTGCTCATTGGTAATGTCATCGAACAGGAATTTACCCAGACCGGCAACTGGAATCTGGGAAGCGGACTTTCCATCGTACTGATGCTGTTCATTATCTTCAATATGGTGATCTCCGTAATCACGGATAAAGAGGGGGAGGCGAACACATTATGATCAAAACAACGGCACAGAAAATATATCTGGGGCTGATCTTTATCTTTTTGTATGCCCCCATCGTTACCCTGATTGTACTCTCCTTCAACGCCAGCAAGACCCGTGCAAAATGGGGAGGTTTTACGACCAAATGGTATGTTGCCCTGTTCCAGAACGAACAGATCATGCAGGCTCTGTGGAATACACTGGCGCTGGCTGTGTTGTCTGCACTGATTGCCACCTTCATTGGTACGATTGCCTGTATTGCCATGCAATCCATGAAGCGTACCAGCCGTACGATCCTTATGGGAATCACAAATATTCCCATGCTGAACGCAGAGATTGTTACCGGTATCTCCCTGATGCTTCTGTTCTTAAGTCTTGGAGCCAAATTTGGTTTTGGTACGATTCTGCTGTCACACATTACGTTTAATATTCCTTATGTGATCTTAAGCGTAATGCCCCGTATGAAGCAGTTGAACCCCAGCACGTATGAGGCCGCCCTTGACCTGGGTGCTTCCCAGACCTACGCCTTTTTCAAGGTGGTATTTCCGGATATCCTGCCGGGTATCCTTTCCGGTTTCCTGATGGCATTTACCATGTCACTGGATGATTTTATCATTACCCACTTTACCAAAGGTCCCGGTGTCGACACACTGTCCACCAAAATCTACACTGAAGTAAAGAAGGGCATCAAGCCGGAAATGTATGCATTGTCCACCATCATTTTTGTGACGGTACTGGTTCTGCTTTTACTGGTGAACTACATGCCCATGGCAAAGAAGAAGAAATAATTCTTTGAAAATAGATTCAGGAGGAAAAGAAATGAAAAAATTTATTGCACTGCTTCTGTGCGGTATCCTTACCGCAACTGCTCTGACCGGCTGCGGGTCCTCTTCCGCCGGTGGTGAAAACGGTGAAGTCATCGTCTACAACTGGGGTGAATATATCGATCCCGATACGATCACCATGTTCGAAAAAGAGACCGGAATCAAAGTGGTCTACGATGAGTTCGAGACCAACGAGATCATGTATCCCAAGGTAGAAGCTGGTTCTTCCGCTTATGATGTGGTATGTCCTTCCGATTACATGGTACAGAAAATGATTGAAAACGACCTGATTCAGGAACTGGATTATGACAAGATCCCCAATGCCAAGGAAAACATCGGTGCCGAGTATTATGAGCAGGCTGCCGCTTACGATCCCGGCAACAAGTACTGTGTTCCCTACTGCTGGGGAACTGTAGGAATCATCTATAATAAGACTCTGGTAGATACCCCTCCCACCAAATGGGCAGATCTGTGGGATGAAAAATATGCTGACAATATTCTGATGATGGATTCCATCAAGGACTGCTTCATGGTGGCACTGAAAAAGAACGGCTTCTCTTCCAACAGTCTGGACGAATCCGAACTGCAGATTGCCACAGAGGATCTGATTGCCCAGAAGCCTCTGGTACAGGCGTATGTTGTAGATCAGGTACGTGACAAAATGATCGGCGGCGAGGCTGCGATCGGTGTAATGTTCTCCGGTGATGCCATTTATGTGATCGGCGAAAATCCGGATCTCGATTATGTCATTCCCGAGGAAGGCACCAATGTCTGGATCGATGGCTGGGTAATCCCGAAGAATGCTCCCAACAAGGAAAATGCAGAGAAATTCATCGATTTCATGTGTCGTCCGGATGTAGCACTGAAGAATTTCGAGTACATCACCTACGGTACTCCCAATACCGCCGCCAGAGAGCTGATCGAGGATGAAGATCTGAAGAATTCTCCCATTGCTTTCCCGGATCTGACGCAGTATAACAATCTGGAGACCTTCCTGTACCTCGGAGAGGACGGCGAAGAACTCTACAACAAATACTGGAAAGAAGTTATGTCCAACTAGTCTTTCAGACAAAACAAGCCCCTGAACTGCCAAGACAGTTCAGGGGCTTTCCTGCTACCCATATTTTCAGGAATTCTGCTCACATCCACAGGTCTCGCATCTTCCGTCATTTCTCCTGGAAAATGCCGGATCATCCACCGGTGTGAAATTCGGGAAATCCGGTCTGGGCGGTCTGCGGTCTCTGTCTCCACCGCATCCCTCGTCCTCCAGATGACGTGCGCCGCAGGCATTCGAGCCGCCACAGGAACTACTGCTTCCGCAGGAGTTATTGGAATTCCCACAGGAATTGTTGTTTCCGCAGGAACTGCGATTGCTGTTTCCTATACAGCTACAGCCGTTGCTGCAGGAATTTCCACCACAAAATAGTAACAATAACAGAATGATACAGTTCATAGGATCCTCTGCTTACCACTGTTTTTTACTATTCTATTCCGCTTTCTTCAGCTGGTGCCAGTCCATACACCGTTTCTGCTGCACCAGTTCCTTTTTGATAAACCGGAAGGTCTTCTCCTCTCCCTCCTCTGCCAGCATTTCCAGCACATATAGCAGTTTTGCCTTCGTCTCCGGATGAATGGGTGCCCTATCTGTCCCCTGATAATAGTAATCAAGAGGAGACCTGTCCATGTATTCGCCTCCCATATAGACCTTGCTGGCAGCGATCCGATCCATGATCATTTCCGCAATATACTTATCCGGCATCGGCACCGGAGCCATTCCACCGGGAAGTGCCTGCATGCTGTAATCGATCCAGTATTCGTAATGATGTTTATTCCGGCCCTTATGGTGCAGCCAGGCGCTGGAATAACCGATATCTTCTCGTTCCGCATTGTTGGGGCTGCGTGTCCCCTGATAGTATTTTGCCCCTACCCAGAACTCTGTGGGACTATACTTGGACATATCATGCAACAATCCCTGTTTATACAGACCTACCTTAAAGCAGCCCTTTGCCACAAGGATCTTATGATGTGTGATCGTTTTAAAATGTTTCCAGATATTCATTTCGTTCTATCATCTTTCTCCGGCAGCATCTGTTTTCTTTTTTAAAGATCTTGCCGAAACTTTTTTCTCCTTGTCCTGTGATGCTGCCATCACAACGCCTTCATATACTGCAATACTTCTGGGGGCAATGATCCCCGTCTGCTCTCTGGACTGTTCTTCTTTCTCCTGCACTGTCAGAGTATCTTCCGCCTTCTCCGTTGCCAGCACAAGATTCCATTCCATACCCTTCGGCAGCTTTGGAAATGCCAGTTTCTGCGGCTCCCAGTGCATATTCATGGCAACATAGAGGAAAGAATCCTCCCCACCCTGTGGTGTCTTTGCATACTTTCCACAGTACATAATGCCTACATGCCGGTTATAGCTCTCTGTCTGGGGCCTCCAGGCATTCTGTCCGTGATAGGACAGATCCGGATAACCACAGGATAACGTATCCAGGATCCGAAGCTCTTCCTCAGGATGCAGGATCGGGTGTGCCTTACGGAAAGCGATCATCTGTTTCCAGAAATTCAATAATTCCGCATTTTTCTCCCTGTCCTGCCAGTTCAGCCATGTGATTTTATTGTCCTGGCAATAGGGATTATTGTTGCCCTGCTGGGAATTGCCAAACTCATCCCCCATGAAAATCAACGGGGTGGACTGTGTCAGCAGCAACATACAAAATGCATTCTGTAACTGTTTTTTCCGAAGTGCCTGCACTTTTTTCCGTCTGGACGGTCCTTCCTCACCACAGTTCCAGCTGCAGTTATAATCGTTACCGTCGCGATTGCCCTCGCCGTTGGCTTCGTTATGCTTATGGTCATAAGAAACCATATCCATCATGGTAAATCCGTAATAATTAGACAGATAATGGATCCGTCCCATATTGGCGGGGATATGACGCATCTCATACAATACGCCCGATAGCATATTGTCATCTCCCTTAAGAAAACGACGCATGGTATACAGATAATCGTCCCGGTATTCCGCCAGATTCCGGTATTCCGGCTTCACTGCCGGATCATAGAGTTGCTCCGTATCAAAGGAATAATGCCACAGTTTTGTCCCGGACAATGCCGGATCTCCAGCCAGCATCTGAGCCGGTACTCCCTCCCCCATCAGATGAAAACCATCCACATGATAGGATAATACCCAGAATCTTAAAATATTCCCGATCTCTGCCGCATCCAGTCCCCGAGGGAAATAGAACTGCAGGATCACTTCCATTTTTCGCTTATGGAATTCTTTTACCATAAGACGAAACTCTTCTGCCGGGTCTTCCCCTGCCGCATAGGCTGCCTTAGGCGCATAATAGAAGCCTTCCCGATAGCCCCAATAGTTCAGCACCCGGTAGCCGGGCAATTTACCTTCTCCGTTCTTTTCCCCCGCCACGGCCGCAAGCTCTCCGGAGGTCTTCGGCACCGTCTTCTCCGGTGTCTCATCGAATTCATAGACCGGTTGGAATTCCACGGTTGTCACACCGATTTCCTGCAGATAGTCCAGCTTCTCCACAACCCCTGCAAAGGTGCCTCGATGTGTTACCTGAGATGAGGCATGCATGGTAAAGCCACGCACATGAAGGCAATAGCAGGTGCTGTCTTCATAGGGAAGCATAGGGTGCATATCCTGTTCCCAGTCAAAATCTTCGTTGGGAAATACTGCAATGCGATCCGCAGGCTTACGTATTTTCCCATAAGCAGGCTTACGCAGGAACCCCTGTGCATGCAGATCCGGCACAGTACGCTCCCCTTCATAGAACTGATACCCGACATTTTCCGGCTCCAGTTCCAGATATTTACAGTACACATTTCCCATCCGTTCCTCCTGTCGAAACGGAACCCTGTGCGTTTTTTTTCCACTCTTTCTGTCATATATGAGAATGCCGCAATCCTTTTTCCCGGACGCATAGGCAAAACGGATGGCTCCGTCCTCCACATGCGCCCCCAGAGGGTAAGGCTTTATTGCATGCTTTTTTTCTGTCATTGTCATACCCCATCTTCCAGTTTTCTATCACTTACAGTCTCTTTGTCCATTTTTATTATAGTCTGTAAGTGTAAGAAAAACAAGCATTGCAAGAATATCCGTAAGCGGTTATAATAAAGGAACAAAGTACTGTTACACCCAATAAACATAACAGGAGGATTCCCATGGGTAAAAAAGAAAGCTATGAAGATGAAGAAATGACCGTTGAGCTGGAGCTGGAAGACGGCACTGTTGTCAACTGTGCCATCATTACCATTCTCACCGTAGAGGCCAAGGACTATATCGTACTGTTGCCTCTGGACGAGGACGGCGAAAACGAAGACGGAGAAGTATGGTTCTACGGATATTCCGAGAATCCGGATGACCCGAATGAAGAACCCATTCTCGCATACATTGAAGATGATGATGTCTACGAAAAGGTTGCCGATGCTTTTGATGAGTATCTCGACAGCTGTGAATTTGACGAGATCATCGATGATAACGATTCAGAGGAATAAGGAATCTGGAAGGGAACCTGGGACGCTCTCTCGTGCCTGTAAGGCAGAGAAGTTCCAGGTCTTTTTTTGCCCGTGTCATCGCCACATAGAAGATCCGTCGTTCCTCTTCACAATGCTCCGGCTCCCGGGAGCTTCCGTGGGGAAAGGTCTTCTCATTGCAGTCTGGGATCCACACATGGTCGAATTCCAGTCCCTTTGCCGCATGTACCGTCAGCAGAGTGATCCCGCTGTTTTCCTGTTTTTCCTGCTTCTTCTGCATGCCACTCCTTACAGTTTCCCTGCATTGCAGTTGTTCCCGGTAAAGCTCCTGTGCTTCCTGCCATTCTTCAAGGCTTCGGTATCGTCCCGCATCCTCCGTGATAAAATCCAGCACTTCCTGCCATTCCGTCAGATCTGTTTTTCCCTCCTGTGCAGCTCTCACCCGCAGGTATCTCTCATAGCCGCACGCCTTACGCAAAAATGCCATTGCAAGCTTCAGTTCCGTATTTTTTACAAATTCCATCTGTCGTATCCATACTCCGACCGCTTTCTGCGCCTTTTGCTGCCCCGCGTCCAGACTTCCCGCAGTCAGATCTTCATAATATTTCTTCAAAGCCGGTAAAGATGCTTCGGCACCAAAAGCCTCTCTGGAAATATTCCGATATGGTCTGTTGCTCACCCTCAGGTAATCCGCTCTTGTAGCACACCCCTGCGCGATCCGCAGATAGGACAGGAGATCCTGTGCGATAAAATGGTCGTAAATGTTTCTCCCCTTCTCTTTCATGGAAAAAAGGATCCCCTCCCCGGTAAGTCTCGCCGCCACGCCCTGCATGGCCAGATTTGTCCGGAACAATACAGCACAGGTCTCCCCATTTATCCGATTTTTCAAGCTTTGTACCAGATACCTCATTTGTTCCGAAGCCTCACTGAATTCCCTGATTTTTACCCGATATTCCTTCCGGTATCCGGCGTCAGTCTTATGATCCCCTGCCTGCCGTCTATGCGCCTCGCAAGGCTCCAGATCCTTATGAAAACGGTCTTTATTCTCATCTATCACCGCCAGGGATGCCTCCACGATATCCGGATGACTGCGATAATTCGTCCGAAGAAGGATCTGCTTTGCACCAAATTCCTCTACAAACTGTCTCATGCAGGCTGGTCTGGCTCCGCGGAATCCGTAAATGGCCTGATCATCATCCCCCACTGCAAAAATATTTCTATGTTTTTCCGCCAGAATTTTCACGATACTGTACTGTCTGTAATTGATATCCTGAAATTCATCGATCAGTATATATTCAAACCGGTTCTGCCAGTATGTACGCTGCACCGGATCCCTTTGCAGAAACTCCTCGCATTCCTTTAACATATCCTCAAAATCAAGGCCTCCGGTATTTTTTCTCGCCTCCTCATAAGCTTCATAGATCCTGGAAAAATGTTGTTTTTCTTCTTCCGGAAGCTTCTT
>OOBO01001640.1_pt1 | contig 14649 bp, 15 predicted proteins | sample 1671031 | NCBI WGS metagenome assembly OOBO01 (sample SAMN06348115, study PRJEB24527) | human gut metagenome | biome: human gut; feature: ankylosing spondylitis patient; material: feces | host: Homo sapiens | place: China | collected 2015-10 | reverse complement strand
ATGCTTTTGTAAAAGTTCCGCCACCCGTGACCTGCCCCCGTTAATCTGCTCCACCAGCGAATGAAACAGGTTTGTTTCCGTCCGGCAGATGGTTTGAACCGCTTGCCGTTCTTCTGTGTCGGATGCTTGTTTTATCTGAATGACCTGAACCATTTGCGCCAGTTCCCCCAGTGTGATACCTTGCGCCATTTCCGGTTCACCGTCACCCATGTAGCAGGCGATTTCTTCCGCTTCGATTTCATCTGCCGAAACGTCCGTTTCTTCCGCATCTTCCGTTTCAAATTCCATTTCAAATTCGGTTTCAATCGCTTGCGCAGCAGATGTTTCAGCCACCGTTTCATCGCTTTGCGGGACAAATATAGAAGCATTATCGCCCCCTTTTGAAAGGTGTCCTAAGATGTCCCTATTTGTCCTCATTTGTCCCATCCAGTAACGGCTTGCACCTACAAGACAATCCCCGTTTCCGGCTTTCACGGTCAGTTTGCTTTTGGGCTGTTCCGGCTGCTTTTTTCCACCCGTGAACCATGTTCCCAAGCTATCCCTGTATCGCCATAAGAGGATGGCGTAATACAGGAGTGTTCCGATAATAAACCATTTCAACATATCAGAACGGCTTTTCAAATTTGCTTTCGTACAGTTCGTTTATCTCGTCCTGAAACTGGTCGAAATGACGGAGCAGGATATTTTCTACATAGCTGCTGACGGTTGCCTTGCGTCCGCCGATAACGGTTACTATTTTCATTAACTTTTCGTGGGTGGTACGGCTGACATATAACGGTTGTCGGTCGGTCAAGTCCACCCGCATAAAGTAGGTTTCCCGGTAATCGCCCGGAGTATTCTTTTTCCGGCGGGCAGGTTCTTTTACCGCCTTTTCTTCCTTTGGTTCTGCCTTGATTTCTTCCTTATTCACTGTTTCCGGCTTATCCGGTGTTTCCACTGTTACCGATGGTGTTTCCTGTTTTTTCACGGGCAAGCCCTGTGAAATAATCTCTTTCATAAAATCCTCGTCAATTTGCGGTTTCCCGCCGCTTTGTTTTGCCATATCGTTACAGTTTAATAAGGTATGCGATTTCGGTTATCAGTTCTTCCATGTTACTGCCTTTTACCAGCCGTTTGTCCGCCGGGAACAGCGTAGAACGGAACACGGTTTTACGTTGTGCGTCCAATTCCTTTTTAAACCTTTTGGTGTCCGGGATAAATACTTTCATAAGGGGTAATTCCAGTTCCCCGATGGTCTGTTCATACTGGGTGTACAGGTCTGTTTTTTCCCGCCCATCTACCATGTTCCAAAACAGGTGCAGCCCTTTCAGTCGGCACGCTTCATTCTTTACCAGCAGTTTATGGATAGCCACTGCAAAGGAAAGGCTACTTTCCAATACCACTCGGTCAGCGGCTATGGGAGTGAAAATATAATCCACTCCTGAAAGGGAATTAATAACACCCTCACTGTTCACCGTTCCGGGCAAGTCGAAAAAGACTACATCATAATCCGACCCGGCAGACGCAAGAAATTCATCCGCCGTTTTTATCGCTTCGTCCGGTGAACTGCAAAGTACCGGGTAGGCTTTCTTTCCCAATGCTTTGAACTGGTGAAAGGCAAGCTGTTTGTAATACTCATCGCCGTTTACCAGTTCGGCATCCCGTTTGCGCATGGCAGAAATAGAATGTTGCGGGTAGTCACAATCCACGACCGCCACGTTATACCTTTTCAGGTAATACAGGTAACTTGCCACCAAGACGGTGAACGTTGTTTTGCCGACCCCGCCTTTTTGGGTGGAGAAAGCCACATACAAGGTTTCTTTCTTCATTGTAATAATTCTTTTTTGTGATACATCTTTATTTCATTCCATCCGTACAGATTGACGGATGGTTTTCTTTCGTTCCATGTTGAAAGCTCGAAAGCCGGAATGATTGTTTCCTTTCTGCAAAGACAGCCTGTTTTCTTTCTTGCGTCTTTGTTTTCATTCATTCCACAAAGGCAGTTTGTTTTCTTTGCAGACAGTTTGCTTTCTCGATTGCAAGCCTGTTTCCTTTCAATCATTCCATCCGGTTTGCTTTCCTGCTTTCTTGAAAGATTGCAATCTTGAAATCTTGTTTTCAAGTTTGCAAAACCGTTTTCTTTCCGCACGCTTTTCAAGCTATATTTCCATCTATCCATATTGCTATCTTTCTTAAATCCGGGACAAATAAACGTAGAAAAACAACCCCTTTCGAGATGTGTCCTCAAATGTCCCCGTTTGTCCTCATTTGTCCCATAACCAGCTATTTCATAGCATTTTTAATACCCGTTACTTTGCAGTCGAAAGGTATCGGTCAGGCTAACCAAGCCCCCGCCGCCGGGAGCGTTCCAATCTCCGCTAACTCCAATCCGTCCGTAGGCGGATTTTTATTTGCACTGGCAAATAGCAAGGTGTGTTCAAAGCAGCTTGAAATTCTTTCAGCAGCTTTGAACGCCTTGCCCGGACGAAGCCGGGATAGGGTCACTCCGAAGTCGTAACCCTTAAAAAAAAATGTAGCATGAAACAGAAAAATGAAAATGCGTCCCGTCCGGGTGGCGCAGGACGAAAGCCCAAAGCAGACCCGGCGGTGTTCCGGTACTCTATCAGCTTCAATGCGATAGACCATGCCCGCTTTTTGGCGTTGTTCGACCAGTCCGGTATGCGCACGAAAGCGCATTTTATCACCGCTCGTATCTTCGGCGAACCGTTCAAAGTGATTAAAATCGACAAGGCGGCGGTAGAATATTATACCCGGCTGACCGCTTTATATTCCCAGTACAGGGGTATAGCTGTGAATTATAATCAGGTGGTAAAGGCTCTCAATACCAATTTTTCAGAGAAGAAAGCTCTCGCATTTCTCTATAAACTGGAAAAGGCAACGATGGAACTTGCCGACCTGAACCGCCAAATTATTGAACTGACCCGTGAGTTTGAAACAAGATGGTTGCAAAGATAAGCGTAGGCAGTTCCCTGTTCGGTGCGCTTTCTTACAATCAAAACAAGGTGGACGAAGAACAGGGAAAGGTACTTTTAAGTAACCGTATGTTTGAAAGTGAGGACGGAAATTTCAGCATCCGGCGTTGTATGGAATGTTTCGATATGCACCTGCCCGCAGACCTGAAAACGGAAAAGCCAATTATTCATATCTCCCTGAACCCGCACCCGGACGATGTACTTTCCGACAGCCAGTTGGCGGATATTGCCAAAGAGTATATGGATAAGTTGGGGTACGGCAACCAGCCGTGTATGGTGTATAAGCACGAAGATATTGCAAGGCATCATATACATATAGTTTCCATCCGGGTGGATGATACGGGCAAAAAGATAAACGACAAGTTCGAGCATATCCGCAGCAAACAAATCACCCGTGAACTGGAACAGAAGTACGGGCTGCATCCGGCAGAGAAGAAACAGGCAGCCGACCGCCCCGAACTTAAAAAGGTGGATTACCGGGCAGGGGACGTAAAGCACCAGTTATCCAATACGGTGAAAGCCCTTGCCAGCAGCTACCGTTTCCAAAGTTTCACGGAATACAAAGCGTTGCTATCTATATATAATGTACAGGCGGAAGAAGTGAAAGGGGAAGTGAACGGTAAACCCTATAACGGCATTGTCTATTCGGCGACCAATGACAAGGGAGAAAAGCAGGGAAACCCGTTCAAATCTTCTTCTTTGGGTAAGTCGGTAGGTTACGAAGCCATTCAGCGACACATCAAGAAATCCACAAAGGACATTCAGGACAAGAACCTGAAAGAGCGTACCCGCCGGACAGTCGGCGCAGTGATGAAATCCGCCCATAATCGTAAGGAACTGGAACAAGAACTGAAAAAGAAAGGTATAGATGTTCTTTTCCGGCAGAACGATACAGGCAGGATATACGGTGTAACATTCATCGACCACGAAAACCGTACCGTTCTGAACGGTTCACGGTTGGGAAAAGACTTTTCCGCCAATGTGTTCAATGACCTGTTTTCCGGCTCCCGTACTTTGACGGGAAACAGTAAACAGGAAACGCAGGAACAAAAACCGGAATATAACCCGACCGGACATCTTGAAAATACAGGTAAAGCCATTGCGGGACTATTCAGTCTGTTATCCGGTGGGGACGATACACCACCCGACAACAGCCAAATTCCACCACCCAAGAAGAAAAAGAAGAAGAAACAAAGACGTATTTAATAACTATAAAAATTTCAATTATGCAGAATGAAGATGATTTAAGGGGACTTGCAAAGGTCATGGACTTTATGCGGGCAATCAGTATTTTATTTGTAGTGATAAACATTTATTGGTTTTGTTACCAGTCGTTCAGGGAGTGGGGTATCAATATCGGGGTAGTCGATAAAATACTGTTGAACTTCCAGCGTACCGCCGGGCTGTTCTCCAATATCCTATATACCAAACTTTTTTCAGTGGTATTCCTTGCGCTTTCCTGTTTGGGAACAAAGGGAGTGAAAGAGGAAAAAATCACATGGAACAAGATTTATGTATTCCTGACAATCGGTTTTATCCTGTTCTTCCTGAACTGGTGGTTATTGGTTTTACCGTTACCACTGGCGGCAAACACGGCATTGTATATCTTTGCCATGACAGCCGGGTATCTTTCCCTGTTGGCTGCCGGAGTATGGATTTCCCGCCTGTTGAAAAATAACCTGATGGATGATGTGTTTAATTTGGAGAACGAAAGTTTCGCACAGGAAACACGATTAATAGAAAACGAATATTCTATCAATCTACCTACCCGGTTCTACTATAAAAAGAAATGGAATGACGGGTGGATAAACATTGTAAACCCGTTCAGGGCAAGCATGGTTTTAGGCACACCCGGTTCGGGAAAATCGTATGCAATAGTCAATAATTACATAAAACAGCAAATCGAAAAAGGCTTTGCTGTTTATATTTATGACTACAAATTTCCCGACCTTTCGGAGATAGCATATAATCACCTAATCAACCATTTAGATGGGTATAAGGTAAAGCCTAAATTCTACATGATTAACTTTGACGACCCACGTAAAAGTCACCGATGCAACCCGATAAATCCGGCGTTTATGACGGACATATCGGACGCATACGAAGCCAGTTATACCATCATGTTAAATTTAAACCGCAGTTGGATAACCAAGCAAGGGGACTTCTTTGTAGAAAGTCCTATTATCCTGTTGGCTTCTATCATTTGGTTTTTGAAAATCTATCAGGGTGGAAAGTATTGTACATTCCCACACGCCATCGAGTTCCTGAATAAGAAATACTCCGATACATTTACGATTTTAACCAGTTATCCCGAACTGGAAAACTACCTTTCACCGTTCATGGACGCATGGGAATCGAATGCGCAAGACCAGTTGCAGGGGCAGCTTGCATCCGCTAAAATTCCTCTTTCCCGCATGATAAGCCCGGCTTTATATTGGGTAATGACAGGGGATGATTTTTCACTGGATATAAATAACCCGGAAGAACCTAAGATTTTGGTAGTAGGCAATAATCCCGACCGTCAGAATATCTATTCCTGTGCTTTGGGATTGTATAATTCCCGTATCGTGAAGCTGATAAACAAGAAGCATCAACTGAAAAGTTCTGTAATTATTGACGAGTTACCGACCATCTATTTTCGGGGACTGGATAACTTGATAGCAACGGCACGAAGCAACAAAGTGGCGGTCTGTTTGGGCTTTCAGGATTTCAGCCAGTTACGCCGGGATTATGGGGACAAGGAAAGCAAAGTTATCGAAAATACTGTGGGTAATATCTTTTCTGGTCAGGTGGTTTCTGAAACGGCAAAAACGCTTTCAGACCGTTTCGGAAAGGTCTTGCAGAAACGCCAAAGCATGACTATCAACCGGAATGACAAATCAACCTCAATCAGTACGCAGATGGATAGCTTGATACCACCCAGTAAAATATCCAACTTAACACAGGGTATGTTTGTGGGTGCGGTCAGTGACAATTTCGATGAAAGGATAGAGCAGAAAATATTCCATTGCGAAATTGTGGTAGATAATAATAAGGTGAAACGGGAAACAGCCCAATATAAGAAGCTACCCCAAATCATAGATTTCAGGGACGAGGACGGGAACGACCGGATGCAGGAAGAAATACAGGCGAACTACAACCGGGTCAAGCAGGAAGTTCAGCAGATTGTCACGGATGAAATGGAACGGATAAAAAACGACCCTAATTTGCAGCACTTAATAAAAACAGAAGAATAGAAGATTTTTCAGACAAACGGCAGCTTTTTACAGGCTGCCGTTTCTGTTTGTGTGGACTAATGAAGCCAAACGAGGACTAATGAAGCCACCCGTTTCCAAATCCTTAAATATACTCTATTTCATCCTTACTTTTACTTCCGAAAATTTTATTTACTCACTAAAATTCAAAACATTATGGATGTAAACACAGCCAACCAGTCCACCACTGACGAACAGATGATGGATATTCTTCTTGTACTGGATAAGGAGAAAAAGACAATCAGCGCAGTAAAAGGCGTAGATGAAAACGGGGAACTCCAAACCGTACCACCGGAGAACAACAGCGAACTTTTGAAATTCGACCGTCACGGTGATTTCTTTTCCAACTTCTTTTCCAACATGATGAACCAGTTGAAGAACCCGACCCGTTTTAACTTCTTCAAAATCCCTAAGATTGAACTTCCCAAAATCGAGCCGATAATCAGGGATAACTTCAATCATCCAACACCTGAAAACGAAGCGGGCATAGAGCGTTACCGGGTAACACCTGAAACCGTGAAGCAGGAAGCGAAGAAAGAACAGCAGAAAACCCAAACCCAACAACCACAGCAGCCAGCCAAAGAAGCGGGAGCAACGGAGCAAGCACCGCAGCAACCCGACAAAAGCAAGTATGTGATTGACCCGGATAAAGTGGACTGGGAAGCCTTGAAGAATTTCGGGCTATCCAAAGAACAGCTTGAAAAGGCAAAGGCTTTAGAACCCATGTTAAGGGGGTACAAGTCACCCGGAGCGTTCACCATTGCGGGTAACTACAATTCAGCAATTATGAAACTGGACGCACGTTTATCTTTCCGGCACGACAAAGACGGAAATGTAGTTTTGGCGATACATGGCATCCGACAAAAGCCGGAACTCGAACGCCCGTTCTTCGGACATGAATTTTCCAAAGAAGATAAAGCCAATCTTCTTGAAACGGGAAACATGGGACGCATAGTAAACCTGAAAAACTATATCACGGGAGAAATGATACCCTCTTTCGTCAGCGTGGATAAGGTAACAAACGAATTGGTTTCCATGCGTGCAAGCAGCGTCCAAATACCGGATGAAATAAAGGGTGTCAAACTGAACAAGGAACAAAAGGAAGCCTTACGGGAAGGAAAAGGGGTATTCCTTGAAAACATGATTTCCAACCGTAAAAATCCCTTTTCCGCAACTGTTCAGGTCAATGCCGACAAGAAAAGTCTGGAATTTATCTATCCCAATGCCAAACAGTCACAGGAGCAAGGGCAGAAACAGACACAGCAGAACAGCCTTGTCACCAGTGACGGTGTAACCATTCCCAAAAGCATTTCAGGAATAGAGCTATCCCGCCAGCAACAGCAGGATTTAGTCAATGACAAAACCATCTTTGTTGCCGGGCTGAAAGACAAGCGGGGGGTCGAATACGATGCTTATATTCAGGTGAACCATGATAAAAAGAAGTTAGGCTTTTACAGTGACAATCCCAGCTTTGACCGTTCCGCCGTGAAAGAGATTACCCCCGCCAGCAAGAACCGCACACAGGTAGCGGTCAATTCGGAGGGCAAGACCAACGAAGCCACCAAGAAAGTGAAAGAACCCTTGAAAAAGGGTCAGGACAAGCCCACTGAAAAACAAAAGACCAAGCAGGATAAAAAGGAGAAGCAGGAGCAGACGGACAAACCCAAACAGAGCAGGGGACGCAAAAGATGATAGCGGTATTCATCCTTATCCCGGTTGTCGGTTTCTCCCTGTTTACCCTTGTCTGTTACAAAACAGACTGGAAAGCCATAGACGAGCAGAACCGACAATATTATGTAGATGGTTACCACATCTATTATGACTGGAAAATCCTAAGACAAAAAGAAGTAAAACAATTAAAATCAAAATTAGAATGATTGCAGTAATCGGAGAAAAACCAAGTGTGGCAAGGGACATTGCCCGTATTTTAGGAGCGAGTGAAAAACAGGATGGCTATCTTTCAGGTAACGGGTATCTCGTTACCTGGGCGTTCGGCCATCTTGTAGGTTTGGCAATGCCGGAAGCATACGGCATACAGAGTTTCCGCCGGGAAAGTCTGCCTATTATCCCGGATAGTTTTCAACTTACACCCCGACAAGTGAAAGCGGAAAAAGGGTACAAGGCAGACCCCGGCGCATTGAAACAACTAAAGGTAATCAAAGAAGTATTCGACCAGTCGGATAAGATAATTGTCGCTACCGATGCAGGGAGAGAGGGAGAACTTATATTTAGATATATTTACAATTACATTGGATGCAACAAGCCCTTTGTCCGTTTATGGATAAGCAGTCTTACCGACAAGTCAATCCGTGAGGGACTGCAAAACCTGAAAGCCGGTAGCCTGTATGATAACCTTTTCCTTTCGGCACAGGCACGCAGCGAAGCGGATTATTTAATTGGCATAAATGGTACACAGGCTTTAAGTGTGGCAGCCGGACAAGGCATTTTTTCTTTGGGACGGGTACAGTCGCCCACGTTGGCAATGATATGTACCCGCTTTTTAGAGAATAAGAACTTTGTCCCACAAAAGTATTGGCAACTGAAATTACAGACTACTAAGGACAATGTAGCTTTTACGGCACTATCCACAGAAAAGTACGATAAGCAGCAGCCCGCCATCGACACGCTGCAAAGGATAAAGGAAGCGGAAACGGTACAGGTGAAAACCGTAGAACGTAAGGAAGTGAACCAAGAACCGCCCTTGCTCTATGACTTGACTTCACTTCAAAAGGAAGCGAATACGAAACTGAACTTTTCCGCAGACAAAACCCTATCCATCGCACAAAAGTTATACGAGGGTAAACTAATCAGCTACCCCCGAACCGGAAGCCGTTATATCTCACAGGACGTGTTCGAGGAAATCCCGGAACGTCTTGTTAATTTGGAACAGTACGCCCGTTTTGCCGGATATGCTGCCGGGATGAAAGGCAAAGCTTTAAATTCCCGTTCCGTGAACGATGGCAAGGTAACAGACCATCACGCCCTGATAGTAACGGAAAACCTGCCCGGTAAACTGGAAACGGACGAACAGGCAATCTATGAACTGATAGCCGGACGAATGTTGGAAGCCTTTTCTGAAAAATGTGTCAAAGACGTTACCAGTGTAACGTTGGAATGTGCAGAGTCGCTTTTCACGGTCAAAGGCTCTGTAATCAAGTCCGCCGGATGGCGTGCCGTATTCGGCGAGAAAGAGGACGGAGAAGATAACGCCACTTTACCCGCCATGCAGGACGGAGATAGTTTACCGCTTTCCGGCATTGAACTACTGGAGAAACAGACCAAGCCCAAGCCGTTACACACGGAAAGCAGTTTGCTTTCTTCGATGGAAACAGCAGGAAAGGAACTGGAAAACGCCGACCTGAAAGCCAGCATGAAAGATACGGGTATCGGCACACCCGCAACACGGGCAGCCATCATCGAGACGCTGTTTTCCCGCCAGTATATCGTCCGGGAGAAAAAGAACCTTGTCCCGACCGAGAAAGGTCTTGCCGTTTACAACATCATCCGGGACAAGAAGATAGCAGACGTTGAAATGACGGGAATGTGGGAAAATACGCTTGCCAAAATAGAAAGCGGAGAAATGAACCCCGACACGTTCCGCAAAGGTATCGAAGTGTATGCACGGCAAATCACGGCTGAACTTTTGGATGTTCAGCTTTCTTTCGCTTCGGGTAGTGGTTGCATTTGTCCGAAATGCAAGACCGGGCGCATCCTTTTCTATCCGAAAGTCGCCAAATGTTCCAATGTGGATTGTTCCGTTACCATCTTCCGCAACAAGAGCGACAAGCAGCTAACGGACAAACAGATTACCGAACTGGTGACTACCGGGAAAACCGGGCTAATCAAAGGCTTTAAAAGCAAGAACGGCAAAGTCTTTGACGCTTCACTTGCCTTTGACGAACAGTTTAATGTTACTTTCGTGTTCCCTGAAAAGAAAGGCAAACCGAAGAAATAAGACGGAAATAGTTATATTTGCCACAGAAAGTTTCATTATAGATAGATTTATAATTGAAATTTTTGTGGTTGAAGCACCCGGAGGGACACCGGGTGCTTTTTTTAATCATTCTCCTTTATACTGGTAGGTTAGGCAAACGACCTGATTGTCTATAACCCGGTGTCCGGTCAGTTCCCACTTCGACCCGAAAGTCTTTCCTATGAACTTGATACCGTCCCCCAGCATGACCGGAACGATATACAATGTTATTTCATCCAGCAGGGATGCTTCAATCAGCGAGGTTATAAACTTACCGCCGCCAATAACCTGAATATCGGTTTCCGAACTTGATTTAAGTTCATTTACCGCACGTAAAGGCATATCAGTAAGAAAGGTTACATTCTCCTTTTTCGTCACATTGGTATCGTAGTGGGACACTACAAAAGTCTTTTTACTTTTGTACGGCCATCCGCCCCAACGTTTAAAAATCATGTTATAGGTATTCACTCCGGCAAGAAATATACGGGGGTGTTCATAAGCTGCCGAAATTTCCTTTTTAACGTTTTCCGGCATCCAGTCCAAATCATTATCTTTTCGGGCAATGAAGCCATCGAGAGATATTGCAATACAAGTTTTCAAATGTTTCATAAGTTGGTATCAAACAGTTTTTAGTTACAAACTGTTCGCCAGTACGTCTAAAAAAAGCGTGAACTCACGCTATCCCGACACAGAGGCACTGGTATACCTAAAAGACAAGACAGGCAAATCCACGCCGTATGCACATACAGCATGAAACATTGCGCTTTGGGTCTTGTCTTTTTTGAAAATTACCAGTTTTCTGTGTCAAGACGTTCTGCGAACGTTATGTTATATATAAATAGAGGTTCTTTTACCTCTATCGTTTTCTCTAATGAAACTGTTGCAAATATACAGAAAGTCCCGGATATACCCGAACAGGAAAAAGAAAATCCTGCCTTATCTCACGACAAAACAGGATTAAAAGCCATTAGAAAAGAAAAAATTAGTCGGTTTTCTCACGGATTAACTTGTGTACGTCTGTGGCACGGTAATAACATCTACCATCCAACATAAGGAAAGGGAGTATTCCTTTTTTTCGATAACGGGTCAGTGTTCGAGGGGCTACTTTCAGAAGCAAGCATAAATCCTGATTATCCAGTAGTTCTTCCCCATCCAAACAATTACGTCCTTTTATCACCCGGTCTATTTTCTTGTCCTGCATATCGAACCTATCCATGATACGCTCCATCCATGCGGTAAAATCGTCTTTATCTATATACATAAGGCTACCTGATTAAATTAAACCAATCATAAAATAACTTTGGTTGGACGGGTCTTTAATGATAATATCCCGTTCCCGCATGAAACGAACATAGCTTTTGGCAGTACGTTCTTTCACGTCCAAAATCTGCTGCAACTGTTCGCACAGGTCTATATAGGTGATATGTGTCTGCCGTCCAAAAATATCACGGGCAACGCATACCAGTTCCTTTTCCTTGCGTTTCTCTTTTTCCTCTCGTGGCTTTTCCCCTTTATAAATGTGCATCCCGGCTGCTTTGTCCCAAGCAAAAAGCATCAAAGGAACGTCCAAAGGACTACCGTCACGGACTTTCAGGGCTTTTACCACCGATTGTGTGGGTTCTTCATCCTTTTCGATTGAAAGGATAGTCGCTGCCTTGCGTTGTAGTTCGGAGCCTAAATGCCCCCGCAGCTTCAATCTGTTGGGTACGAAATGCAGTACGCAGAGAATACAGGTATTATAAATTCCTGCCAGTCGGTATAGTTCATCTATCACCGCCACACTTTCCGCTTCATCATTGGCACTTTTTACAAGGTCGGCGATACCGTCTATCACTACTAACTGTATGCCCCCATATTGGTAATAGAATTTATCCATACTCTGAACAATGGCGTGCAGACGTTCTTTGCGGGACATCCCTGTCAGACAAAATGCTTTCAGTTCTTCCGGTTTGTCCGGTTGCTTCGCACGTGCCAACAGGTTACTTACATTCTTGAACAGTTGTACTTCGGATTGTTCCGTATCGTAAAGTAATACCGCTTTGCGCTTATTGTTGGCAGTAATCTGTATGCCGAGAGTATCAACTTCTTTATCCGGCTGGCAGATGCAGCCCGCCAACATAGCAGCGATATAATTACTTTTACCTGTTCCCTCGCCACCCGTAATGCCGAACAGGTTTCCTTGTGTCCCCAGTGGAACGTCCCCAGCAGAGATTATCACCTGTGCTTTTGCCGGGGGATTGTTGAAGTCTATTTCGCACGATTTAAGCATAATCAATGTATCACTATATAGGTTGTCTAAAAATTCAATAAACAATTTCAGGAAATCTTCACGGGTATTACCCGCTTTAAAATAGTCGGAAATATCCTTTTCTTCTTTTGTGCCGGAAAGCGGTAAAAGCAGCCGTTTAACTGAAAATTCTTCCAACTGCTTTTCCTGTTTGCGTGCGCTTTCCTTTCCCGTTTTATCGGTATCATACAATAAGATGATGTGTTTAAACCGGAAAGTCAGTTTATAAATCAGGGTAGGCGGAACAGTCACCGTTTCACTGTTGAAGCAGATAGCATGGAAACCATGTGCAGCCAATGACATGACATCTTTTTCTCCGCCCGTAATAAACAGTGTATCACCTTTTGCGGGTAGTTGTTCCAATCCGAAACAATAATTATCTCCGAAATTACCGCCATAGAGGAAACGAGTTTTTGAGAATGGACGATACAGTTTTATATATCGTTTACTTTTATATCCGTACATTGGTTCTGTTACGGACGAAGTGTAAGTGAATGGTGTTCCATCCGCCGTTACACTCTGAAAATCCCGTAGGGAACAGACCTTGTACAGTTCCAATACTTCCGGTGTGATACCATACTGTTGCCAGTACATTAATTCGGCAAGCGGAAATTTCTGTTCCCTGAACTGGTAAGGCTTACTTTCTTTTTCAGGTGTTTCTTCCAATGTATTATCCACCATATGGCAAGAATTACGGGTAACAGGTATCGGGTTACCTGTTGCCAGTCCTAATCCCAAATCCCGGTCTATGGTTTCCAATATTTCTATAAAATTCATCGAATTATTGCAGTCCAACCCTTTAAGTTGTCCCACGAAAAAGAAACAATCACCGCTATAACTGTCATTTCCAAAGTCTTTCATTTTATAGATACCACTTCGGCGGTCAAAATAGATATTACAGGATGCTTTGTTATCTTCATAAAGCGGGTTCAAGAAATTTCGACCTATCCGCCAATTACCCGGTACATAGTGTTTGAACACGGACAATCCGTTACTTGTCCTTTCTAAGATTTCTTCTTTCCTTAACATATAGGTGGTGGTTGGTTATCAGGTCTTGAATATTCTCTTTATTGCTCTTTATCAGTCGTTCTTCCAGCATCCGTTTTACTTCGCTGATTTTGTAGAAGTAACGCCCCCGAATATTGGAGTAGGCAATAGTTCCAGCTACTCGCAAACGTTGCAGTGTCTTTTCACTGATTTTCAAAAATGTGCAGACCTCGTAACTATCCACCCAAATTTCATCTTCATTGGTACTTTCCGCTTCCGTGTGATTGAATATGTAATCGGCGATAGCGGTAATTTTGTTGTCTAAATCCTTGTAGGCTTTTGACTCGAATGTTATTATCTCCATTTTGCTAACTAATTGATTTGCTGCAAAGATGGCGGTAGAATCTTTTTGGTTTTAGGGGGCATCTTACACTGGATTTTCCAACAGGTAAAACAAGGAAAAAATCACCTGTTTTTCGCAATAATAAAGAAAAAATAGAGTATGGAGCGAGTGAAAACAAAAACAACCAAGTTGGTAGATACTTGGTTGTTTTTATGTTTGGTTTTATTTAAAGACAATCATCTTCATCCATCTTTTGAATTAACTTCTTAATCAAATTGCTCAAAAATGAAGTCCGGTCTTTTTTTCGGTCTTTTATAGTGATGTAAGTCCTATAATAATCACCTAAATCAATATTAAAAAATGCTTCTAAATAAGTCATTATCTCTTTTATATCTGCTTTACCATTATTCAAAACACACGCAGCATAAATTGCATATCCAAGTTCCACCAATGCAATTTTCGTCCCCGTCCATTTAAAAGGGTGTTCAGGAAGAAAGGCTCTGCTTTGTTCAATGATAGTTTGCTTATCAATACTATGTGATTTTTTGTTTAGATAAATACAAAGCATATCATTTGCTATGATTTGTGCTGCTTTGTGGTCGTAACAAGTTGAAAATTCAGGGTCACGGTCATAAGGAGTACAATTCGGGCAAAGTTTGAAATCAATATGCCCCGTTACAAAATAATGACTGTCTAAATGTGTTGCTTTAGAACGGTAATACTGATAAAAATCCAAATTGCTTTCAAAATAGATAGTTAGTTCGTTTAATCTATCATTATAATATTTTTTTATGGAATCAATACTTCCATTCGGCTTTCTCATTTCAACGCTA
>OOBO01001625.1_pt1 | contig 14733 bp, 10 predicted proteins | sample 1671031 | NCBI WGS metagenome assembly OOBO01 (sample SAMN06348115, study PRJEB24527) | human gut metagenome | biome: human gut; feature: ankylosing spondylitis patient; material: feces | host: Homo sapiens | place: China | collected 2015-10 | reverse complement strand
CTGAACTCCTTTCTTCAATTCCTATCCACTCCTTACGCTCACAAAATATCACATCGGTAAAGTGTTTAGGGGGAGATGTTTTCCCTTCCTTGATTTCCGTGCCGCTGACGGTCATTTCGTCACCAACGGAAACAGAAGGGAGTGTCTGCACGTTTTCGTCGGATTTTGTCGAATCATTTTTCTGAACCAGAGCTTTCCATCCATCCTGCACAACAGTTTTGCCTTTGGTGGAAAACACGGTACCGCCACAGTCCAGCTCAATAACTGTCTCTGCGTATCGGTGCGGATCGCCAACAGCTACGCACAACCGATTCGAGATCAGTTGCAAAATTGCAAGTTCACCCTTGGGAAGTTCGCTCAGATTGCATTTCTGCAATTCTCTGGTCGGAATGATGGCATGGTGATCTGTGACCTTTTTGTTATTCACAACCTGCTCTGCATGAACTGGTATGTTATCCACATCCTCCACGGGGAATGTGTGGAAAGCCAGCTTTACGAGGTCGGTCAGGCTATGTGCCATATCTTCCGTCAGAAACCTGCTGTCGGTACGGGGATAAGTGACCAGTTTCTTTTCATAGAGGTTCTGCGTGTAGTCCAAGGTCTGCTGTGCCGTGTAGCCAAGCACACGGTTGGCTTCTCTCTGTAAACTGGTCAGGTCATAGAGCGCAGGCGGCTTTTCTGTTTTCTCCTTACATTCAGCTTTCTGAACGATTGCCACCGAACAGCTTTGTTTGACAGCTTCGGCTGCTGCCTTGGTTTTGAAGCGTTCGCTTGCAGCCGTAAAACCATCCAATCCAATCTGAACTGTGTAGAACAGTTCAGGCTTGAATGCGGAAATGGCAGCTTCTCGCATAACAGCCATAGCAAGGGTAGGGGTCATAACACGACCAACATTCAGGGTCTGCCCGTAAAGGGTCGAAAAAAGTCGAGTAGCGTTAATACCAACAATCCAGTCGGCTCGTTCTCGACACAGTGCTGCTTCATACAAAGCATCATATTCCGTTCCAGACCTGAGATTTTCAAAGCCCTCCTTGATTGCTACATCTTCCATCGAGGAAATCCAAAGCCGCTCAAACGGCTTTCTGCACCCGGCTTTGTGGTACACCAACCGAAAGATCAGCTCGCCCTCACGACCGGCATCTGTTGCACACACAAGACTCGCAACATCTTCTCTGGCCATGAGCTTTTTCAGAATCCCAAACTGTTTTTTCGTACCGGCAGAAACCTCATACTGCCAGTCCATCGGGAAGATAGGAAGGTCTGCATAAGCCCATTTGCTGTACTTCGCATCATAGACTTCCGGCTGTGCCAGCTCCACCAAATGCCCTACACACCAGCTGACCACATATCCGTTTCCCTCTAAGTAGCCATCCTCACGCTTGGCAGCACCTAACACTTTGGCAATACTCTGTGCAACCGAAGGCTTTTCAGCCAAAACTAATTTCATTTGCATCTGCTCCTTTCACAAAAAAATAAGCAGCCACACACCGTAGTGCATGACTGCTATGTAAAATTGATTCAGTTCAACAAACTTGAATTTTTGTTATTCTACGATACCTTCAATATAGCTGTAATCAATATTTCCCTTTGTAACAGAATAGAAAAACGGATCTTTTCTAATTGTATCCTCTGAATTAATAATAAAATTATTCCATCCATCTGCCTCGTTTCCGTCAGATAAATAAATGGTTATTTTGAAACTATATCCCGTATATCCAACAGACGGTTTCCACTTTTTCACTGTGACATCATTCAAATTTTGTATAATATGCTGAATCTGCTGTTCATCAGTAATATGTGTTGTTTCTCCGCTATTGCCATTAAAAACAACAATTTCCATGACTTCATCAGGAACTAAATCCGTCAAGTTAAGAGAAACATTATACCACACAATAATGCCAATCAAACAGATTACCATTGCAGATAGTAATATAATCATTTTCTTTTTCATGTCATTTCAACTCCTTTGTTCAACTCCGCTTTGCTAAATTCGTTAATACCAAAATTCTACCATAACCACATCTGTAATTTACGTTATGAAACTCGTAGTAACCGGTGTTCAGGTAAACTGGCATTATCAGTTGATTACTTGATATCGAACTCTGATATATGAGTCATTTAAAACTGTGCAATCAATGAGTTTCAGGACACCCAGCTCAGATAATTCATTTTCTGAAAGAATGGAACTGCCGTCTATTAAGGAAGAGGTTTCTTTACCGCCGATCAGCACTGGAGCCACAACAACATCGATATAATCAAACAACTTCTCACGAAGGAATAATCCGTTCACCGTTCCACCGCTTTGGATTGTTAATTTGTTGCATCCATACGATGATTTTAATTCATGAAGAGCATCTTTCAGCGACAGTTTTTCCTGAAAAATGATATGGAGATTATTTTCCTTAATGTTATAAGCAGGATGATCTTTATTGGATGTAATCAGCACAAACACCTGTGATTTCTTGCAGAAATATGTTACGCCATGTTCGGTCAAATGGTTGTTATCCAATAAGACAAATGAGACGGGAGTCTTATCGGGATAGGGCTTTTGGTTTACGCCCATCTTTTCCTGCACGCGTCCTGTATTAAAAGACCAAAGGTCGGTTGTCTGCTCGATTTCATAATATTGAGGCAGCCCCTCTTTTAACCCGTCTATCTTTGGAAAATCCTTATCTACATCTAAAGCATCTGATGCACCGGGACTTATCTTTCCATCTAAAGACATAAGCATAAATAACGTTGTTATTGGTCTGTCCATAATAAACCTCCTTAAAATTCGATTCGTCAATAGTAAAATAATACCATAACCACATCTGCAATTCCACTTCATTCTAATTCACTTTGTGCTATAATGTGTTATCAGATTTTTTTGCCCTGATTTTCCAATTTCACTCTACGAAGCGTAGAAACCGCATAAATTCACCATATTCTACGCCGCGTGGGTGTGATTGATGATCAAATCATAGGATAATCAGACCAGAAAGGAGGAAAACGGATGGATCAAATCAAGATTGGTAAATTTATTGCTGATGAAAGAAAACGAAAAGGATATACGCAAAAACAGCTTTCAGAAAAATTAGCAATCAGTGATAAAACAATTTCAAAATGGGAGAGAGGAAATGGTTTTCCAGAAGTATCATTGCTGTTGCCATTATGTAATGAACTGGAGATAACAGTTAATGAACTACTATCTGGTGAAAGAGTATCTGAAGAAGAGTATCTGAAGAAAGCGGAGGAAAATATGGTGAATTTAGTCAGAGAAACTCAGGAAAGTAAAAAGAAAATTGTCCTGTCAGCAATGATTGCAGGACTTACAATTATAGCGGCAGTTCCATTATTTATATTGTCTGGAATGCTGGAGATGGAGAACTGGATTAGAGTTCTTCTTATAGGAATAGGGCTTGTTGTGATAGTTGGAGGGGTTGCAATTGCCTGTGTCCTTGACAGAGAAGCAGGAGCCTTTGAATGTCCCGAATGTCATAATAGATTTGTTCCAGATATGAAGTCATATATTATGGGAACGCATACAATTACAAAGCGAAAATTAGTATGTCCGCATTGTGGTGCACATAAATATTGCAAGAAGGTTCTTACAAAGTAAACCTGAAATTAAATCTATCCGCTCTATTATAGAACATACGTTCTGCAAAAAAATCATTATAAACCCAGAGTTCTATAACGTAAATTGCAAATTCTGTGGTGCGATTCACAGCGTAAATTGGGCAAATATAAGCGTCCTTTCACAAGTCATTCGAGACCGTTTCAAGTTTTGTGTAAACGTTAAAAACTGATATAAGATTTATGAATAGTTACAAATGGGCAGAGCCGATTTTTCAGGTTCTGCCCATATCTGCATTATACAGGAGTTTTTGGGCATGTCAATAAAACCTGCCTAAAACAAGCTGTTTTTACAGGTTGTGTCCAATCAGACGCTCTTCAAAATAGATTTCAAGCTGGGAATGGATCTGTCCCCAATCCTGTCGGTGTCCTGTCCATTTCTTGGTAATGTCCATAGTCGCAAGATACAGCATTTTCAAAAGGCTGTCATCCGACGGAAAAACCGTCTTGCTTTTGGTCACTTTCCGGAGCTGGCGGTTGAATCCTTCAATGGCATTTGTGGTATAAATCAGCCGTCTTACTGCCTCCGGATATTTGAAATAAGTGGACAGGGTTGCCCAGTTATCATGCCAGGATTTATAGATTTTTGGGTACTTGGAATCCCATTTATCCTTGAACAATTCTAACTCATTTAAAGCTGTTTCTTCCGTTGGAGCTGCATATACAAGCTTCAGATCAGCCATCAGTTTTTTGATATCTTTGTAGGAGACAAACTTCGTTGAATTGCGGATCTGGTGAATGATACACTGCTGAATCTCTGTTTTTGGATAAACCGCCTCGATTGCCTGTGGAAATCCATTTAAACCATCAACGCATGCAATCAGGATATCCTCAACACCTCTGTTTTTTAATCCATTCATGATAGAAAGCCAGAACTTGGCACTTTCGTTTTCTCCAACATACATTCCAAGAACATCTTTTTTCCCATTCATATCGATACCAAGGGCAATGTAAACCGCACGTTTTACAATACGTCCTTCACTGCGGACGTGATAGTGGATTGCATCCATAAATACTACAGCATACACTTCTTCCAAAGGGCGTTCCTGCCATTCTTTTACAATCGGCAGGATTTTATCTGTGATCCGGCTGATTGTGCTGTCAGAAATATCAATATCGTATAATTCACGCATATGGGATTCAATGTCTCCAGTTGTCATTCCCTTGGCATACATGGAAAGTATTTTTTCTTCCATGTCCTGAGTTACGGAATTCTGATATTTTTTAATCAGCTGAGGTTCATAATCCCCATTACGATCCCTTGGGATTGCCACATCCATATCTCCATAACTGGTGTGCATGGTTTTGCTGGAATGTCCATTTCTACTATTGTCTGTTTCTTTGTTTCGATAGTCATACTTGGAATACCCTAATTCTTCATCCAGTTCTTCATCCAAAGCACCTTCCAAAATGACAGACATCATGTCACGCATGATGCTGTTAACATCGGTGCCATCTTTGATGCTGATATCATTATTTTTCAGATAGTCACGCATCATTTCTCTCATTGCTGCTTTTTGTGGGCTGTCTTTTCTTCTTGCCATAAAAATAACCTCCAAACTGAGTAATTTTATCTTACATCAGTTTGGAGGTTTACACAAACTTTAGGATACTCCCACATCCTGATACCGCACCTCTTTTAATTTTTCATAGTAGAATTTTTCATGTGCTTCACTGATAAATACAATTTCCTGTTTCTTTGTGTTTTTTGCTCCTAACGCTGTGTTGTTCATGTTCTTTTCCTCCTTGATGTCAAACGGATATTCGCAATCCGCTTTGCTACTTGCTCATAACACTATCTGTTGCTGCCGCACCATATAGTGTTAAATAATTGACTATAACAGAAAAGGACGAACTCATCTTCTAAAATGAATTCGTCCTTTAAGGCACAGTTATTAGGTTGTTTCAATACATCTCATAGGTTATTCAGTATTATTGGGTAATTTTTTGATGTACTAACCCTCATTTGATGTACTATTTCAGGAAGAAAAACCCTTTTATTCTTCTGCAAAAAGTTTCTGCTTCCGCTCAATCATCTCATCAATTCTCTCGATGTACTGCGCTACATCCTTGACATTCTCGCATCTTTCGATCCGATGAGTGCCGTCCGGATTTGGCTCATTCCAGACACGTTTTGTCGAAGCTCCCGCTCCGCACGCCACGATGGTCTGTTTCTCCTCCATGATCAGAATGTTATAAATTCCTGCTTTCCCCGGACTTGCGTAACCGACATTTTCCAGATTGCCAGCCATGCTCTTCTGCCGATACAGATAATATGGTTCTAATCCCATCTCTTTTGCATATTCTGCGGTGAGGTTCATATGCTCTGTGGTGTTGACCATCTTGTAATCTTTATAATCTTCCTTAAACATGTTAAGCCGTGCCGCCCTCTTTAATGCAAGTGAATGCACGGTAAGATTATCCGGTTTTAACGCTTTTACCTGCTCTAAGGTATCCCTGACATCCTCAAGGCTTTCCTCCGGCAGTCCCATGATAAGATCCATGTTAATATCATCGAATCCAAGCTCTCTCGCAAGCTGAAAACTCTCCACGGTCTGTGCCACGGTATGTCTGCGCCCGATGATTTTTAATGTCTCATCTTTCATCGTCTGCGGATTGATGGAAATTCTTGTGATGTCCCATTTTTTTAACGTTTCTAATTTTTCTCTTGTGATGCTGTCCGGACGTCCGGCTTCCACTGTAAACTCCAGACAGTGTGACAGATCAAAGCTGCATCGGATTTTACGGATCAGCCGGTCAAGCTGATATGGCTCCAATGTTGTCGGTGTGCCCCCTCCAATGTAGATGGAATTCAGATGTTTTTTTCCAAATTTTACTGCAACATAATCCAGTTCTTTTTCCAAAGCATCCAGATAGCTGTCCACTTTCTGTCGCCAGCTCACTAATGGGTAGGATGTAAACGAACAATACAGGCAGGTTGTCGGACAGAATGGGATTCCGATATAAAGGCTGTAGCCGTTCTCGTAATCGATCTTTTTTAAGATTTCAAGCTCACGCTCTGCGATATCAATGGAAAGATCGATTTTCTCATCGGATGCAAAGTACGTTTTTTGCATGTAGACTCTGATCTCTGCCTCCGTTTTTCCTTCCTCTAAAAATTTCATCAGGATTTTCGTTGGCCGGATTCCTGTCAGAGTCCCCCACGGAAGCTTTTTGCCCGTGATCTCTGATAATATCTGATAAAAATTCTGTTTCAGTTCGTTTTTCGTTTCCGTGCGGTCCGAAAAATCTACCGGAAAACTTCGGTCATGACTCTCCTGATTTTTTCCCTTCCACTCAATTTTTATCTGCTGTGGCTCATACTCCACCTGAAACTGTAAGGTGATCTCTTCCTCATATTTTTTATCTTCTGCCGTTGCACTCACATTTTCCTCCGGGAAAAATGCTTTGATGAGCGAATGTATGTCATACTCAAATTCCGGCTGGTTTAATTTTGCTAATATCATGCTTTCCTCCTACAAATATGGATTGTACATCCGCTCTGTTCCGATCGTTGTCATATCTCCATGCCCTGTATACACGGCGGTCTCATCAGGAAGCGGCATGAGTTTTTCCCGGATCGCATGTATCAGCTGGGATGCACTTCCCTTCGGGAAATCAGTCCTTCCAATAGAAGTCTGGAAGAGACTGTCTCCGCTGAATAATGTGTTCTGATATGGGAAATAATAACAGCAGCCTCCCACCGTATGTCCCGGTGTTAAAAATACCCGTATATGAAATCCTGCAAGATCTATTTCCTGCTCATCTTTTAAATATTCATCGGCATAGAACACAAGCTCGCTTCCCTGCCATCCGCTCAGATTCAACTGCGGATTTTCCAGTGTCTCTTTTTCTTTTTCCTGCGCGTATATTTTTATATGCAAAAGCTGCGCCAGATCCCCTGCCCCTGTCGCATGGTCAAAATGTCCATGTGTCAGAAGAATTGCCACAGGTTTCAATCCCTGCTCTTTCACTTTCTCTGCAAGCTGTTTTGCACTTGCCCCCGGATCAATGATCAGTACTTCTTTTGTGTCATCATTGATCGCAAAATAGCAATTGGTCTGTACCGGACCTACTACATATGTCTGTATACTTAATGGTGCCATCTTTTTCTTCCTCCATAAAAAGATGAAAGAAACCACCTGAGCCAGATCAGCCGGTGGTTCTCTCAATATCAATAATACTGTCTATCTGACGAAGCTTGTCGATCACGCTCGTCAGCTCTGCTTTTCCTTTTGTGTTAAATGAAATATCAATGGTTGCGATTCCCTGCTTACTCGTCTTGGAATGGATCGCATTGATATCAATCTCACGCTCTGTAAAGGCTCTTGTGATATCAACGAGAAGCCCGGTACGGTTATTACAGAATACTTTGATCTCTGCCAGATAAAGACCGGAATTGCCGGATTCTTCATCATGCTGCCACTCCGCATCGATGAGACGTTCTCTCTCCATATCTGAAAGATTGATGATGTTGATGCAATCCGTCCGGTGAATGGAAACACCACGCCCTCTTGTCACAAATCCTACGATCTCGTCCCCCGGAACCGGACTGCAGCATTTTGAAAAATGGACTGCCACGTCATAAAGTCCCTTTACAATGATACCACTCTTTGATTTTTTCTCCGGGACTTTTTCTTTATTTTCGGAGATTGTCTCAAGAACTTCCTCGTCTGTAATACGTGCAAGGTGATCTTTCTTATATTCCTCGTACATACGGTTTACGATCTGACCTTCTTTTAAACCGCCATGACCAACGGTTGCAAGGCAGGAATTCCAGTCGTGAAAACCATACTTGCGCATGATTTTATCCTGATACTCTGGTCTGTTGATATCGGAAAGGTTGATCCCTTTTGATTTACAACAGGATGCAAGCAGCTCTTTTCCTCTTATGATATTTTCTTCCTTCAACTCACTTCGGAACCACTGATTAATCTTATTCTTTGCCTGCGTGCTCTTTACAATATTCAGCCAGTCGCGGCTTGGTCCCTTGGAATTCTGAGAAGTCAACACCTCGATCCGGTCACCATTCTGGATCACATAATCAATCGGAACAAGCTTTCCATTGACTTTGGCTCCGATCATTTTGTTTCCGACCGCCGAATGGATGCTGTACGCAAAATCAATTGGCGTAGAACCGTTTGGCAGGTTTTTTACATCTCCTGTCGGTGTGAAGCAGAAAACCGTATCCGAAAACAGGTCGAGATCACTTTTTAACAGGCTCATAAACTCCTTGTTATCGGACATATCCCTCTGCCACTCTAAAATCTGTCTCAGCCAGCTTAACTTCTCTTCCTCGGTAACGGTCATTGGTGCTGCAGCACCGCCATTATTGCTTGCCTCTTTGTATTTCCAGTGAGCGGCGATACCATACTCAGCAGTGCGGTGCATCTCATAGGTACGGATCTGGATCTCGAACGGCTGTCCGGTCGGTCCGATCAATGTCGTGTGAAGTGACTGATACATGTTCGGTTTTGGCATGGCAATGTAATCTTTGAACCGGCCAGGGATCGGTTTATACATCTCATGGATGACACCAAGTGCCGCATAACAGTCTTTTACGGAATCCACGATAATACGGATCGCAAACAGATCATAAATCTGATCCAGCGTTTTATCCTGATTCTTCATTTTCTTATAAATACTGAAAAAATGCTTTGCCCGCCCATCGATCTGCGCCGGAATTCCGGCTTCGTGGATATGTTTTTTTACCTCTTCCACAAGGCTCTGGACATAATCATCCCTGACACTTTTTCTCTGGGCGATCTGGTGAACCAGATCATAGTATGCTTCCGGCTCTAAATATTTTAAAGACAGATCGTCTAATTCGATCTTAATTTTGGAAATACCAAGGCGCTGGGCAATCGGCGCATAGATATCCATTGTCTCGCGCGCCTTTTCCTTCTGTTTCTCCGGCGTCATGTATTTCAGTGTCCGCATATTATGTAGGCGGTCTGCCAGTTTGATCAGGATCACACGGATATCCTTTGCCATGGCAAGGAACATTTTTCTTAAATTCTCTGCCTGAACTTCCACCTTATCCGCATCGTAGGACAACTGTCCTAATTTTGTGACACCATCTACCAACAGTGCAACCTCTGCACCAAACTCCTGCTTGATCTCCTCATCGGTCATAACGGTATCTTCCACCACATCATGCAAAAGTCCCGCTACGATCGTCTCCTTATCAAGCTCTAACTCTGCTAAAATAATCGCAACGCACAATGGATGGATGATATACGGTTCTCCCGATTTTCTTACCTGCCCCTTATGTGCCTCGTATGCAATGTTGTATGCCTTCTCTATCAGACTGATATCCGTAGATGGATGATACTTACGGACACTGGCGATCAATTCCTGATATAATTTTTCGGGACTCTCAAACTCCTTCATTGGTTTGATACTATTGTCCTCTTCTTTTACGATTTTCTCTAATTCTTCTGATGAAAGTTCTGCCATGTAGATCACCCACTTTATCTATGCTTTTGTGTATAATATATGATTATATTTTATTTTCTATCAAAAATCAACGCTTAAACTTTGCATCCGGCTTCCATCACCATTCTATCTGATAATCTGACATCGGGACGCCGTCTATTTCCCGGTCACCGCAGTAAGAAAAACCTAATTTTATGGCAAGTTTTTCAGAAAGAGTATTTTCTTTTTGAATCAGACAGTGCAAGAGATGTACCTGCAGCTCCTCTCCTGCATATTGCATGATTGCCTGACAGACTTCATAGGCATAACCCTGATGTTGAAAGGATGTCCGGATCGCATAACCCAATTCCATATCTCCATTTAACTCTTCCCGATGTTCCACACCAGCCCTGCCGATCAGTGTGCCCGTTTTCTTCTCAAAAACGAGCCACATTCCATATCCGTAAAAACGATACATATTTTCGATATAGGCTTTCTGATATTCCAGCTCTTCCTCATATTCATATAGCCCCTCCATATAATCGGTCATTCCGGGTTCTGCATACATGGAAAAAAGGTCATCCAGATCAGAAAGTTCCAGTTCTCTCACAATACAGCGTTCCGTCTCCAGAATCGTCCATGGAATGTTGAAATGTCTCTCATACACACGCTGTAAAAACGTCATATCGACTTCCTCGAACCCCTCGACGACCATATCGGCATGAAGAAATGTATCCGTTTCCGGCTTCTGATAGGCAATCGCCGGGACATCCACATCTCTGGCAAGGTCTAAAAGAGACTGATTCGAAGATAGAAAAATGATATCTCTGCTCCGCTGCTCTGACAGCTGATGAAAGGCTTCCTCTTTTTTTATTAATACAAGCGTAGTTTGTTTTATTCCTGCAAGATTTTCTCTTAACAAAGAAACTTCACGCTCCGGTATCTGCGACACCCATATCTGTTTTGGATACTCTTTCTTATTATAATATGGCAAACCTGTTCTCCTTATTGATTGTTATGCGCAAAACAACCGGTATCTGAACAGATACCGGTCATCCTTTTAAAACCCATAAATTAATATGCAATATTTACATCGACATTTCCCTTGATTCCAGGAACACTTCCCTTGGAAGAATACTGCCACATGTTATATTTTCCTTTGTAATTGCAGGTTGTGTTGTACTGTGCAACCCAGATAAAGTAGTTACTGAATGCGGATGCATCAATTTTATTGTTGTACCAGCTCTTGCTTGCGTAAACACCTGCTTTTCTTCCACCGTTTGCAATGGTCTTACAGAACGCAGCCACGCATGCTGTTCTGCTGCCTTTATCTAATCCGTTGGCACGGGCTGCTCCGCTTCCGTTCTCTGTATCGACAAAGATCGGGTAAGAAAGATTGTATCCGGAGCATAAGGTCAATGCCATACTTGCCTCCTCAACAGCTTCTGCCTCAGTTGTAGCCTGTGTGAAGAAGTAAACACCAACGTTAATGCCGTTTGCAGTTGCACCCTGAATATTTTTCTTGAAGCAGGAATCCTCTACCAATGCTCCTGTCTGTGATCCGCGGTAACCGACACGGATAATTGCAAAGTTGATACCTGCTGCCTTTACAGATGCCCAGTCAATATTTCCCTGATGGCTGGATACATCAATACCGTTCTTTCCAGACCCCTGCTGTAATGCTCCATCACTTCCGAAGTTATAAGTGATACCACTGATCACCTGACTTCCTGTTACACGCTGATGGTTGCTGGTGTAGTAATATACTTTTCCATCAATGGTCTGCCATCCGGTGTAAACAGGCTCGGTGTAGTAAGTTCCGTTTGCATTGTAATCTGCCACGGTTGCTGGTTTTTTACACTCGGAATCTTTGTAAAGTAATCTACCGGATTTATCTTTTAACTGGGTTGTTGTATTTCCGGTAAAATCATTCACGGTAACGGTACATGTGATTTTTTTATCATTTGCGGTTGTCTTGGTATCGCCCGGTTTGGATAAGTATGTGATCGTACCTGTTACAGTTGCACTTCCTATTCCAACTGCGGTTAAGGTACATCCTGTTTTTGCTCCATTGGATACCTTTACAACTTTTTCGTTGCTGCTTGTCCATGTAATATTTGTAATAATATTGCCTGCGTCTGTCAATGTTGCTGTGAGACCAATTGCATTTGCATTATTAATAGTGCTGTTATATAAAGCTGCCGTCTGTGGTGCTGTGACGGATGCGCTGGCTGCGGCTGCAGCTTTTACCCATTTTAGTGTGTATGCTGTTGTGCCTGCTGCCACTTTGATCTTCGTGGAACCTTCTGCCAGTTTATATCCCTGTGCCTCATAAGAAGATGCCTGTATCTCAGTAGCAGTAGCATCTACTGTGATATCTTCACTTTTGGATTCTTCTGCTTTGGTCTTTCCATCAGCCTGAAAGAAATTATGTGTTACCTTATAAGTAGCCTTATCTGCTGCTGTTGCAACCCACATGATGGTATATTCTTTTGCACCATCCTGAATCGTAAGGGTTGTACCGTTGGAAGCTTTATATCCGTCATATGTTTTTGCAGATGACACCGTTTTCGCATCCTTTGCAACAGTTACTGTCTCTTTTTCATCTGCTTTGTCTGCTTTTGTTTTTCCATCGTTTTTATAAAACATATGGACAATGGTAATTTCATATTTATCTGGTTTCGTATCATCCGGCTTTGTCTCTGTACCATCTGTTTTGTCTCCAGATGTTCCATTCTGATCACCTGTACTCTCACCATTTCCACTATTTCCAGAACCAGAATTCTGATCACCGCCAGTTCCCTGACCGCCTTCACTCGGTGTTGTCGTTTCCGATGGTGTTGTTGTTTCTGATGATTTTGGTGTTGCTGTTTCTGATGATTTTGGTGTTGCTGTTTCCGATGATGTCTCGGATGATGTAGTCACACCAGATGATTCCGTTCCTGTAGCATGGTATCCCACACGTTTTGCGGAAGCCGTCACTGATGCCTGTGCAATGTCCACTTTTGTTGATCCACCAACAGAAGCTTTCGGGAAATTGGAAGTATCCACATCTCCTGCTCCGACTTTGGATGGTGTGCAGGTGCTGTCAACCGTTTCCACTGTATCCTGAATAACAGCCTCCACCTCAACATTGTCTACCTCTGCATCCTCTGCCGGTGCTACTTCTGCTGCGGATTTAATCTCGTCTTTGACATCTACCTTGGTGTATTCAATCTTATCCTTAACCGTTACTTTGTAAGAATTCTCTTTTGAAATATATCCATCGATCTCATTCAAAGAGACATCATATTTTCCGGCATCAATACTTTTAATGTAAATAATACCATCTTTATCATCATCTGAATATGTAGTTGATTTTGCCTTCTTCTTGTCTGCCTTGATCGTGATCTCAAAAGGCTGTCCCTTTACATTTTTCGAGGACTCGTCCTGAATCTTGATCTTCAGATCCTTCTCAATAGAACTTCCGACTAATGTAACAGTTTCCGGTTCTGCCGCCTCTGTCTCTTCCGTGACAACCTCTTCGACTGCCACAACTTCTTCCGTCGGTTCTTCTGCCACCTCTGTACTTATCACAACATCTGCCACAATTGGTTCCGGCTGATGAAAATGGTCATATAAGAAATATCCTCCTGTTCCGACACCGCCAACTGCTGTCACAGTGGCTACACCTGCTATGATTGCCTGTGTCTTTGTCAGTCCGCTAAGCAAAGTCGCAACCCCTTTTACCTTTCCGGCTGCGCTCTGAACTAAATTTAGAAAATTCATTCTCGTCTCCTCCTCGTCTGCATTTCCCTTTACTTTCAGTAAATTTTCGTAATTCACTCTATTATGATAAAGAATCTGTCTGTAGCAATTTCGCTGCTATTCCTTCTTTGTAACCATACGAAGCTAATTATAACATTTTCCCATATTATGTAAATATAATTTTCCTTATTTTTTTGGAAATTTTTTCCACCAGAAAATATGGTTCTTATTTTCAAGGTTACACGCCCTCACAGTCAAATGCCGGGATAAAACTCTCTTCCGCTGTGTCCCCCTCCTGGATAAAACCATTTTCTATTCCGATATCGATCGCATAATCCACCAGTGTCTCATATTCCTCATCGGTAATCCTGCGATTCAATTCCGGATACTTTTCCAGATTGGAAAGTGGGGTGAACTGGTTCATGATACTGATATAAATCATATCTCCGTAAGTTTCATGCAGATATTTTAAAATCTGCATGGAATCCGCCATACAACCGGGCAGTGTCAGATGTCTTACGATCGTTCCACTTAAAATAAGGTTATCTTCATCTCCATTTACAAACACAGCCTTTCCTGTCTGCCGCACCATCTCTGCGATCGCTGCCTTTGCAACCTCTGCATAATCCGGAGCATGGGAATACTTTTTACTCAAAACCGGGCTCATATATTTAAAATCCGGCAGATATACATCCACTATGCCATCTAACATTCTTAATGTTTCAACATTTTCATATGCACTTGTATTGTATACAACCGGTATTCTAAGCCCATTATCCCTCGCCTTAGTAAGCGCCTGTGCTATATGTAAAGCATAATGTGTTGGTGTAACAAGATTAATGTTGTTAGCATGTTTATCCTGTAATCTTAACATAATATCAGCTAATCCGTCTACTGTTATATATTTTCCAACTGCTGCCGCAGCTATTTTATAGTTCTGACAGAACACAC
>OOBO01001616.1_pt1 | contig 14815 bp, 11 predicted proteins | sample 1671031 | NCBI WGS metagenome assembly OOBO01 (sample SAMN06348115, study PRJEB24527) | human gut metagenome | biome: human gut; feature: ankylosing spondylitis patient; material: feces | host: Homo sapiens | place: China | collected 2015-10 | reverse complement strand
AGCAGAAAGCTATACCATCCGTTTCTATCCTACGGGACAGACAGAGCCTACGGTCATTCTGGAATGTAAGAAGCTGCCTTCACCGGCAACGATGGAAGGTATGCCACGCACGTATGTAGGCGAAATTCTGAAAGCAATGGTCAAATGACCGCACACGCAGACTGTAAATTGTAAATAATCAAATCAGAAATAAACAAATGGAAATAAAAAGTAAATTTGACCACTGGGGCTGAAAGAACATCATAGGAAAGAGTCGTCCGACGGCTCTTTCACTCTGGTCTATCTGACCGACAGCAGTACCGGCTTCCTGCTGGAACTGACCTGCTTGAAGGAGCATCCACAAGCCTACGAATTAGGGGAGAACGAGAGTCACCTCTGCTTCCGCGTATCCGGTGATTACGACGCCATACGCCAATACCATAAGGAAAACGGATGGGTATGTTTCGAAAACACAGCAATGGGACTGTACTTTATCAATGACCCGGATGACTATTGGATTGAGGTACTGCCGGAGAAATGATATTTTACATCACTAAAACAACGAAATATATGAGTATAGAAGAAGCGATGATGGGTGGTATTGTCTTCAAAGGCAAAAAGGACAAACCTAAAGAAGAAAACCTACATTACCGGGCAACACGGTTCCGCCTCAGCCAAAATGAAAGCAGAAATCCGCCGCAAACGCGCTAACAGACATAAGAAATGATAAATACAGCCTTATTGCCTGCCGACAAGGACCCGATGGGCGCAGCCATAGCCGATTACTTTAAACGGCATAAAGCCGACCGCCTACGCGTGTTCTCTTCACAATTCGATGAGGACGAAATTCCCGTCGAAGAGCTATTCCGCACAGAAAAGCAAATGCCCTTGCTGGAGCGTACTGCTCTGCAAATGGCGACCGGAAAGATTCTGGATGTGGGTGCCGGTAGCGGTTGCCATAGCCTTACCCTGCAAGAAGCCGGAAAAGAGGTCCATGCCATCGACATTTCCCCGCTTTCCGTGGAAGTGATGAAGCAGCGAGGTGTGCGTAGCGTATCACAAACCAATCTGTTCAATGAACAGTTTGCCGATGAATACGACACTATCCTGATGCTGATGAACGGTTCCGGCATTATCGGAAAGTTGGAGAATCTGCCTGATTTTTTCCGGAAGATGAAGCTACTGCTCCGGCCTGGAGGCTGTGTTTTAATGGATTCCAGCAACCTGAGCTATCTGTTCGAAGAGGAAGATGGCAGTATTGTTATCAACCTTGCCGGTGATTACTACGGAGAGGTAGACTTCCAGATGCAATACAAGAATGTCAAAGGCGACTCCTTTGACTGGCTCTATATCGACTTTCAGACCCTGAGCATCTATGCTGCCGAAAATGGCTTCAAAGCAGAGCTGGTGAAAGAGGGTACACATTATGACTATCTTGCCAAACTATCCCGACAAGCATAAAAGTGAAGTGCCCCCTAAAAGTTAGACAAAAAATTTTAGGAGTCACTTCATTTTCAGATACCCTCTTCTCAATTATATAATATTGCAAACTATATCTATAATTCGAATGGCTACAGATGAGTTTTTTGTTCAGCCAAATAGCTAATCCGGCTTCTTACTTTAAACTTTCACAAATTTCCGTATTTGCCCTCTTCAATTTCTGTTCATCCAGTTTTATTACTTTGCGGTCGTATGTCATCAATCCGTTCACTTCGATCTCAACATCTGTAGTCTGTGTATAAACAGCAGCCGAGAATCCACGTGCAATCATATCCTTCAGCATATTAGCATACTTCAGATACTCATCAGTAGCTTCTTTGGAAGTACTAAACTGAACATACCCCCAATTACGATTCGGCTCCCAAAGATGCTCCTTCAGCACTAAACCAATTCCTCCATACTCTCCGAGTACAGTTGCACGCTGTGCGTCATATAAATACATCTCCGGACCGGGATAATTATGCAAATCGAGCATATCACCACAGGTATAATGATTACCTCCACTGGCAGGATTCACTAAACGGGAAGGATCATATTGCTTTGTCCATTCTGCTATTTCAGGGGTTTTAAACTGCCCCCAAGCCTCATTGAAAGGTACCCATGTGCCAATACAAGGATAAGAGTAAAGGCAGTCGATAATTTCTTTCCATTCTTTACGATAAATAGCCTCTGATTCAGCAGACCGTTTAAATTCTGTTCCCTCAAAATACTTCCGATTCTGCCACTCGGGATTCTTATCGCCACTCGGCATGTCCTGCCACACAATAACCCCTAAACGATCACAATACGTATACCAACGGGCAGGCTCTACTTTTATATGTTTGCGAATCATATTATATCCAAAATCTTTTGTCTTTTGAATATCATATACTAAAGCCTCATCCGAAGGTGCCGTATACAAGCCATCCGGCCACCAGCCCTGATCTAAAAGACCAAATTGAAACAAGTCCTTATTATTCAATTGTAGACGTACAATTCCATTTTTATCGCGTTTCGTTGAATATTTACGCATGGCAGTATAGCTCTTAACCTTATCGATCAACTTATTTTCTGAATACAGACAAATTTCCATATCATATAAAAACGGAGAATCCGGTGACCACCACTTTACATCAGACGGCATAGCAATTTCAACCGGAATACCATTTACGGAACTTCCTACAGCCACCAACTGCTTTCCTTCTAATACCTTCACCTCCAATTTATCTGAAAGCATCTGATGATCTGTCATAACCTCTACTGTCAACTTATTCCTGTCAATATCAGGAGTCGTTTTGATATTGACAATCGACCGGATTGGCACGGGTTCTAGCCAAACTGTTTGCCAAATACCACTGACAGGAGTATACCAGATACCTCCCGGCTTACTAACCTGTTTTCCTCTAGGCTGAGGACCTTTATCAGTCGGGTCCCACACTTTCACGATCAATTCATTTTCCCCATTCAGCAAGGCAGGCGTGATATCAAAAGAAAAAGGAGTAAATCCTCCTGTATGTTGTCCCACCTTTACCTTATTTACCCAAACATCCGCTTTCCAGTCAACAGCCCCAAAATGCAATAAGATCCTATGTCCTTTCCATTTGGAGGGAACCGAGAATTGACGCTGATACCAAAGTTCATTCTTCTCCCCAAGACTTTTCCCCACTCCGGACAAGCTTGATTCTACAGCAAAAGGAACTAAAATCCGACCATCATAACTTTGTGGCATAGCTTGACCTACCGGAGAAATAGCATAATTCCACAATCCGTTCAGATTTATCCAGTCAGCACGTTCCATAATTGGGCGGGGATATTCGGGCAACACGTTTTCAACATCTATTTTCGCCGCCCATTCCGTCATAATTCGACCGCCAACCGGTTTCCACTGTGCAAATAGATAAACACTATTAATAAGTATCACTAAAGAACATACAACTTTTCTCATCTACATTATTTCTATTAAGAGTATTTTTACTAGGTCAAGTTATTCCAATATAATATCAAACTGATCGTAAGGTGCCGTACGATGTGCCAGATGCCTGGTCAATTTTGAAATCCCAAACAAGGGAGAATAAGTACGTACTTTGATCGTTTTACCATCCGGCATAAATTCCAGAATGCGAAGCCAACCATCCCCTCCGTTCCCTTCCGGACCGCCTCCTACATATTGTACATTAAACGTCATTTGTGATACATCTTTCCCGGCACTGTTCTTATCCACCCGATAAGCCACATTATTCTCATATTCACCGGTGCCTCTTCCCACATGTCCGCAAAGTACGAGACGGATATTGGAAGAAGGATAAATAAGTTTCTCCCAAATAGCCTGCCCCGAGTTTTGTGGAGAAATCTTATACCCATCTTTCGTAACGCGCTTATTACCTATATCAAGATAAGAATGAGTGATAAAAATCACCTTATAATTCTTGTATCTCGGCTTGTTTACCAAATCTTTCGCCCATTGCAGAACTTCATCACGAGGCACAAACTCTACTGCTATAACCAAAATCTTTCCCCATCCCGGCTCATCAAACTCAAAAGCCGAATTCTCTAAAGACGCCCTGCCTTCACGATTAGGAAATTCACTGACACAGATATTCCGCCAGGTAGAATTTCGTTCAAAAGGAATATAATCAGGAAAATAAGTACGACCGTTTTCTGCGGCTTTGTATCCATAATCATGATTGCCTGCGGCAATAATATAAGGTACTTTGTTATCCAGTCTTTTCAAAGCCTGCGATGCTGCCTCCCACATTTCACGACTGGTCTGGTTCAGCATCTTACGGTTTAATACATTATTATCATTCTGCTCCACCAAATCGCCTGTACAAAGGACAGCTTTAATTTTAAGCGACTCTATATTGTCCGCAATCCATGCGGTACAAAGATCAAAAAGCGGCTGGTTAATATCATACTTGGTATATCCCTGTGGATCACCGAGCAAAATCATAGAAAAGGATTCCGGATTGACCAATTTCTGGGGATCAGCCCGATGCTGCGCCGGGAGACAAGTGACAGAAGCACACAATATCCCGGCCAATAAATAGTTGAATAGTTTCATAGATTACTCTTTTTCTTCTTCGTTTTTAAATACAGGTGCACGAGATACGGATGCCGGTGTGCCATTAGTAATATAAGGCCAGCCATCACTGCTCCATTGTATGCGGTCACACATCAATTGACGACCATTATCTATTTTCGCTTTCTGCCAGGCATGATAGAAGAACCAGTCATTACCCTCATCATCCGTGATAATTTCGGAATTGTGTCCGGTTCCGGCAAACAGGTTATTACCCTGTAGAATTACTTCATTATAACTACTATTTTCTTTCATCACAGTACCGTTTTTACCCACATAAGGACCTTCGATATTTTTAGAACGCCCCACCACTACACGATACGTACTTCTTTCCTCTTCACAACAACTACCCGTAGAGCCAAATAGATAATAATAATTCCCGCGTTTATGAACCATGATGCCTTCTATTGAAGGACCCGCTATCTTTTCGGAAACAGCCCCTTTAATGGATAGACCGTCAGCACTTAACTCTACATAACGGATACCTCCTTCATAGCCTTTAGAAGTACTATTATAACTTCCCCAGAAAAGATACTTCTTACCATTATCTTCAAAATAACAAGGGTCGATGCACTGCATAGTACCAGAATTGTAGTCAAGAAGTTTTCCGTGATCCGTAAAAGGCCCTACAGGAGAGTCGCTGACCGCCACCCCGATACAACTATTCTTAGGCAAGTCCCAGTGCCCGAGAGTATAATAGAGCACATATTTGCCATTGATATAGTTAATGTCCGGAGCCCATAAGCGAGTGTCCGGCTGCCAGTTCGGTTTTTGCAGAAAGGCTGCCCCAGCATAAGTCCACTGTGTCATATTAGTAGATTTGTAAATCGGAATATAGATATTATCCTGTTGGGTAACATACAAATAAAAGTTTCCGTCTGCCGCATGAATTATTGTCGGATCAGGCAACTGTTTGCCGACTATAGGATTGGAGAATGAAACAGGGTTAGGTGTACTCCCCCCACCCCCATTTCCATTACCGTTACCCGGCCCATCCGGTTGTTCGTCAGAGCCACCGGAACATGCCATGATACACAATGCTGTTGCAATTAAAAAAGATAATTTTTTCATATATTCTTTATTAGTTAAAACTAAGATTAATTTATCCAACCTTCATTCTGTTCCAAATTCGAGTTCATTTCCATTTCTTTAGCAGGAATAGGCCAGCTCCAGCACTGATCCCCCAACCAGTACCAGGTATAAGTCGTTTCACCCCACATCTGCATCAGACCGTTACGATTATTATCAAACTTCTTATCTTTCCACGTTCCCCAACGCAATTCATGGAAATACATGGAATCTTCGCCACCGATTTCCCAGTAATACTCATTCCGGATACGTTCACGCAAATCACTCTGCCCGTTAACTTTCGTAGCAGGATAAGTTGCATTATTCAATTCGACATGCCCTGCACGACGTCTTACTTCATTAACACATCTGATTGCTTCGCTTTCATGGGTACTTCCCCATTCATTTAGCGCTTCTGCTTTCAGGAGCAATACTTCCGCATAGCGTATTAATGGAATATCCAATCCATAAGTATCACGCTCTGTCTGTTCCAGACCTTCAGGTACAAACTTTCTCCATAGGTAGTAAAACTTATCGTTTGTATCAGTACGGATATCAAAAGGCTCTGCACTGTCGGAGCCACGATAAGGCCAACGCAATGTATAAGTATGAGCTATTCCAGAAGAAGCACCATTGTATTGTGCGTAAGGGGTAATGATAGCCATTTGCAGACGTGGATCACGGCTCTCGTAAGCTTTTTTGATACGTGCTTCATTGCCACTATCCAGATATTTGCTCATATCGGCCCCATAGGCAGTCATACGTTCCTTTTCTGCCGCGGACAGTCCGTCACGTAGAAAAAATACCACACGTTCTTTTTCTTTCATCGTACTATAGCCCGGCAAGTAGTTATCCCAATTAAATTTTTCTCCGGTTGCCGTTTCAAAGGATTCTACAAAATGCGGATTAGGCAAATAGTTATTCCACATAGAACCTGCCGTACAACGGTTGCCGTAAGTGATGTTCCTTGTATTGGAGTAGCCGTATTGCTTGATGCATTGCACAGAGAATATCATTTCTTCACATTGCTCATTTGCTATTTTCAACAACTGCTTATAACTGGTAGCACCAGCCTTAGTATATAACCCGAAGCCACAGTCAGCCACAGAATTAAAATCATCAACCGCCGCCTCCCAATTCTTCTGCCACATATATACTTGTCCGCGTAATGCATAAGCAGCTCCTTTGGTTACCCGTCCATAGTTAGAGTCACCCGAATTATATTTACCCGGTAGATTGGGTTCATTCACACAATCTGTCAGATCCTGGAGTACAGCCGCCCAAACATCCGCTTCTGAAGAACGGGCTTTGTTACCGTTTTCAGGACTCGTGATTGCATTCATATATAACGGCACTCCTTTATACAAGATATTCAAGCGCATATAAGCAAATGCACGCAAGAATTTACATTCGGCGATAGCCCGTTGCTTCTCTCCGGTCGACATATCAGGAACCTGACCAATATTATCTATCACATCATTAGCACGATAGATAAAAGTATAAAAACGTTTATAAATATCACTGAACAGGCCACTTGAGGGAGTAGCTGCTCCTGTACAATTAGGCATTCGCTTAATCCAGTTCTTGTCTGTATCCATCACAGAAGAATAAGCATCCCATGGAATCCGGTGCGAATCCAAAATGCCGGAGTTAGGACAATATTGATCCAGAAAGACATTATATACGCCGATAACAGCCTGTTCGGCCAAAGTTGCTTTCGTCCAGATACTACTACCGCTTATGTTATTGGTAGGAGTAGTATCTAAAAAGTCCGCACCGCATCCAGCCATAGAGAAAGACAGCAAGGCAATAGATGCACATCTTACTAATTTCCGAAATATTTTTATTTTGTTTTTCATCATAAAATCGTTTTAGAGTAAGTTTAGAAAGTGATATTTACACCGAATGCATATTGTCTCATAGTAGAATATCCCACTGCGGTACGCATTTCCGGATCCATTCCTTCATACCCGGTAATGGTAAATAAATTTTCACCGGAAGCAAAGAAACGGATATTCTGTGCATATACTTTTTTCGACAGGACAGCAGGCAATGTATATCCGATAGTCAGGTTCTTCAGTTTAATATAATCCCCTTTTTGCAAATGTACTGATGACTGTGTCATACCACTTTGGTCGTTACCGGAGTTATTTGTCAAACGAGGATTCTTTGAACTCAAGTTCGTGCGCGGATCATTGGGATTTTTGGGATCAAAGAAATAGTGATCGTTTGCTATTGCTTCCCCAATAGCATATCCTTTGATGGTAGCACTGCTGTTCAATGCCAAACGATAGTAGTAAATCTTGAAACCTGCCGCACCGGACCAGTTCATGGAGAAATCGAAGCCTTTCCAATTAGCGCTTGCCTGCAGACCGAAGTTATACTTGGGCACATTGGAGCATCCCTGAAACTCATTATCAGCGTCATTACCATATACACCGTCGCCATTTAAGTCAGCATAGATGTAATCACCATACCAAATGCCACTCTTACTGACGTTCTGACGCGGATAGAACTTATACCCTGCCCCTACCATAGCATTCAGCCATTTCATGTCGTCTACTGTACGGATCATTCCGTCTCTCGGACCACCGTTGATATTGACTGTTCCATCTGCGTTAAAACCGTTTCCACTGCCTTTATATGGTTGCAACATATAGTATTCATTAATCATTTTACCCTCTATTACACGGGTAGATCCTCCGGTAGAGACATCGCCGATATTGGTTTGATAAACACGGTTCCCGTTTTCATCTGTCACCCAGCCACGCTGCAACTCTCCTTTGTATTTACTGACCTTGTTCTGGTTATAGGCAAAGTTACCGGATACACGATATTCTACTTTACCGATACGGTCTTGCCAATTCAGGGTCATTTCAATACCGCGGTTAGTCACTTCCGCAATGTTCTGACGAGGGCCACTGGCTGTCCCGAGAGACATATACATATCAGGGCGATATAAGATTCCATCCGTTACTTTATTATAAAATTCAGCCTCAAACGTCAGACGGTTTCTTAAAGTTGCAAAGTCGATACCAATATTCGTAATGGCAGTACTTTCCCACTCCAACAGGTTGTTGGAAATAGAAGTAATTGCCAAACCATTATTAAGGCTACCTCCAAACGCGTACTTTGCCGAGTTGTACACAGCCTGCCATTCATAGTTACCAATCGCATTGTTCCCTAACTTACCCCACGAAGCACGTAATTTCAGATTGTCGATAGGAAGTCCTTTCATAAATCTCTCTTCACAGATTCTCCACCCGGCAGAGAAAGATGGAAAAAGCCCCCAGCGATTATCCGGAGCAAAACGGGAGGAACCGTCATAACGCATATTAACCTCGAATAAATAACGGCTGTCGAAAGCATAGTTAATACGACCGAAGTAAGAACGGGATGTAAATTCCTCACCTGTACCACCTATGGAAGAAGGAGTAGTAGCAGAACTTGAATCACCCACAGACGAATCTATTAATCCAAGTTTGGCAGTGTCGGTAGTCCGTTTGACAAAACGTTCTTCTTCAAAGCCCAATAACATACCAATATCATGCTTATAAAAAGTCTGGTTATAATTGAGCAAGTGCGTTAATTTCCAGTGGTTCTCACGGACATACGCCATACGGGTATACAAATCGGCAGGATCTTTGGGGGCAGCTATCCACTGATCTGTACTAAAACTATATTTCCCATAATCCGTATTTACGGACATCGATTCATAACGATAATCCTTATAGTTCAGATTAACATCGTATGAGAAGTGTTTCAGAAACTTCACGTTGGCATAGAAAGTAGTGAAGAACTGCGTGTTCTTGATATGCCCTTCCGATTGCGCCATGTCCCACAGAGGATTGTGAGATTGCGGATCTTCCTCGTTCGCTTCCGGCGCACCATATTTTCCGTCATAATATGGATATACGCCCGGTATCATCTTTTGAGTATTAATATTGGTGAGTGAACCGGTATCGCTTTTCTTCTGGTCAGTGTGATACCCCCATACGCGAGTACCAATACGTAACCACTTAGTAATATCCGAATAAACATTGGCACGCAAAAAATAGCGTTGGTATCCGGTATCCTTGATTAATCCCGGATTGTCAGTATAAGATATAGAAAGATTATATCCGGTACGTCCCTCCTGTCCAGTGACGGAAAGCGAATGTTTCATCATCCAGTCGTTACTATATATCTCATCGTACCAATCTGTATTAGGATAAGCTACATAATTAGGATAGCCGGAAGCCGAAATGCCATTCGGATCTTTTTCCGCCTCACGCCATTGATTGATGGTAATGTCGCTGAAAGGAGCAGATTCTCCTATATTAGTAGCAGCTTCGTTCATCAATTCCATATACTTGGCGTAGTTAGATACCGTTTTTATCAGTTTGGTAGGTTGATTCAGTGAAAAAGTAGCATTGTAAGATACGCTGACCTTTCCTGTTTGTCCGGTTTTGGTAGTAACCAGAATAACCCCATTTGCCCCCCGGTTACCATAAATAGCACACGAGGCCGCATCTTTCAGGATGGAAATAGAAGCAATATCGTTGGGATCTACATTATTCAGACTTTGTTCCATCCCATCCACCAACACGAGTGGTGAAGAACTGTTCAGGGTACCTACTCCCCGAATATTGAAAGAAAAGCCTTCATTATATGGAGTCCCGGAGCTTTGCATCACCTGCAAACCGGCTGTCATACCGCTCAACGCCTGCGAAGCACTGACCAAAGGACGGGAAAGTGATTCCTTTTCCAAATTTACCGTAGCAACCGAACCGGTCAGGTTCACCTTCTTTTGCGTGCCATAACCAACCACTACTACTTCTGAAAGCATTTTCACATTCTCTCCCATTACAATGTTGAATGTCGTCTTGCCGGGCGACAATGAAATTTCCTGCGTGTCAAAACCGATATAAGACACTTGCAATTTCTTAGCGTCCTCCGGTATTTCCAATTCAAATTTCCCTTCCATATTACTCACCGTGCCAATATTAGTACCGGGAATTGATACCGATACTCCAATTAACAATTCATCATTGACATCGCTGATGACACCATTGATACGCCGTTTCTTATCCGATTTCTGAACGACAGGCCGGGTGATAATAATATGATTATCTTTTATTTTATAAATCAACTCCTGCCCTTTCAGAATCTGATCCAGTGCCTTGCTTATCGGTTGATTATCTACCTTTACAGTTACCTTACGGGTCAGGTCCACATCATTTTTCTCATATACTAAGGATACATTTCCTTTGACCTCCAACTCCCGGAACGCTTTGCGCACCGTTACGTCTTGCAAATGTAAGGTCACCTGTTGTGCATGAACCGACAGTGGAAGAACTGCAGCTAATAGCACGAAGAACATGCATTTGATGATTTTACTCATTGATTTAAGTTTTTATGTGTATATCTTTTGTTACTAACTCATTGTTTTACAATATTCTTATTTAAACATTATCCAGGATTGCGAACTAGCCTCATTATCCGCATTTTTAACATTGCCGTTCGTTTCCCAGTCGTATCTACCGGCTACCTTTCCTAAAGGCACCCCTCTACTATCATCCCGAATAACAACAGGACTATGATAGTTCTCACCAAACACAATGGCATCCGTACAACCCACTTCCTGCAATGCCACAGCAACTTCCCGTAAAGAAGAGCCATCACTAAAGACATTCCAAGCTGCTTTTACCGAGTTATAAGAATTCGTAAAACGATTACTTACAAAAATGACCAAGTCTCCTTCTTCCGTGATACCGACAGCCCGGCGTCCTACAGGCTTGCCATCAAAAGTCCAAATGCTTACCGGATTAGCAGCCCATGAATTACTTCCTGACAATGCTCCATCCATTCCTCTGTTACGGGTCGAAGTATTTCTTCCTTCATTAGTAGCAAATGTCTTGTAAAGTTCTGCATTTTCTCCGGCAATCATGATCTGCCCTTTTTGCAACGGATAGGAATATCCACTGACAGCACTGGTTGGGGACCACTGTACTCCATTGGCAGCTTGTTTGCCGGCTCCGCCGCTGGTAAACTTATACAAGTTATTATCTATCACTTCTGCATACGAAATCTCCGCTTTTCCATCAGCTGTAATTCCCAGAGTTCCCGGACAATACTTCAAAGAAGTAGATAGGTTATATCCGAGACGCGGTGCGGATAGCAGCCCACTATCATTCCACCCGAGGCTATAAAATATCGGTACCCAGAATTGCCCGGACAATCCCGGAACAAACAATGAATAATCCATATTATCATTCATGATAGCTGTTGTACGATGTTGAGCAGTGGGTTCAGCCCATGTTACATTGTCTTTATTCATATCCCAGCTAACCTTCATATTTATTCTACCGGCAGGAATAGTTATCAACCATCCCGTATTACCGCTCCTTCCATGCAAGTTTTTATTTTCATAGACAATCATGAAATCAGGAATACAAATACTACTGTGTTGGCTTTTTAGATCAGCAGTAATATTTTTCCAGTTTACCCCTGCGTCAATAATTCCATTTACAGCACTCAACTGATATTTTTTAGTCATGTTGTTCGTATTGTCTTTTACAGTAATAGTAAGTGTGCTACTTAGGTCAACAATCAGGTTTCCGTTTTCATCCTTTTGACTGACGGGATCCGTAGAGATGATTTCTGCGTTATCTGCCAAAGTCGGCATCAACACAACGTTTGCAAATGCAGTGTTTTGTTTGAAACGTAACGAAGCGATGCCATTAATAAAGTTAGCACTAACCTGCTCTGTGTTACAAGTAGCCGTTACGCCTCGAAGTAGCTGAGTAGAAGTGCTGAAAATGGTATATTCGATATCATCTGCTCCATCATTCACTTTAATACGGGTGATACCGCTGCTCAAGTCCAGTACAGCATCAGTAGTAAGCGGATCAATGGGCTTTGCCCATTCATCCGCCAGTTTGAGTTTCACATTCACCGCACTTTGGTCGTCCAAAATGCGAAAATCTAAGGCTATGACCCTACTGTTCTGGTCAATAAGACCATTTATCCAGTTCCCTGTGCCATCTTCTGCCTGTATGGCTACCAATGGTTCTTTTACGTACCCCGGATCTTCGGATAAGACAACACCTTTCAGTTCATCTTCTCCGCATGACGTGAATATAAACACAAGGAATGTGCTTAATAGAAAATGTAGTTTCTTCATACAATATTATTTAAATAAGAAATAGCTTATTTTCTGTTATTCCTGAAAACAATCTTTATCCTGCATGACTAAACTAAAACAGCTGTTTGTATACCTTATAACTTAAAAAAGAGTGTCGCGCTATGCTCTTTTACAATCCTTCTTTTTACCATTCATAGAGATTCAGGTTAAAATATGCTTTATTGGCCTATTCATTAATATGACAGCCAGATTAATAAAAAGTATAGTGAGAAATGATTTTTTTATTCGTTCAGCCCTTCAACTCATCTTTTTATTAGTGAGTTTGGTCATCTTACATTTTTTCAATACCTTGCCCCCGAATTATCCATCGGAGAAACAGAACCTGTGAGTATTCACCTTAATATATTAACTAATAAATCAAATATACGATTTCTGAAAGACATAATGGAAAAAAACCTGGAAACAGAGATTATCGAGGCCCTGAAATCGGGTAAAGAGGAGGCATTCCGATACATCTATAAAACTTACTATACAGATCTTTGCCGGATAGCGAGAGGGTATTTGACAGACTCTTATCTATCAGAATCTATAGTAGAAGATTTGGTGTATAGTCTATGGGAAAACCGCTCTAAAATAACAATTAACACCTCATTGAAGAACTACCTTTTCAGAAGTGTAGCCAATAAGTGTATCAATTATCTTCAGCTTGAATATGTGAGAAGGGAAACGGCCTGCTCGTCAGAAGACCTGGTCATTTACAGCGATTTATGGTCCTTGGGTGAAAATCCGGTTGAGCATTTAGAGGGTAAAGAGCTACATTCTATTATCCAGAAGACGATTGACGGCTTATCTCCGGAAACCCGGAAGGTATTTTTATTGAGTCGTTTTGAGAACAAAAGACAAGAAGAAATTGCCGAAATCATGGGAATCACTATTCATACAGTGAAATATCACATGCGAAGTGCACTGGATAAGCTGAAAGAAGCAGCAAAATCTTATCTTGCCCTGATTGTAATGTTTATTACGAATATATTTAATTAATATTAAAAAGCAAAGTAATTCACTATACTTCTTCTATTGACAAACTGTCCTGATGATAGCGCAGGTATATGATTTTTCAATAGATATTAAGTTTAAGATGGTATGAAAGAAGAATTTGACAGACTGATATATGATTTCCTCTCGGGAAGTATCACCAAAGAGGACTTGCATAAGTTGAACGAATGGGTATACTCCGATCCGGAGAATCAGAAATATTTTGAACAGCAGAAACGAATCTGGCTTCTGTCTGCCGAGTATAAAAATGTATCTGTACACGAGGAACAAGCCTATAACAGATTTGCGAAATGAATCCGCAAACATAAGAGTGCTCCGGCAGGAAAGATGAGAAGAGCCTTATTTGTGAAGTATGCAGGTTACGCAGCGGCAATCATTATATTACTGTTTACCACTCCTTTTATAATTTATAATTTTACAACACCTGATGATTCTTTGATTTCCGAAGTATACGCTCCAAGAAAATCGAAATTAAAAATGAAGCTTCCTGACGGTTCTATAGTGTGGTTAAACGCAGATTCCAAGCTTTCTTACTCTGAGAGTTTTAGTCGAAAGAATCGCAATGTCCGGCTGGAAGGCGAAGGGTATTTTGAGGTAGAGCATGGAGAGCATCCATTTGTTATACAAACAGACTCCGCACAGATCAAGGTACTGGGTACTAAGTTTAACGTTAAAAATTATGGTGATGAGAATTATATAAAGGTATCACTCCTAGAAGGTTCCATTGTCTTATTGTGCATCAACCAAGAGTTTATAATGAAGCCTAATCAAACGATGACAGTTAATAAGCTTGACCAAACTTATAAGCTGACCGAGAGTGCTGACTATGCTGAACAGTGGATCAACTGCAAAGTATTCTGGGATGAAGTTCCTATGTCGATCATTTCTAAAGAGTTGGAGCGCCAGTTTGATGTGACATTCGCATTTGAGTCAGAGCAACTCAAGAATTTGATTTTCCATGGAAGTTTTATTACAATACTCTGTTAATTCTTATGTAATCGATTGAAAATGAGAGAGTTAATTAACGT
>OOBO01001591.1_pt1 | contig 14987 bp, 8 predicted proteins | sample 1671031 | NCBI WGS metagenome assembly OOBO01 (sample SAMN06348115, study PRJEB24527) | human gut metagenome | biome: human gut; feature: ankylosing spondylitis patient; material: feces | host: Homo sapiens | place: China | collected 2015-10 | reverse complement strand
CTAGCATTATAGAAAATTTGGGAAAAAATTGCAAGAGAAAAGACGGTTGTGCCAGAGAAAAAATTGTCTTATAATAAAATAAGATTTTTATGCCATCACGGAGAAAATAAATGGAGGAAAGACAATGAGCAGAGCAAATACACGAGTTGTGAAAATCGGCGACCGGGTCATCGGAGGCGGAAATCCGATTCTGATCCAGTCCATGACGAATACCAAAACAGAAGATGTGGAGGCAACCGTAAAGCAGATCCAGGCGCTCACGGAAGCCGGATGTGACATTATCCGATGCGCCGTCCCGACCATGGAGGCAGCCAGGGCGCTGTCCGAGATCAAAAAGCAGATCTCGATTCCGCTTGTAGCAGATATTCATTTTGACTATCGATTGGCGATCGCCGCGATCGAAAACGGAGCCGATAAAATCCGCATCAACCCGGGCAACATCGGCAGCCGCGACCGGATCCAGGCGGTTGTAGATGCAGCAAAAGAACGCCAGATTCCGATCCGCGTCGGCGTCAACAGCGGTTCACTCGAAAAAGAGCTGGTGGAAAAATACAACGGCGTAACGGCAGAGGGCCTGGTGGAGAGCGCGCTCGACAAAGTGCGGATCATTGAGGAGATGGGCTATGACAATCTCGTCATCAGCATCAAATCGTCTGATGTGATGATGTGTGCAAAAGCGCATGAGCTGATCACGAACCAGACGGATCATCCGCTTCATGTCGGCATTACGGAGGCGGGAACGCTGTATTCCGGCAACATCAAATCGGCAGTGGGGCTCGGTATTATTTTATATCAGGGCATCGGAGATACGATCCGTGTTTCTTTGACGGGCGCGCCATTGGAAGAAATCAAATCCGCAAAACGGATCTTAAAGACCCTGGGACTTCGAAAAGGCGGCATTGAGGTCGTATCGTGTCCGACCTGCGGACGGACCCAGATTGACCTGATCGGATTGGCAAACCAGGTGGAAACACTGGTGCAGGGCTACGATCTTGATATCAAGGTTGCCGTCATGGGCTGCGTGGTCAACGGACCGGGCGAGGCAAAAGAGGCGGATCTTGGTGTTGCAGGCGGAAAAGGCGTCGGCATTTTAATTAAAAAAGGTGAAATCGTGAAAAAAGTACCGGAGAGCGAGCTGCTGTCCGTCTTAAAGGACGAGCTGGATCACTGGGGCAAGTAAAAAAGAAAGCAGGAATAGGAATGGAAAAACAGTTTCAGGAAGTATTTCCGGATTTGAGAATCGAAGGGGGCATGGCAGAGCTTCTCGATACCGTGGAGGTTTCGCGGGTATCGATCAATAAGAAAAAAGATCTGCTGCGGATCTATGTGGTCAGCCATCAGTGGATTCACAAAAAATATATTTATCAGCTGGAGCGCCAGATCGAGGAGCAGCTCTTTTCCAACGTGCCGCTGCGCGTGAAGATTATTGAGCGGTTCTATCTGTCGCGCCAGTATACGCCGGAAAACTTTCTGGAGGTGTACCGTCCGAGTATCCTGCTCGAGCTGAAAAACCACAGTGTCTTTCTGAATCATCTGTTTTCGACTGCCGAGATTACCTTCCCGGAGACGAACAAAATGCACCTGGTGCTCGTGGATTCCGTTGTGGCAAAGGAGCGCGAGGAGGAGCTGGTCCACATTCTCGAGAAAATCTTCTGTGAGCGGTGCGGCTTCGACCTGATCGTGGAAACCGAGATGAGAAAGCCGGAGGGCGAGAGCCGCGCCATGAGAAATTCCGAGCTCCGCATCCGGGAGGAAGTGCGCCACGTTCTGGCGCATACCCATTACGGTGAGATGCTCGGCGAAAAAGAGCAGAACCGGATGGAAGAGCAGGCGGAAGCAGCAGGCGAACAGCCAAAAGCAGCCGCAGCAGCCAAGGGCGGCGAGGCGAAAAAAGAAAAAGCAGCAGACGGCGGAAGGGGAAAAGGTTTTTCCGGCGGCGGACGCGGTTCCTTCAAGAAAGGCAAGGGCAGTTTCAGCCGGAATGCGGACAATCAGCCGCGCAAATCCTCCAATCCGGATGTGCTGTACGGAAGAGATTTCGAGGATGAGAGCGTGGAGATTCTGAAAATCGGCGATGAGATCGGTGATGTTGTCATCCGAGGAAGAGTCCAGAGTGTGGATATGCGCGAGATCCGGAATGAGCGTACGATTTTCATGTTCACGATCACCGACTTTACGGATACCATCGGCGTCAAGATTTTCGTCCAGAACGCGGAAGTGCCGGAATTAAAGGATGCGATCAAAAAAGGCGCGTTCATTAAAGTAAAAGGAAAAACGACGGTTGATGCATTTGACCACGATCTGACGGTTATGTCTGTCTGGGGCATCAAGAAGATCACCGATTTCCGTACCGGCCGTCAGGATACGAGTCCGGTGAAGCGTGTGGAGCTGCACTGTCATACAAAGATGAGCGATATGGACGGTGTCACCGATGCTGCCCGCCTGGTACAGCGTGCCTACGAGTGGGGCCATCCGGCGATCGCGATCACTGACCACGGCGTGGTGCAGTCCTTCCCGGAGGCAAACCATGCGATCGAGGCGATCGACGGCGCTTACCGGAAAAAATACCAGGCAGAGCACCCGGATGCGACAAAAGATGAGCTGAAAAAAGTTTCGGCTCCGTTCAAGGTCATCTACGGCATGGAGGCTTATCTCGTCGACGACTTGAAAGATATCGTTGTCAACAGCAAAGGACAGGACATCCACGGAAGCTACGTTGTGTTTGATATCGAGACGACGGGATTTTCCCCGGTTGTCAACAAAATCATCGAGATCGGCGCCGTCCGTGTGGAAAACGGAGCGATTGTCGATAAGTTTTCCACTTTCGTTAACCCGAAAGTCCCGATCCCGTTCCGGATTGAGAACCTGACCGGCATCAACGACAACATGGTTCTTGACGCGCCGGACATCGAAACGGTGCTGCCGAAATTCCTGGAGTTCAGTGAGGGAGCCGTTATGGTTGCCCACAATGCTTCGTTTGATATGAGCTTTATCGAGCACAACTGCGTCTTGCAGGGGATCGAGCGGGAATTTACAACGGCGGACACCGTCGCCATGGCGCGTTTCCTGCTGCCGGGCCTGAACCGTTTCAAGCTGGATACCGTTGCGAAGGCGGTCGGCGTATCGTTGGAAAACCATCACCGTGCGGTGGACGATGCCGGCTGTACGGCGGAAATTTTCGTGAAATTCGTAAAAATGCTGGAGGAGCGCAATATTCTGACTCTGGATGACCTGAATGCGCAGGGAAAAGTATCGGAGGAGGCTGTGCGCAAGCTTCCATCGTACCATGCGATCATTCTGGCAAAGAACGAGACGGGACGTGTCAATCTGTACCGCCTCGTGTCGGAATCCCACCTGAAATACTACAACCGCCGGCCGAAGCTGCCAAAGAGCGTCTACCTGAAATACCAGGACGGTCTGATGATCGGATCTGCCTGCGAGGCGGGCGAACTCTCCCAGGCAATCCTGCGCGGTGAACCGGATGCGGCGATTGCGCGTCTCGTGGACTTCTACGATTATCTGGAAATCCAGCCGATCGGCAACAACGCGTTCATGATCAAAAAAGAGGACGTTTCTGCCGTAGAGAGCGAGGAGGATTTAAAGGAGATCAACAGGCGCATCGTCAAACTTGGCGAGCAGTTCCATAAGCCTGTTGTGGCAACGTGCGACGTCCACTTCATGGATCCGCAGGACGAGATCTACCGCCGCATCATCATGACCGGAAAAGGTTTTGACGACGCGGATGAGCAGGCACCGCTGTTCCTGCGCACTACCGAGGAGATGCTTGAAGAGTTTTCGTATCTCGGAAGTGAGAAAGCGGAGGAGGTCGTCATCACCAATCCGCGCAAAATCTCCGACCTTGTCGAGAAAATCTCCCCGATCCGTGCCGGAAAATTTCCGCCGGTCATCGAGGATTCCGACAAGACACTGCGGAGAATCTGTTACGACCGCGCGCATGAAATCTACGGCGAGGAGCTGCCGGAGATCGTTTCCGCGCGCCTCGAACGGGAGCTGAACTCCATTATTTCCAACGGATATGCCGTTATGTACATCATCGCACAGAAACTAGTGTGGAAGTCGAACGAGGACGGCTACCTCGTAGGATCGCGTGGTTCCGTCGGTTCCTCGTTCGTTGCGACGATGGCGGGAATCACGGAGGTAAACCCGTTGAGCCCGCATTACTACTGTGAATCGTGCCATTACAGCGAGTTCGATTCGCCGCGCGTCAAAGAGTACGTCGGCCGTGCCGGATGCGATATGCCGGACGCCGTCTGCCCGAACTGCGGCAAGCCGCTGAAAAAAGCGGGATTTGATATCCCGTTCGAGACGTTCCTTGGATTCAAGGGAAACAAAGAGCCGGATATCGACCTGAACTTTTCCGGTGATTACCAGAGTAAGGCGCACAAATACACAGAGGTTATTTTCGGCGCCGGTCAGACGTTCCGTGCGGGAACCATCGGTACGCTGGCGGATAAAACAGCGTTCGGTTACGTGAAGAACTATTACGAAGAGCGCGGCCAGCACAAACGGAACTGCGAGATCGACCGGATCGTGGAAGGATGCACCGGCATCCGCCGTACCACCGGCCAGCACCCGGGCGGTATCATTGTTCTGCCGTTCGGTGAGGACATCAACTCCTTCACCCCGGTGCAGCATCCGGCGAACGATATGACAACCGACATCATTACGACCCATTTCGATTACCACTCCATTGATGCCAACCTCTTAAAGCTCGACATTCTCGGACACGATGATCCGACCATGATCCGTATGTTACAGGACTTGACAGGACTTGATCCACAGACGATCCCTTTGGACGATCAGACAGTCATGTCGCTGTTTATGAATACCTCTGCATTGGGAGTAGAACCGGAAGACATCAACGGTATTCCCCTGGGATGTTTAGGAATCCCGGAGTTTGGAACAGATTTTGCGATGCAGATGGTTATTGATGCGAAACCGACCGAATTTTCGGATCTGATCCGAATTTCAGGACTTTCGCATGGTACGGATGTGTGGTTGGGAAATGCACAGACTTTAATTGAGCAGGGGATTGCAACGATTTCTACTGCAATCTGTACCCGTGATGATATTATGATTTATCTGATCAGTATGGGACTTGACAGTGAGCAGTCCTTTACCATTATGGAGTCTGTTCGAAAAGGTAAGGGATTAAAGGAAGAATGGAAGGAAGAGATGCGGGCACATAATGTACCGGAATGGTATATTGATTCGTGTTTAAAGATCAAGTATATGTTCCCGAAAGCACATGCGGCTGCCTACGTTATGATGGCGTGGCGTATTGCATACTGTAAAGTTTTTTATCCACTCGCCTATTATGCAGCATATTTTTCCATTCGTGCGACCGGTTTCAACTATGAGATCATGTGTCAGGGAAAAGAGCGTCTGGAATATTTTTATAAGGATTACACAAGAAGAAAAGACTCTCTTTCCAAAAAAGAGCAGGATGTCTACCGTGATATGCGGATCGTGCAGGAGATGTATGCGAGAGGTTTTGATTTTACGCCAATTGATATTTACCGTGCATTGCCGGACCGTTTCCAGATCATCGACGGAAAGCTTATGCCGGCGTTAAATACCATTGAAGGTATGGGTGACAATGCTGCAATTGCGGTTGCGGAGGCAGCAAAAGACGGAAAATTCTTATCCAAAGATGATTTCCGCCAGAGAACCAAGGTGACGAAATCTACCATTGATCTTATGGCAGATCTTGGACTGCTGGGCGATATGCCGGAGTCCAATCAGTTGTCGTTATTTGATTTTGCATAAATATTTGTTTTGCGGGATAAAGAAACGCCAGGAAAAAATGAAGTTTCCTGACGTTTCTTTTTTTGTAAAAAATTGCATTGTAACAACGCCTGCTTACGGATTGAAAATCTGTACATTGCCCGGGGCAGCAACAGATGTATAATAAGGGGTTTTGGTCGTAAAATCTTTAAAATAGACATAAGTGGAAGTTACATTAATGGCAGTGTAGTTGCCTTCTTTTAATTCCTGATAATTGCTTCCATCTGTATTAATACAACAGATGGCCGGATTTGTCTTATCATTTTTCTGAAAAAAGATTTTATCGCCTGTGACATTATAGCAGTCGACACGGCAGTCCGTGACCAGCGTTTTTTCACCATTTGTCAGATCGACTTTGGCAATGCGGTAATCGTTTTCACAGTCCATAAAATAAAGATTGTTTCCGTCTTTCACCGGCATCCAGCAGTTCCCCTCATAGATGACTTTTGCGTGGTCATTGGAAGTGTCCATCTCATAGATATTATGATTGTCTGTCAGTCCGTTATAATAAATATATTGTCCATCGGTACTTGCGGTAAAGTAGGACTGTTTTTCTACCTGCTCTTTTTCCTTGCCATCAATTTTGACTTTGTACAGCGTGGTTGCATCAGTGGTATCATAATGCAGATAGTACAGATAATTTCCAACCAGGGAAGCATACATACACGGATCATCATCTAAAATTTCAGGCTTTCCTTTTCCGTCAATATCCAGCCGGCATAAACTGTTGGTATTGATCGGGAGGAAGGAAAATGAATCAGCGCTTTTTCCCTTAAGTTTACAGTAATAAATGTAGTGGTCATCCACGTTGATGTAGCTGACACTCTGATCCTCTAACTTTTTGATGTTTGTGCCGTCCGGGTTCATGGAGTACAGACAGTAGTTGTCGGCAGGGTTGGCAAAGTAGACAATACCATCTTTTTCACAGAAATATCCTTCGTTATACAGATTTCCCGCAGTGTTGCCGTTGACATAACCGTCATTATACCGAATGCGGTTTATGTACCGGTAGAGGAAAACACACCCGGCAGCAAGAAGGATCACCAACACAAAAAGCAGCCATTTCCAAATTTTTTTCATAAGTAAATCACCTCTTTGATTTATAATCTTTATCTATAAAAAGTATAGCATTTCTGTATACCATGACGCAAGTGTTCTCTTGCAAGCAAACTGTGAATGTAATATATTATAAATAATAAATGGAAAGGCTTGGATTTTTTATGAGAGATTTATTGGAACTAAGAGATGAGATTGATCAGATCGACAGTCAGATCGTGGATCTGTATGAACGCAGAATGGCAATTTCAGAGGAAGTTGCTGAATATAAAATTGCTGTGGGAAAGAAAGTATTTGACAAGCAGCGTGAGGTTTCCAAGTTGGAAACATTGAGCAGAAAAGGAACTACGCCATTTTTAAAACATGGTATCCGTGAACTGTTCGAGCAGATCATGTCCATGAGCCGGAAGCGTCAGTATCAGCTACTGACAGAACATGGTCAGACGGAAAAAACCGATTTTAAAGAAGTAGATCATCTGAATTACAAAAATGCTAAAATCGTATTTCAGGGAACGGAAGGCGCATATTCACAGCTTGCGCTGAATGAGTATTTCGGGGAGAATGCAGACAGTTATCATGTGGATACGTGGCGGGATGCGATGGAAGCCATCCAAAACGGAGAGGCCGATTACGCTGTATTCCCAATTGAGAATTCATCTGCCGGAATCGTTTCCGAGAACTATGATCTTATGGTGGAATACAATAATTATATCGTGGGCGAGCAGATCATCCGTATCGACCATGCACTTTTGGGCCTGCCGGAAGCAGACATGGACGATATCACCGACATTTATTCCCACCCACAGGCGCTGATGCAGTGCTCGAAATACCTTGAGAGCCACAGAGACTGGGAAAAGCACAGTCTGAAAAATACTGCGATGTCCGCCCAGAAGATCAAAGAAGATGGAAAAAAGAACAAGGCAGCGATCGCAAGCACCCTGACTGCGGATATTTACGGTTTGAAAGTGCTGGATGAGGCAATCCAGAACAATAAAAATAATTATACAAAGTTTATCATTGTGGCGAACAAGAAGATTTTTGAATTGAGAGCCAATAAGATCAGTATCTCTTTTGAAGTTCCGCATGAGAGCGGTTCACTGTACCATAAGCTGTCCCATTTTATCTACAACGGAATCAACATGAACAAGATTGAGTCCAGACCGGTGCAGGGAAAAGCGTGGGAGTACCGTTTCTTTGTTGACATTGAGGGAAATCTCAATGATGCAGCCGTACAGAATGCGTTGCGGGGGCTGACAGAAGAGACAATCCGTTTGAAAATACTTGGCAATTATGTGAGTGCAGAAGGGAATGAATAAACTGATGAAAAGTCCAAAGAATTTGATTTTATATAAAGATTTTGAAAATGGTAACTTATTTTATAACATGACCTGGATCATGGAGAATTACGAAAATGAATATTATAATAAAGAGGATGTGGAGTCTCTTTTGTATGAGAGTTTGAACCAGTTAATGGAACTGGCAGTGAGTCATGGCTTTGTGGGAAATCTGTGGCACAGTTTTCTGGCATTCCTTCTTGTAAATAATGAGAATGCTTACAGCAAAGCCTGTGAGATCCGCGGCGAAGTGGAGGGCTCTGTCAATCAGATCGTATTGCATGACTTTGAGATCATCAAATCGCTGTTTGATTTTGATTTTGGAAAACTTGCCTCTTATTTTGAGATGGACTGCATGGATGCCATCACCGATTATCAGAGCATGACAGGGAGCGGAAAGATTTTTAATAAGAGGATCAAGGAGCGCATCAATGAGTTGAAGTTAAAGCTGGAAGCTTCCACAGATGTGTCCGGATTTAAAGATGCAGTGACGGCATTTTATAAAGATTTTGGCGTTGGTAAACTCGGACTTCACAAGGCATTCCGCATTCAGCACAGGGAAAAGGAAGAGGTGGAGATCGTGCCGATCACAAATATTGCCCATGTGAAATTAGACGATCTGGTCGGCTATGAGCTTGCAAAACAGAAACTCATCGACAATACGGAAGCATTTGTCAACGGAAAGCAGGCAAATAACTGCCTGTTATATGGGGATGCCGGAACCGGAAAATCCACCAGTATCAAAGCCATTGCAAACCAGTACTATGACAGAGGCTTACGTCTGATCGAAGTGTACAAGCACCAGTTCTGTGATCTGAATGATGTCATCGCACAGATCAAAAACCGCAATTACAAGTTCATTATTTACATGGACGATCTCTCTTTTGAAGAGTTTGAGATCGAATATAAATATCTGAAGGCAGTGATCGAGGGCGGTCTTGAGAAAAAACCGGACAACGTACTGATCTATGCAACCTCCAACAGACGCCACCTGATCCGTGAAACATTTTCGGATAAAGAGGAAGTGCGTGAGGATATGCATACTTCCGATACTGTACAGGAAAAATTATCCCTGTATGCAAGATTTGGTGTTTCCATCTACTTTGGCGCACCAAACAAGAAGGAATTCCAGAATATTGTCAAAGTACTTGCAGAAAAATATCAGGTTTCCATGGAGGAGGACACTTTGCTTGCTGAGGCCAATAAATGGGAGCTTTCCCACGGCGGATTATCCGGCAGGACGGCACAGCAATTTATCAACTATTTACTTGGAAAAGAATAAAAAATTGGTATAATAGAGATATACAAAAGAAATGAGGAGGCAGACATCTGGTGATCCATACATTCGCAGCAATTTATATCGGTTCTTATGAAGTAAGTATTAAAATATTTGAGATTTCAGGAAAGAAGAAAATCCGTGACATTGATTATATCCGGAGCAGGATTGAGCTCGGAAGAGATGCATATTCCAAGGGAAGTATCGGATATGAACTTGTGGAGGCGCTGTGTGATACGCTTGCCGAGTACAAAAAGATCATGGACGGCTACCGGGTGGACAGTTACGAAGCGTATGCTGCCGCAGCCTTGAGAAACGCTGAAAATGAACTTTTTATCTTAGACCAGATCCGCATCCGGACAGGACTTCTCGTAAAAGTTTTAAGTAACTCTGAGCATCGCTTTATCAGTTATAAATCGGTTGCCATGCGGGAAGATTTTGAGCGTATGATCCAGAAAGGTGCAGCAGTTGTGGATGCCGGAGGCGGCGGTATGCAGATCACGGTATTCTCAAAGGGAAAAGTAGTCACAACACAGCATCTGGCACTCGGCACCATGCGTATGCGGGAGCAGCTTGCAAGAAAAAGTAATAATCTGGCACAGTATGAACTTCAGGTAGAAGAACTTGTTGACAAGGAACTTGAAGTTTTTAAAGCTATGTATCTTCAGGAGACGAAGATCAAATACCTGATCATCATCGGTGATTATATATCAGAGATCAGCAGAAAAGTAGAAAAAAACAAGGAAGACAATACCATAGAGGCAGCAAAGTTCTTAAAGTACATCAGAAAGCTGGATGAGAAGACATTAGAGGAAATCTCAGAGGAATTGAACCTTTCGAATGAGAGTGATGCGCTTGTCATTCCATATATGATGATTTTTAAATGCATGGCAGAGAGCATCGGCGCAGAGAGTCTCTGGGCACCGGGAACGAATGTCAGCGATGGTATCGCATTCCACTATGCACAGAAGAATAATATGATCCGGGTGGAACATGATTTTGAGGCGGATGTCTTATCTGCCGCAAGAAATCTTTCCGAGCGTTACATGAGTTACACCCCACATATTGATGCACTGACGCAGATGGCAACCCTTATTTTTGATACGATGAAAAAAGTACATGGACTTGGCAGAAGAGAACGGCTGCTTTTGCAGGTGGCTGCCATTTTACATGACTGCGGAAAATATATCAGTTTTGCCAACGGTCCGTCCTGCTCCTATGATATTATTATGGCTTCCGAGATCATCGGACTGACACACAAAGAGCGTGAGATCATTGCAAACACAGTATTATATAATACATGGCCGCTTCCTGACTATGAAGATCTCGCAGATAAACTGGATCATGACAGTTATCTGACCGTTGCAAAACTTTCTGCAATCCTTCGTGTATCCAATGCAATGGACCGGAGCCACAAGCAGAAGTTTAAGAATGTGAAGGCGGCGGTCAAGGGAAGAGAGCTTGTGATCACAATTGAGACAATGGATGATATTGCTTTGGAAAAAGCACTGTTTGATGCCAAAACGGCATACTTTGAAAATGTATTCAGTATAAAGCCGGTGATCAAAGAAAAGAGAGTCTACGGCTGACAGACAACCAATGGAAAGGCTAGGTTTATCTTATGGAGAAAGAACAGGATTTTAAAAAACCGGAATATTATGAAAACAGGGAATTGAGCTGGCTAAAATTTAATCACCGTGTATTAAACGAGGCGAGAGATAAATCCATTCCGCTTCTGGAACGATTAAAGTTTGTCAGTATCACTTCGTCAAATCTGGACGAATTTTTCATGGTGCGTGTCGCATCCCTGAAGGATATGGTACACGCCAATTATAAGAAAAAAGACATTGCCGGAATGACGGCATCGGAACAGTTAGAGAAGATCAATGAGCGCACGAGAGAGCTTGTCACGCTTCAGTACAATACCTATAACCGTTCTCTTGTGCCGCTTATGCACCAGCATGGGATCGTTGTGATGGATGCATTCGAAGATCTGAGTGAGGCGCAGGCTGCATTTGTGGACCGCTATTTTGAAGACAATGTATATCCGGTACTCACCCCGATGGCGGTGGATGCCTCAAGACCATTTCCACTGATCCGGAACAAGACATTGAACATTGCAGCACTTCTTTCCAAGAAAAAAGGAAAAGCAGAAAAAGAGGAAATTGAATTTGCAACCGTTCAGGTTCCAAGCGTGTTGCCACGCCTGGTACATATCCCTTCGGAAGATGGAAATGAAAAGACCTTCATTTTATTGGAGCAGGTCATTGAGCGGAATATTGATAAATTGTTTTTAAACTACGATGTACTCTGTGCATATCCTTACCGTGTCATGCGGAATGCCGACCTGTCGATCGATGAAGATGAGGCGGCTGACCTGTTAAAAGAGATTCAGAAACAGTTAAAAATGCGTCAGTGGGGCGAGGTGATCCGTCTGGAAGTGGAGGACGGTATTGACAAAAAGCTGTTAAACTTCTTAAAAGATGAATTAAAAGTGGCAGAACAGGATATTTTCCAGATCAACGGACCAATTGATTTCACATTCCTGATGAAAATGTATGGATTAGAAGGCTGTGACGATCTGCGGAATGAGCCTTACACGCCACAGCGCGTGCCGGAGATCGTACCGGGGGAAAATATTTTTGATGAGATCCGAAAAGGAGATATCCTTTTGCATCATCCATACCAGACGTTTGATCCGGTGGTTGATTTTATACGTCAGGCATCTGTGGATCCGGATGTACTTGCCATCAAACAGACACTTTACCGTGTCAGCGGCAATTCACCAATTATTGCTTCATTGGCACAGGCGGCTGAAAACGGCAAGCAGGTTTCTGTTTTAGTGGAGTTAAAGGCGCGATTTGATGAGGAAAATAACATTGTCTGGGCAAAAAAATTAGAGCAGGCTGGCTGCCATGTTATCTATGGTCTGGTTGGACTGAAAACCCACAGCAAAATAGCGCTGGTTGTCCGGAGGGAGGAAGATGGTATCCGTCGTTATGTGCATCTTGGAACCGGTAACTACAACGACTCCACAGCAAAGTTATATACAGACTGTGGTATTTTTACCTGTGACGGTGCAATCGGAGAGGATGCAACTGCCGTATTCAATATGTTGTCCGGCTACTCCGAACCATTGTCGTGGAATGAACTTGCGGTTGCACCGATCTGGCTTCGCACGAAGTTCACAAAGCTGATCCGTCGTGAGACGAAGCATGCAAAAGAGGGAAAACCTGCAAAGATCATTGCAAAAATGAATTCGCTCTGTGATCCGGGAATCATTGAATCCCTTTATGAAGCGTCTGCAGCAGGTGTTAAGATCCAGCTGATCGTCCGTGGAATCTGCTGCTTAAAAGTCGGAATCCCAGGGGTGAGCGAGAATATTGAAGTCCGTTCGATCGTTGGAAATTTCTTAGAGCACAGCCGGATATTCTATTTCTTCAACGATGGAGAAGAAGAACTTTACATGGGAAGTGCCGACTGGATGCCGCGTAACTTAGACAGACGAGTGGAGATTTTATTCCCGGTATTAGATGATGAACTGAAAAAACGTGTCAGACATATTCTGGATGTGGAGCTGGCAGACACTTTAAAAGCACATGTACTGCATGCTGACGGCAATTACGAGAAGGTAGACAGACGTGGAAAAGCAGCATTATCATCTCAGGATGTTTTCTGTAAGGAAGCAATGGAAGCTGTTCCAAAACCATCTCACGGATATCAGGGAAGAGTGTTTATTCCGGCAGAACCTGTAGAATAAATAGCATTACGGTAAGAGCAGTTATTGTGTGAGGGAGGATGGGCTATGAATAATAAAATTTTATTTGCGGATCTGGATCGTACATTATTGTGTGATGATAAGTCGATTTCTGAAAAGAACCGGGCTGCAATACAGAAAATGTTAGAGCGTGGACACTATTTTGTTCTGGCAACCGGACGACCGGTAGAGTCAGGGAGAATTGTTGTGAAAGATCTTGGGCTGACCAGTCCGGGATGTTATATGATCGCCTTTAACGGGGCAGTGATCTATGACTGTGCGGCAGACCGTGTGCTTTATAAAAGTGCACTTCCAATCGAGGTTGCGCAGGAGATTTTTGACCGGGCGCATAAAGCCGGCATCTATGCGCAGACCTACAATACCGTAGACATTGTGACAAAACGGCACACAAAAGAACTGGATTATTATGTTGAGCGTTCTCATATGACCTACAAACTCACAAGAAGAATTTCGGATTGTCTGGATTCGGAACCTCAGAAAGTCATTCTGATCCATCTGGAGGATGATGAAAAATTAAAACGTTTCCAGAAAGCAAATGCTGCCTGGGCGAAAGGAAAATGCAACTCCTTTTTCTCCTGCAAAGAGTATCTGGAGTATTGTCCAGTCAACACGGACAAAGGAACCGGTGCACAGTATCTGGTGAAATTGTTAAATATTCCACATACCAGCACGGTTGCGATCGGAGATGAGCAGAACGACATTCCGATGATCCAATCCGCACATATTGGCATTGCTATGAAGAACGGGATCGATGATATCAAGAAAGCCGCTGATTATGTTACGGAAAATGATAACAACCATGATGCGATCGCGGAAGTGATCGAGAAGTTTATTTTATAAAAAAAGGGGAAGCTTACCGTTGATATGTAAGCTTCCTTTTTTTATCGGCTGGCTTTTATCGTTTCTAAAACAGAGTAAGGAATATACAGATGTCCCCGTCCTCTGCCAAGAGCGATATCCGGTTTGTTTGAGCCGTGGAAATCAGAACCGCCGCTGATAAGCAGTCCGTTTTCCCTTGCAAGACGTTTCATCTGCTGTTCTTCTCCGGTGGTGTAGGTGGAGTAGATTGCTTCTAACCCGTCAAGTCCCGCCGGTTTCAGCTCATCGATCATTTTCTGGAGATTGGTGTTACTCAGGCCGTAGAGCAGAGGGTGAGCTAAAATGGCAGTACCTCCGGCTTCCTTGATGAGACGCACGGCATCGGTTGAAGCGACTTTCAACCTGCCGACATAGCATTTGCAGTGGTCGCCGATATAACGGTCGAAGGCTTCGCGGACACTCTTGATCTGACCATGTTCATATAGAAAGCGTGCAATGTTCGCGCGGGTAATGACACAGTCCGGATTTTCAGCCACCAGTTCTTCCATCGTAATGGAAAGCCCTTCCTTCTGAAGTGCCTCCACCATAAGTGCATTGCGCTCACTGCGGCATTTCCGGTATTCGGTTGTCTTTTTCAGAAGCTGCTCATTTTCGATATCAATATATAACCCTACGATATGGACTTCTTTTCCGTGATAATCGGTGGAGAGTTCAATGCCCGGTATTAGTTCAATCCCGGCAGAAGTTGCGCAGGGCATTGCTTTGCACACACCCTGGCAGGTGTCATGGTCTGTCAGTGCAAATGCTGCCAGCCCGGCTTTCTTTGCCTCAGCCACCAGATCTTTGGGTGTGAGAGTTCCGTCTGATTCGGTGGAATGTACGTGTAAATCGATAATTCTGTGATCCATAGTTTATT
>OOBO01001556.1_pt1 | contig 15179 bp, 8 predicted proteins | sample 1671031 | NCBI WGS metagenome assembly OOBO01 (sample SAMN06348115, study PRJEB24527) | human gut metagenome | biome: human gut; feature: ankylosing spondylitis patient; material: feces | host: Homo sapiens | place: China | collected 2015-10 | reverse complement strand
GCTTCTTCTGCCTCATTGCCCTGATGGTGGTGGTGGCCGTCAGCGACGTAAACAAATTGATCCTGTAGGGAGGCTTGTCCTATGACCAGACAGATTCGCGTGGGCGGCGTCCCCATCGGAGGGGGGGCTCCGGTCACCATTCAGTCCATGACCAACACCCGCACCGACGATGTGTCCGCCACAGCGGAGCAGATCAAACGTCTGGCGGCGGCGGGGTGCGAGATTGTGCGGGTGGCGGTGCCCGATCTGGCCGCCGCCCGGGCGGTGGGGGCCATTCGGGAGCGGAGCCCCATCCCTCTGGTGGCGGACATCCATTTCGATTACCGGCTGGCCCTGGAGTGCGTGGCCGCCGGGTGCGACAAAGTGCGCATCAATCCGGGCAACATCGGCGGGGAGGACCGGGTGAAGGCGGTGGCCGACGCCTGCCGCCAAAAGGGGATTCCCATCCGTATCGGAGTCAACGGCGGCTCCCTGGAGAAGCCCATCCTGGCCAAATACGGCGGGGTGACGCCGGAGGCCCTGGTGGAGTCGGCCTTTGGACATATCCGCCTGCTGGAGAAATTTGACTTTACCGACATATGCGTGTCCCTCAAGTCCTCCAGCGTGCGCACCACCATGGCGGCCTACCGCCTGATGAATCGGGAAAGTGATTATCCTTTACATCTTGGGGTGACGGAGACCGGCACCCTGCGCATGGGCACCCTCAAATCCGCGGTGGGCATCGGCGGCTTGCTGGCCATGGGTATCGGGGACACCATGCGGGTCTCTCTCTCCGCCGATCCGGTGGAGGAGGTATACGCCGCCCGGGACATCCTCAAGGCCGCCGGGGTGCGGAAGGAGGGACCGGAGCTGGTGTCCTGCCCTACCTGCGGGCGCACCCGTATCGACCTCATCGGCCTGGCCACCCAGGTGGAGGAGCGGCTTAAGGCCGTGGACAAGCCCATCACCGTGGCGGTCATGGGCTGTGTGGTCAACGGCCCCGGAGAGGCCTCCGCCGCCGACGTGGGCATCGCCGGCGGCAACGGGGAGGGCCTGCTCTTCCGCAAGGGAGAGATCGTGAAAAAGGTTCCCCAGGAGGCCCTGGTGGACGAGCTTTTCGCACTAATTGAGGAACTTTGACGGAGGAGGCAGGAGCGTTTCAACCATGTCACAGGCACAGAAGATTCCCTTTTTGAATTTGTTTTCCGCCTGGCGGCCCGGTGAAGAGCTGGCGGCCCTGGCAGGCGGCTATCTGGTCACGGGGGCGGTGATCGATAAGGCGGCCCGCTCTATCCGCGCCAAGGTGGAGTGCCCTCGAATGCCCGAGGAGGGCCTGCGGCACCAGATCGAGAAGAGCCTGGCCTTGGCCTACCGGGTGGAGCGGGTGGAGCTGGAGATGGGAGCGGCGGCCGCGACTGCTCCCACATCGGCTCCTGTGGCGGCTGAACCGGCTCCTGCGGCCAGCGCCCCTCCTCCGCCGCCCCCGGCCGCCCCGGTGGAGGAGGATGCCATGGCGGCCTTCCGCCGCACGGAGGAGATCCGCCGGAGAGCTCTGGCTGGTCTCAAAACTGCCAGCCCGCGGGAGAAAAAGGCGGCCTCCGGCGGCCCGAGAGGAAAGCTACTCTACGGCAAGCACGAAATCAAGCGGGAGAGCATCCCCATGAGCACCCTGGAGCTGGACATGGGAACCGTCATCGTCAAGGGAGACGTGTTTGCCGTGGATCACCGGGAGCTGAAAAAGCGGGGCGCATGGGTGGTGTGCTTCGATGTGACGGACTATACCGGCTCGGTGCGGGTGTCCAAGTTTTTCCCCGGTGACGAGGGGAAGGGCATTGTGGACGGGGTGAAGAAGGGCCAGCATCTGGTGATCCAGGGCAAGCTGAACATCGACCGCTTCACTGGCGACATGGTGCTGGAGCCCTACGCCATCATGGAGAGCGCCAAGCCCATGAAGACCGACGACGCGCCGGAGAAGCGGGTGGAGCTCCACTTGCACACCACCATGTCCTCCATGGATGCCCTCACCCAAGTGAGCCCCAAGGCGGGGCCGGACAAGAACGTGGTCAAGCGGGCGGAAGCGTGGGGCCATCGGGCCATCGCCATCACCGACCACGGCGTGGCCCAGGCATTCCCCGATGCCTGGCACTCGGCCAAGAAGATCAAGGTGCTTTACGGCGTGGAGGCGTACTTCATTAACGACGTAGACGACCGGGTGGTGGTACACGGGGACAAGGAACAAGACTTTACAGGCGATATCGTCTGTTTCGACATTGAGACTACCGGTCTGGACAAGCGGCGGGATGTAATCACCGAGATCGGAGCGGTGGTACTGCGGAACGGGGAGGTGGTGGAGCAGTTCTCCACGTTTGCTGATCCTGAACGGCCTCTGACCCGCGAGATCACCGAGCTTACCGGCATTACCGACGAGATGCTGAGGGGAGCCCCCTCCCAGGCGGAGGCCATAAATGCCTTTCTGGACTTTGTGGGGGAGCGCCCGCTGGCCGCCCACAATGCGGAGTTCGACATGGGCTTCATCGCCGAGGGGTGCCGCCGCATGGGCCGCCCCTTCGACAGCACCTCCATCGACACGCTGATTCTGGCCCAGAACCTGCTGCCGGAGCTGGGCAAGCACAAGTTGGACATCGTGGCGGAGCACCTGAATCTGCCTGCCTTCAACCACCACCGGGCCTATGACGACGCGGCCACGGTGGGCTATATGCTGGTACCTTTCTTTGAGATGCTGCGGGACAGGGGTGTACATACCCTCCAGCAGATCAATCCGGCTATGGCCAGGCTGCGTACCGGGGGCAAGGCCCGCCGCCAGCCCAAGCACCTAATCGTGCTGGCCAAGAACCAACTGGGCCTACGCAATCTCTACAAGCTCATCTCGGCCTCTCACCTGGACCACTTCAAACGCTACCCCATCATGCCCAAGAGCCTGATCAACCAGCACCGGGAGGGACTCATTATCGGCTCGGCCTGCGAGGCTGGAGAGCTGTTTCAAGCAGTTGTAAAGCGGAAAGACTTTGCGGAGCTTAAGCGCATTGCCTCCTGGTACGATTTCCTGGAGATTCAGCCTCTGTGCAACAATGCCTTCATGCTGCGCAAGGGTATGGTGCAGAGCCAGGAGGAGCTGAAGGACTTCAACCGCACCATCATCCGGCTGGGCGAGGACCTGCACAAACCGGTCATCGCCACCGGCGACGTGCACTTTACCGAGCCGGAGGATGCCATCTACCGCACGGTGCTGCAGGCGGGCAACGGCTTCAAGGATGCGGACACCCAGCCCCCGCTGTTCTACCGCACCACGGAGGATATGCTGAAGCAGTTCAGCTACCTGCCCAAGGAAAAGGCCTACGAGATCGTGGTGACCAACCCCCGCAAGATCGCGGCCACCATCGACAACAACGTGCGGGCAATCCCCCGCGGCACCTACCCGCCCAGCATCGAGGGTGCGGAGCAGCAGCTGCGCGATGCCACCTGGGAACACGCCAGGCGGGACTACGGCGACCCCCTGCCCAAGATCGTGGAGGACCGCCTGAAAAAGGAGCTGGACTCCATCTGCGGCCACGGCTACGCGGTTCTGTACGTCATTGCCGTCAAGCTGGTGGCCTACTCCAACGCGGGCGGCTATCAGGTGGGCAGCCGTGGCTCGGTGGGCTCCTCTGCCGTGGCCCACTTTTCCGGCATTTCGGAGGTCAACAGCCTGCCGCCCCACTATCGCTGCCCCAAGTGCAAGTACAGCGAGTTCATCACCGACGGCAGCGTGGACGACGGCTTCGACCTGCCCGACAAGGACTGCCCCCACTGCGGCACCCGGATGCTGGTGGACGGCCACGACATCCCCTTTGAGACCTTCCTGGGCTTCTACGGCGACAAGGAGCCTGATATCGACCTGAACTTCTCGGGCGAGTATCAGTCCAACGTCCACCGCTACACCGAGGAGCTGTTCGGCAAGGCCAATGTGTTCAAGGCGGGCACGGTGTCCGGCATTCAGGACAAGACCGCCTACGGCTACGTCAAAAAGTACCTCGAGGAGCGCAGCAAGACCGTCAACCGCGCCGAGGAAAACCGCCTTGTCATGGGCTGCACCGGCGTCAAGCGCACGACGGGTCAGCACCCCGGCGGCATGGTCGTTGTGCCGGATACCTTCGACATTTACGACTTCTGCGCCATCCAGCACCCGGCGGACGACGTCAAGGGCGGTCTGCTGACGACCCACTTTGAATTTAAATACCTGCACGATACGCTGCTCAAGCTGGATGAGCTGGGGCATGATGTGCCGACCTTCTACAAGTTCTTTGAGGAATACTCCGGCATTCCGATTGATTCCGTCCCGATGAACGACGAGAAGGTCTACAGTCTGCTGACCAGCCCCGAGGCCCTCGGCGTGACGGAGGAGCAGATCGGCTCCAAGACCGGCACGTTCGGCATCCCCGAGATGGGCACAAACTTCGTGCGCCAGATGCTTCTGGACGCCCAGCCGAAGAATTTCTCCGAGCTGATCCAAATCTCCGGCCTGTCCCACGGCACCGACGTCTGGACCGGCAACGCCGACGAGCTGATCCGCTCGGGCACCTGCACGATTGCGGAGGTCATCGGCTGCCGTGACAGCATCATGCTGTACCTGCTGCGCAAGGGACTGGAGCCGAAGATGTCGTTCGACATCATGGAGGCCGTGCGAAAGGGCAAGGTTGCCAAGGGCGGCTTCAAGCCCGGGTGGGAGGAAGCCATGCGCGAGCACGATGTGCCCGACTGGTATATTGAATCCTGCCGCAAGATCAAGTATATGTTCCCCAAGGCTCACGCCGTGGCCTACCTGATGGCGGCCATCCGCCTGATGTGGTTCAAGGTCTACCACCCGGCCATCTTCTACGCAGTGTACTTCACGGTGCGCGGCGCGGATATTGACTACGAGGCCGCCGTGGGCGGCGTCCGTGTGGCGAAGCAGCACCTGCGCGACAACGAAAAGATCCCCAAGGACGAGCGCACCGCCAAGGACGATGACGCGCTGGTCAGCCTGCAGCTGGAAAACGAAATGCTGCAGCGCGGCTGCGAGTTTTTGCCCATCGAGCTGGGCAGAAGCTACGCCAGCAAGTACGTGGTTGAGGACGGCAAGGTGCGTCTGCCGTTCACAGCCATCCGCGGTCTGGGTGATGCCGCCGCCGTTGCGCTGGAACAGGCCACGATGCACGGGCAGGAGTATATCTCGGTGGAGGAATTGCAGCAGGCCAGCGGTGTGGCGCAGTCTGTTTTTGACAAGCTCCGCGCCGTCGGCGCTTTGGGTAATCTGCCCGAAACGAGCCAGGTGGATTTGTTCAGTATGATATAAAGGTGAGGGGCTCTGCCGCTTTGCCGTTGCCGCTAACTTGCCCCCTTGACAACCTACCTGATTTGCGCTATAATAGCAGTCACTGATGCGGGATTAGCTCATCCGGTAGAGTGACTGCTTCCCAAGCAGTAGGTGGCGAGTTCGAGACTCGTATCCCGCTCCAAAATACCCCGAGGCGTTTCGCTTCGGGGTATTTTTATTTGTGCAAAAAGAGGTGCCGACCATGCTTGACGCATTCCCAATCTATCACTGGTTCCACAACGGCAACCCGTATTCCGGGGCAGAGGGCGGTATGCGCTATGTCATCACCCCCATCAAGGTGCCCGACCCGAGCGACGAGAGCGGCAAGAAAAAGCGCGAGGCCCTCTGTGCCGAGGTCTGGCCCGGCCCGTGGAGCATCGAGCATACCGCCGAGGAAAAGATCGAGACGCAGCTGTTTGACGGCGACCAGGCGGGCTTGGATAAGGCTGTCGCCTGGCTGCATGAGCGTTACACCGCCGAGACAGACCGCTGGACGGACATCCCGTCGATCCTCGACTGTGAGCCGGACCGCTGACGATTGATGAACACCTGCTGCACACCGCGGCAGATCAATATCTTGCATCCCTCAAGGCAGGGGAGGCCGACGCCCGCGCGAAGGCGGACGAGCTCACCGCCGAGGCTGTCGCCAAGGAGCGCGAGCGTCTGCAATACAAAAAGAAATACAACCGCACGCTGCGCAGCACCATCTACGCGCTGCTGGTCGTGGCCGCACTGGCCGTGCTGGTCACCACGATTTTTCTGCCGGTGCTGGCACATGAATTGAGCGAATAAGTACGAAGCCGCACCCCGCGCAGAGACCGGGGTGCGGCTTTTGCGTAAAAACGCGATTTGTACAAAAGCAGGTTGCACAAGACTGGCAAAGCGCGTACAATAGTGCTAAATGAGGCGATTTGTATGTGGTTACTGTACGCAGTCGGCTCTGCGCTGTTCGCGGGTCTGACATCCATTCTGGCAAAATGCGGCATTCGCAAAACGGATTCCACCGTGGCCACGGCCATCCGCACGTTCATTGTGCTGATTTTTGCGTGGGTCATGGTGTTAGTGGTCGGCTCGCAGGGGACGATTGCCAGCATCCCGGCCAGAAGTCTGGTATTCCTGGGGCTGTCGGGTCTGGCTACGGGTGCCAGCTGGCTGTGCTATTTTTATGCCTTGCAGCGCGGGCCAATCGATAAGGTCGTGCCCATCGACAAGAGCAGCACGGTCATGACGATCTTGCTGGCTGCACTGCTGCTGGGCGAGAGTGTGACCTTGACCAGGGGCATCGGCGTTGTGCTGATCGCCGCCGGCACGTTCCTGATGATCGAGAAAAAGGGCGGCGTCCAGAAAGAGGAAAGCGGCTGGATGTTGGCGGCGTTCGGTTCGGCCATTTTTGCGGCGCTGACCTCGATCCTGGGCAAGGTCGGCATCACCGGGGTCGAGTCCAATCTCGGTACGGCGCTGCGCACCGGCGTGGTGCTCATCATGGCGTGGGTCATGGTGTTTGTGCAGGGCAAGCAGGGCCAGATGAAGGCGGTGCCCAAAAATGAGCTTGGCTTCATCTGCCTGTCGGGCCTGGCGACGGGTGCCAGCTGGCTGTGCTATTACAAAGCGCTGCAGCTCGGCCCGGCCAGCCTCGTCGCGCCCATCGATAAGCTGAGCATTCTGGTCACGGTGCTGTTCTCCTACATCGTGTTCCATGAGCGCCTGAGCAGAAAGGCTCTGACAGGTCTGGCCGTGCTTGTCGCGGGCACGCTCGTCATGCTGGTATAAAATTTATCATAACGGCAGCACCTTTTCCTGCAAAGGCGTTGCTTTTTTTGCTGTCTTTTGCCATAATAAATATATATGCAATAGGCAGGCTTATGCAGGAAAGGAGGCACAGCAGATGGCGAAAATCGCCGTGGTCGAGGACAACGACGCCATGCGGGCGCAGCTCTGCGGGTTCATCGCGCAGTATGCGCAGGAGAGCGGACACCAGCTGGACGTGACCGCCTTCTCGGACGGGGCACAGCTTGTGGAGCCGTACCGCCCCGGGTTTGACATCATCTTTCTGGATATTGAGATGCCAACGCTCGGCGGTATGCCGACGGCGGAGCGCATCCGCAGGCAGGACCCGGAGGTGGTGCTCGTGTTCGTCACCAACATGGCACAGTATGCCATCCGCGGGTATGAGGTCGACGCGCTCGACTTTGTGCTCAAGCCCGTCAGCTACTACCAGTTCAGCACCAAGCTGGAGCGCGCCTTGCAGCGCATCCAGCGCCGCCGCGGCGGGCAGGTGGCCTTACAGGTCAGCGGCGGGGTGCAGCTGCTGGATACCGACGACATCCTTTATCTGGAAACGCGGGACCGCCTTTTGCACTACCACACGGCCACGGATACCTGGTCGGTGCGCGGCAGTCTGCTGAAGGCCGAAAAGGATCTGGCTGCCTACCACTTTGCGCGCTGCAACCAGTGCTATCTGGTCAACCTGCGCCACGTCAGGGGCGTGCAGGATGATTTGGTGCAGGTGGGGGAGGAACGGCTGGAGATCAGCCGCCGCCAGCGCACGGCCTTTCTGGCCGCGCTGGCGGCCTATGTCGGGGGTGCGCTGTAGGTGGATACACTTCTGACATGGGTGGTTTGTGCTGTCGGCCTGTGCGGTGCGGAGCTGGCCTACTGGCTACCGCTGAAAAAACGCAGGAATTTTACCATGCGCACCGCCCTGAATTTTATCGCGGCAGTGCCGCTTGCGCAGGTCATCATCTGGGCCAACAGCGGCCACGCCAATCCGCCGATGCTGCTGGTGATTTACGGCGGTTATTTCATCTGGGCTGCGGTGTCAACCCATCTCTGCACGCTGCTGGATTGGTCGGCCAGCGCATATTGCAGCATTTGGATCGTCCTGACGACGGAGTCGGTCTATGAGCTGTGGCGCGTTCTGATCTGGACGGCGCAGGCGCTTGGAATGCGCCATCTGCCGCTGCACAGCACGCCGATGCTGCTGGGGCAGATGGGCTTTGCCATTGCCTGCTGTGTGACGGTCCGGTATACCATGGCGCGCACGATGCCGGAGGACGGCATCTACCACATCGGCCCTCGCCAGCTGGGCAGTGCTGGACTTCTGGGCGTGATATTCGTCTTTCAGTTTTTTGCACTGCAAACCAGTCTGCGCGTTGGGCTGCAGCCATCGGCGGTAGTCGCACCGTCGATGCTGACCCAGTTTTACTGCGTGACACTGCTCTATTTACAGACCGAGCTTTTCAAAAAAGCGGCCATGCAGAAGGAGATGGACGCACTGAACCTTCTGTATGACCGCCAGCGCAAGCAGTACCAGATCGCACGGCAGAACGTGCAGATCATCAACCGCAAGTGCCATGAGCTCAAGGTTCAAATCGCCGATTTGCGCCGCCTGCAGCCCGACGAGGCCACAACGCGGAGCCTTGACGAGGCCGAGCAGGCGGCCCGGATGTACGACGCCAACGCTGCCACCGGCAATGAGGTGCTGGACGTCGTCCTGACCGAAAAGAGCCTGCTGTGTGAGGCCCAGCGCATCCGCCTGAACTGCGTGGCCGATGGCACCTGCCTTGCGGCCATCGAGCCGGGTGACCTGTACGCGCTGTTCTCGAACCTGCTCGACCAGGCCATCGACGCTGCAGCCCAGCAGCAGAATGACCGCCGCATGATCGACCTGCTTGTATGCAGGCGGCAGGGCTTCGCGGTCATCAACGTCATCGGCCCGGCGCTGTCCGGCAGCCAGTCCGACCACGGACGCCGCCACAGCTATGAGCTGAAGGTTGCCCGCCGTGTCGTGCAGAAATACAGCGGCACCATGGCGACAGAGCCCCGCGGAGAGCTGTTCGCCGTCAAGATCGTGATGCCGCTCACCAGGGGATGAAAGAAAAAATACCGCCTGTTTTTTGTGCAAGATGTACAAAGAACGGGCGGCCTTTTTTGTACCCCAAAAACCGAATATCCCGCCAGAAATACCACTTTTCGCAAACCTATTGCCAGAAATTTAACAGTTCTGTACAATACAGGTACAGTAAAAAACAACACAGGAGGGCGCAATGCGAAGCACGACCAAGCTGATGAAGAACTGGCAGTTCACCGGCCCTGACGGTAAGACCGCTGCCGTGGACCTGCCGCACACCTGGAACAACATCGACGGCCAGGACGGCGGCAACGACTACTGGCGCGGCACCTGCATCTACAAGACGCGGTTTGCGGCGCCCGCTTTTGACAAGAATACCCAACAGGTCTGGCTGCAGTTTGAGGGCGTGAATGCCAGCGCCAAGGTCACGCTGAACGGGGTGGAGGCCGCCCGCCACGACGGCGGCTACTCCACCTTCCGCGCGGATGTCACGGCTCTGCTGGCCGACAGCAATGAGCTGATCGTGGAGGCGGACAACAGCAAAAATGACCGCGTCTACCCCCAGAAGGCCGACTTCACCTTCTACGGCGGCATCTACCGCGACGTCAGCCTGCTGGTCGTCAACCGGAACCACATCGCGCTGGATTACCTCGGCGGCCCGGGCGTGCAGATCACGCCCACTGTCAACGGCGCAAACGCTGACATCGAGGTCAAGACCTGGATGGAGGGCGACGGCGAGGTCGAGTTCTCGATTTACGACGCCGCCGGTGCCGAGGTGCTGACCGGCAAGGGCCGGGACACGACGGTCACGCTGGAACACCCGCACCTGTGGGACGGCGTCCGCGACCCGTATCTCTACACCTGCGCGGTGCGTCTGGTGCTGAACGGCGAGGTACAGGACGAGGTACGCCAGCGCTTCGGCGTGCGCAGCTTCTCGGTTGACCCCAAGCGGGGCTTCTTCCTCAATGGCCGCCCGTATCCGCTGCACGGCGTCTCCCGCCATCAGGACCGCAAGGGTCTGGGCAATGCCATCACGCGCGAGATGCACGACGAGGATATGCAGCTCATCAAGGAGCTGGGCGCGAACACGATCCGTCTGGCGCACTACCAGCATGACCAGTACTTCTACGACCTCTGCGATGAGGCCGGCATGGTCGTCTGGGCTGAGATCCCCTACATTTCCGAGCACATGCCCAATGGCCGTGAAAACACGATCAGCCAGATGAAGGAGCTGATCGTCCAGAACTACAACCACCCCTGCATCGTCTGCTGGGGCGTCTCGAACGAGATCACGATCTCGACGAAGGACAACCGCGACATGCGCGACAACCATCATGTGCTGAACGATCTCTGCCATGAGATGGACAAGACCCGCCTGACGACGCTGGCCTGCTACGCGATGTGCGGCCCCTTCAACCCGGTAGCGCATATCACGGATCTCGTCAGCTGGAACCTGTATCTGGGCTGGTACGTGCCGGGCCTCTTTTTAAACGACCTCTGGATGGACTTCTTCCACCTCTGCTACCCGAACCGCGCGCTCGGTTTCAGCGAGTACGGCGCCGAGGGTATGCCGAACCTGCACAGCAGCCATCCCCGCCGCGGTGACCACACCGAGGAATACCAGGCCATCTACCATGAGTACATGCTCCGCTGCTTTGACCGCCACAAATGGCTGTGGGCGACCCACGTCTGGAACATGTACGACTTTGCCGCCGACGCCCGCGACCAGGGCGGCGAGCCGGGTATGAACCACAAGGGCCTGGTCACGTTTGACCGCAAGACCAAGAAGGACAGCTTCTACATCTATAAAGCGTGGTGGAGCGACGAGCCGTTCGTGCATATCTGCTCGAAGCGCTATGCGGACCGCACCGAGAATGAAATCGAGGTCAAGGTCTACTCCAACCAGAAGCAGGTAAGCCTTTATGTCAACGGCGAAAAGCTGGCCGAGCAGGAGGGCGAGCACATCTTCAAGTTCCGTGTCAAGCTGAACGGCGAGACGAAAGTCCAGGCCGTGGCAGGGGACAGCATCGACGATGCCGTTTTCCGCAAGGTCGATGCCCCGAACCCGGACTACAAGCTGACTAAGAAAAACTCCACCAGCGCAAACTGGGTGTGAGCTCCTAAGCCTTCCCCTGCGGGGCTGCGCCCGCAGGCGCGTGTCGGAGCGCAACCGCTGTAGGCGGCTCTTAGCGCGTAGACTGAAGGTGGCCCCGCAGGGCCGGATGAGGGCAGACTTGCCGTAAAAACCGGCCAACGGGCAACACAGGCACACTCGCCCCTCATCAGTCGCCTCCGGCGACAGCTTCCCCCGAGGGGGGAAGCCTTTTGCCACGAAACACGCCGCACCGTGCGGCTGTTTTATATAAAACAAGGAGAAAAAGGTAATGAATGATCTGAAAATGCAAAAGCAGACCTTGAAAAAGGCCTACAAAAAGACCAAGCGTAAGCACATTACGCCGTGGAAGATTCTGGCAATCATCTGCGGCGTGGTGATGATCGTTTCGATCCCGCTTAGCATCCTTCTGCAAAAGTTCGACAACACCATGGCGGCCCGTTTCGGCGGCAGCTTCTGGGAGCTGGAAAACGAGGATACCAACGCCCAGTATTACACCAGCGACTTCAACTCCGCCGAGGAGATGGTCAACTACGGTCTGGCTTTGACCCAGCAGGTCGAGGCCGAGGGCGCTGCCCTGCTGATGAACAACAACAATGCGCTGCCTCTGGCTGCCGACGCTAAGGTCAGCACCTTCTCCAGCAGCAGCGTCAACCTCGTGTACGGCGGCACCGGCTCCGGCAACATTGATGCCTCCACCGCCGACACCCTGCGCACCGCCCTCGAAAAGGTCGGTGTCACCGTCAACCCCACCCTGTGGGACTTCTACACCGTCGGCGCCGGCAAGGACTACGCCCGCTCCAAGAGCGGCACCGTCGCCAAATCCAGTGAGGTCACCGCCGAGGTGCCTTGGGATGTCTACACCGACGAGGTCAAGGACAGCGTTGCCCAGTACGGCGATGCCGCTATCGTGACCCTGTCCCGCGTCGGCGGCGAGGGTGCTGACCTTTCCTACGGCGAGGTCAACTATCTGGCGCTCGACGAGAACGAGAAGGCTATGCTGCAGAACGTTGCCGAGATGAAGAAAAACGGCACCGTCAAAAAGACCATCTTGCTGATCAACTCCGCCAACGCCCTGCAGGTCGATTTCCTCAAGAACAACGAGTACGACATCGACGCCGCACTGTGGATCGGTGACGTGGGCATCTCCGGCATCAATGCCGTGGCCGAGATCCTGACCGGCAAGGTCAACCCCTCCGGCAGCCTGGTCGATACCTACTGCTACGACAACTTCAGCGCCCCCGCCATGTGGAACTTCACCCCCACCACCTACGAAGGCTATGTCGAGGGCGGCGATGTGTCCGCCAAGGCTAAGTCCTACATGATCTACCAGGAAGGCATCTATGTGGGCTACAAGTACTACGAGACCCGCTACGAGGACTTCGTCACCGGCAACGGCAACGCAGGCGACTACGCCTACGGCGACGTGGTCGCTTACCCCTTCGGCTACGGCATGAGCTACACCGACTTCGACATCAGCGACATGAACGTCAGCTACAATGCCGCTGATGACACCTACACCGTCACCGTCAAGGTCACCAACACCGGCGACATGGCCGGCAAAAAGACCGTGCAGGTCTATGTCCAGAGCCCCTACACCGACTACGACAAGCAGAACGGTGTGGAAAAATCCGCTGTCTCCCTCGTCGGCTTCGGCAAGACCGGCATGATCGAGCCGGGCGCTTCCGAGACGCTGTCCATGACCGTCAACAAGCGCGATATCGCTTCCTACGATACCTACGGCGCAGGCACCTATATCCTGGATGCCGGTGACTACTACTTCACCGCCGCCACCGATGCCCACAACGCTGTCAACAACATTCTGGCTGCCAAGGGCTACACCGTGGAGTCCACCAACGGCAAGATGACCGCCGACGGCAACGCCGACCTGACCTACACCTGGACCGAGGACGCCCTCGACACCACCACCTATGCCACCAGCGAAAACGGCACCGCCATCACCAACCAGCTGTCCTGCGCCGACCCCAACCTCTATGAGGGCGTTGATGAGACTGTCACCTGGCTGAGCCGCTCTGACTGGAACGGCACCCTGCCCACCGAAACCGTCAAGCTGACCCTGACCGAGCTGCTCAAGAAGGACCTGAAGGACATCCGCTACGATCCTGCTGACTACGAGAGCATCGAGATGCCCACCCTGGGCGCCAAGAACGGCGTTAAGCTGTACGACATGATCGGTCTGGACTACAACGATCCCAAGTGGGACGAGCTGCTGGATCAGATGACCTTCGACGAGATGAACTCCCTGATCGGCGACGCCTTCCACTGGACCATGCCCGTCAAGAGCGTGGAAGCCCCCGGCACCCGTGACGAGAACGGCCCCCAGGGTCTGACCGCCAGCCTGCTGGGCAACGACAAGAGCCAGCTGACCGCCACCGCCTTCACCTCTGAGGACGTTATGGCTGCCACCTTCAACACCGAGATCATGACCGAGATCGGCAAGGTCATCGGCAACAACTGCCTGGAAGCTGACATCGCCTGCCTGTACGGCCCCGGCAACAACATTCACCGCACCCCCTACGGCGGCCGTAACTTCGAGTACTACTCCGAGGACGGCTTCCTCTCCGGCATGATGTCCGCTTACGAAGTCAAGGCAATTCAGGACAAGGGCGTCCATGTTGTGATGAAGCACTTTGCCCTGAACGACTGCGAGCAGGACCGTATCGGTCTGGGCGTCTGGCTGAACGAGCAGGCTGCCCGTGAAGTCTACCTGAAAGCCTTCCAGGCTCCTGTTGAGGTCGGCAACGCCAACGGCGTTATGATCGCCTACACCCGCTGGGGCGCTGTCTGGTCCGGCGGCAACTACGGTCTGGTCACCGGTATCCTGCGCAACGAGTGGGGCTGCGACGGCATGGTCATCACCGATAACGTTCTGACCCAGTATGTCAACGGTCCCGACGGCGTTCTGGCCGGTGTGTCCATCTACGACGCCATGATGTCCTTCGTCACCGACACCCTGCCCCAGTACAAGAACGACCCCGTCATCGTCACCGCCATGCGCGAGGCCTGCCACCACAACCTGTATGCCATCGCCAACTCCTGCGGCATGAATGGCGTCGGCGCTGACACCACCATCAAGGTCACCCGCCCGACGGTTGTCACCATGAGCATCATCATTGCCTGTGCCTTCACCTTCTTCTGCCTGCTGGGCATCGTGATGTGGATCATTGGCGGCATCAAGTTCCGCAAGACCGAAGAATACAAGGCCTACAAGGATTTCAAAAAATCCCTGAAAGCCTCTAAGAAAGCCTGATTTCTACAGAATTTCCGCAAGCTCCCCGCCGGCCCCGGCGGGGACTTTTGAGTAAGATTTCTTTTTCCACAACAAGGAGCAGCCCATGAGCGAAAATGCAAAAGCGTCCAGCGTCAATCGCGCCAAACTTTACCAGCTGGTACTGTTTCCGCTGAACAACGGTGCCACGAATGTTTATTACGTCCTTGTGCTTTCCTACATTGCCACCTTCGGCAGCAATGTACTGGCGCTGGGCACTCTGTTTGCCTCGGTCATGGTCACGGCCATGCGCCTGTGCGACGCCATCACCGACCCGATCATCGGTGCACTGATGGACCGCACGAACGGTAAGTTCGGCAAATTCCGCCCGTTCATGGCCATCGGCAACCTTATCATGGCCGTCAGCATTCTGGTGCTGTATGGCATCACCCCGATAATCCCCGATACGATGATGTGGGCACGCTATGCCGCGTTTGTGGGCCTGTACTTTGTCTGGGTCATCGGCTACACCTTCCAGACCAGCTGCACCCGTTCCGGTCAGACGGTTCTGACCAACGACCCCAAGCAGCGCCCGCTGTTCACGATCTTCAACACCGTCGGCAGTCTGCTGGGCATGGGCGTTATGCAGTTCCTG
>OOBO01001550.1_pt1 | contig 15223 bp, 8 predicted proteins | sample 1671031 | NCBI WGS metagenome assembly OOBO01 (sample SAMN06348115, study PRJEB24527) | human gut metagenome | biome: human gut; feature: ankylosing spondylitis patient; material: feces | host: Homo sapiens | place: China | collected 2015-10 | reverse complement strand
TGGCTGCCTACGGTCACATGGGCCGCGAGGACCTGGGCGTGAAGTGGGAGAACACCGACCGCGTGGATGCCCTGAAGGCTGCCGTGGCTGCTCTGTAAAGAAGAACCGGTAAATGAAGAAAAAGGCTCCTCTGCCGACTGGCAGAGGGGCCTTTTTGCATGGTGCGGCCGAAAGCGGCGGCGGGAGGTGCCTACATGGAAAAGTAATACTTTTCTCGAAAAATCGGTGGATTTTTGCGACTGCGAAGGGAAATGGCCGTCTTTTTGTCGAAAACACACAGTCTCTTTTTGAAAAAAGCAAAACAGATGTGCAAGGCGCAGAAAATCGTTTTGTGTAACAAATGGATATGGCACAAAACGCAAAATGTGATAAAATAAAGGTAGATATGCGCTTTTGTACGCAGATCGTTCGGATTGGAAAGCAGCAATAAGGAGTTGTGATTATGTCCATTGAAATTTCCCCCAAGTCGTTTTTCCAGCAGCCCAGTGTGGCAGACATGCGGCTGATCGCCTGCCCCGGCGCCGAGGAGCTTACCGGCCTGATCGACAAGCACCTGGTCCGTTGGGCCAAGGACGCCGGCATTGACAAGGAGACCTTTATCATCTCCTGCGACTGCCCCCGCTTCCAGAGCGGTGATGCCAAGGGTCTGGTCAAGGAGTCCGTGCGCGGCGACGATATCTTTATTGTGGTGGATCCCGGCAACTACAGCGTGACCTACAAGCTGTTTGACAACGTGAACCACATGTCCCCGGACGACCACTTTGCAAACCTGAAGCGTCTGATCCAGGCTGTGGCCGGTAAGGCACACCGCGTTTCCGTCATCATGCCCAGCCTGTACGGCGGCCGTCAGCACCGCCGCGTGGTGCGCGAGAGCCTGGACTGCGCTGTGGCTCTGCAGGAGCTGCAGACCATGGGCGTGCGCAACATTATCACCTTTGACGCACACGATCCCCGCGTGCAGAACGCAGTGCCCCTGATGAGCTTTGATAACGCCATGCCCACCTATCAGGTGCTCAAGAGCCTGCTGAAGAAGGACCCCACCCTGTCCTTCGACAAGGAGAAGTTCACCGTGGTCAGCCCGGACGAGGGCGCTATGAACCGCAATATGTACTTCTCCAGCGTGCTGGGCTGCAACCTGGGTATGTTCTACAAGCGCCGCGATTACACCCGCGTGGTGAACGGCCGCAACCCCATCGTTGCCCATGAGTATCTGGGCGAGAGCGTGGAGGGCAAGACCGTCTTTATCGCAGACGATATCATTGCTTCCGGTGAGAGCATGCTGGAGGTCGCCAGCAACCTGAAGGAGCGCGGCGCTGCCAACATCATCGCCAATGCCACCTTCCCCCTGTTCACCAGCGGTCTGGAAAAGTTCGACAAGGCTGTGGCAGACGGCACCCTGACCTACGTTGTGGGCACCAACCTGACCTACCGTATGCCCGAGCTGCTGACCCGCGACTGGTATGTGGACGTGGACGTTTCCAAGTACGCTGCCTACTTTGTGGTGGCACTGAACCACGATATGTCCGTTTCCAGCATCATCGACCCCCTGAAGAAGATCGAGAACCTGCTGGCAAACCGCAAGTAAGATAGCTTTCCAAAGCCCCTGCACCCTGCGTGCAGGGGCTTTTTGAATTTTCATAGAGAAAAGGAAGTGTATCATTAGAAACAGCAGTGGTATAGGGGACTTTCGCTGATCAGCACTTTTTACAAAAAATGATATATTAATATATTAATCGAAACAAAAAACACTAAATACTGTTTACAAATAACGATATAAATGGTATTCTTTGTACAATGCTGAAGCAGGAAGGCACCTGCTGTGAGAAAAAATCGGAGAAAAAGCAAGAGAGTCCGGCCTTCAAAGCCGGGCATAACAAAGTGCGCAGGCACTTACAAAAAGGAGAAAACACTATGAAACGACGCGATTTTATGAAGCTTACCGCGCTGGGTGCTACCGTAGCCGCTATGGCACCCTCGGCTCTGGCTGCGACAGAGCTGGACCAGACCAACGGAGATCTGCACACTACCGTAGATCGTAAGACCGCAGCCATGGGTCTGGGCGATGGCAAGACCTTTGCTTATGACCCGGAAAACCCGTACCTGAACGTGAATGTGGGTCTGTTTCATGATGCGCAGGTAATGGTGGGCGGTCAGAATGTTGGTACTGCTACCTATTACCTGCCCGACGGCATGGATCCCTGGGCGCCGGCAGTTATCGTGCTGACCCCGGACAACACCACCGCAAAGGCGTTCTCCGGCTCGGTCACAGGCCGTATGTGGCGCACGGTGGCGTGCAAAAATAAGATCGCAGTTGCATTTTTCGGTCCTGAAAACGGCGGCAGCTGGAACCTTTCCCTGAGCGCTGCCGGTCGTGATGACGCAGCAGCGCTGGATGCATTGTATCAGCTCATGCGCAAGAAGGGCGTTAAGCTATCCGGTGCATTCTCCATGGACAAGTCCCACACTGCACTGGTGGGCTACAAGGAGGGCGGCGCAGCCGCTCTGCTGTTCGGCGCTCGCTGGGCAAGCGATTTCAGCTCCATCTGCGCCGTGGATGCCGTTGAGGTCCCGGCAGCTTCTCTGGAGGCAGTGGGCGGTGAGTATGTGCTGCCCTTCCCCGGCGACTCCACCCGCGGCGTGCAGGAGGAGGCAATCGCCGCAAAGACGGTGGATACTCCCGTTTGGTTCGTCCGTTCCAAGGCGGATACTACCAATAAGGCAGCGCTGAAGTTCTACCTGAACGCCAATCAGGCTGTGGCAAAGGAAAACGGCGTGTATGTCAGCAGCCGTACAGGCTCTGCCGCCGAGGTGTGGGTCACCGAAAAGGCACAGTGCCCGGCAGCCATCTGGGAAAAGTTCTCCGGTCAGTTCAAGCGCTTTATGGCACTGCAGCTGCCGGGTCGCGTAGCAAAGGCAGAGGACTTTACCCGTCGGGGCTTTGATATCCATGAGGAGTGGGTCAACGGCGAGCTGCGCCGCTGGATGGTCTATGTGCCGTCCACCTATACCGGCAGCAAAAAGGTGCCGCTGGTGCTGGTGATGCACGGCTACACCGCCTCCATGTACGCCATTGCCGAAGAGTCCCGCTGGTACGATGTGGCAGAGCAGAACGGCTTTATCGTGGTGTTTGCGCAGGGCCTGGTACGTCCCGCAGACCTGATGGGCAACATTCCCACCGCCATGTGGCTGGCAGGTCCCTTTGCCGCACTGGCTGGTAAGGATACCGACCCCAGCGTGGATCTGGAGTTCATCAACAGTCTGCTGGACCGCATGGAGCGGGATTACAGCATCGACACCACCCGCGTGTATGCTACCGGTCACTCTAACGGCAGCCTGATGACTTGGGCTACCGCCTGCCGCTACGCAAGCCGCTTTGCCGCCATTGCACCCGTCGGCTATATGTTTGCCCCACTGCCGGAGCTTGACCCCGCTGTTCTGCTGCCGACATGGGCTTTCCTGGGCGAGTACGACTCGGCAGGTGTGGCAGAGCTGGTGGAGGATAACGGTACGGTGAAGGCGCTGCAGGGCTGGAACGCCCACAACGCCACCAACGAGGCAGCTGTTGCAGAAAGCACCTCCTACGATGGCGCTTTTGTGACCAAGAGCTTTATGGGTGGCAACGCTCCGCTGGTGCAGTACACCGTGGTCAAGGATACCCCTCACGTTTACCTGCAGGAGGAGAGCGCTGCCATCTGGAATGAGTTCTTCTCCCGTTACAGCCGCGGTGCGGACGGCACCCTGTACTATCAGGGCAATGCCGTGACCGCCGGTAAGCATCAGCCCAGCGCAGATTGGTACGCTGCAAAATAAGCTGACAATGCCCGCCGCGCGGCGGTACAGAAGCTTTATATCTCGGGACATCGGAACGTCTGCGGACGCTCCGGTGTCCCTTTTTATGTTTTGCGGCGGCTTGTGTTAAGTTTTTGAAAATTCGTGCCGGGGGCTTTGCAAATCCCGGTGGGTTTATGCTATATTTAAGTTGAAATACTTTGCATTCTGACAGAAAGGAAAAACGCCATGGAGCATTTTGTGGAGTTTGAAGATGTCTGTAAATATTACCAGACCGGCAGTGTGAAGATCGCTGCCGCAGACCACCTGAATTTCTATGTGGACAAGGGCGAGTTCTGCATCATCGTGGGGCCCTCCGGCGCGGGCAAGACCACATTGCTGAACATTCTGGGCGGCATGGACAACTGCGACGAGGGCAACGTCTGGCTGGACGGCCGCAACGTGAGCCGCTTTTCCGCCCGGGAGCTGACCACCTACCGCCGGTACGACGTGGGCTTTGTGTTCCAGTTCTACAACCTGGTGCAGAACCTGACCGCGCTGGAAAACGTGGAGCTGGCCAGCGAGATCTGCCGGGACCCTCTGGACCCGGCCCAGACCCTGACCAGTGTGGGCCTGGGGGAGCGGCTGAACAACTTCCCAGCGCAGCTGTCCGGCGGCGAGCAGCAGCGGGTGTCCATTGCCCGGGCCCTGGCCAAAAACCCCAAGCTCCTGCTGTGCGACGAGCCCACCGGTGCCCTGGATTACAAGACCGGCAAACAGGTGCTGGGGCTTTTGCAGGAGACCTGCCGCAAGACCGGACGCACCGTCATCGTGATCACCCATAACACGGCCCTGACCGCCATGGCCGACCGTGTCATTCAGGTACGCAGTGGGCAGATCGTGTCCAACAAGGTCAACGAGCACCCGGTGCCAGTGGAAGAAATTGAGTGGTGAGTGCAGTGCAAAAAAGTTATCGCAAAAATATCCTCCGGGAGATGAAGGGCAACGCCAGCCGCATGGTCTCGCTGTTTGGCATCGTGGCCCTGGGGGTCATGATGCTGACAGGCCTCATGAGCATAGCCCCCAGTATGCGGAGCGCAGCCCAAAAATATTATGTGCAGCAAAATGTGTTTGACCTCCGGGTGCTGTCTACCCTGGGCCTTTCAGACCAGGACATTGCTGCCATTGCCGCCACCCCCGGGGTGGAGGCTGTGATGCCGGTAAAGACCCTGGACCTGGAGGCCAACTGGCAGGGCCAGGAGGAGCGCATGGTGGTGCAGCTGCAGGCCCTGCAGCAGGACCCGGCAGCGGACACCGACGCCAACATGAACCGTCTGGTGCTGCGCTCCGGCCGGATGCCCCAGGCCGCCAACGAGTGCGTGGTCCATGTAATGGGCTACCAGGCCGAGATCGCGGAGGGCACCGTGCTGACTCTTCCGGAAGATACGGAGGGGACAAAACACAAGGAATATACGGTGGTGGGGCTGGTGCAGGACCCGCAGCACATCTCCACCGACAAAGAGAGCAGCACCGTGGGCAACGGTCAGCTGAACTACATCGCCTATGTGCTGGACGGGGAATTGACGGCGGATTACTACACTGCCTGTTATATCAAGACGGAAAATGCCGGCCAGTACGATAATTATTCCCAGGAGTACCAGGAGGCGGTGGACCAGGTGGCGGACCGGCTGGAGCAGATCAGCACCGCCCAGTGTGTGCAGCGCCGGGAACAGCTCATGGACACCGCCAACCAGAAGCTGGCCGAGGCCCGTCAGACCTACGACGACCAGAAGGCCGAGGCCGAGCAGAAATTTGCCGAGGCGGAACAGCAGCTGGACGATGCCCAGAAGCAGCTGGATGACGCCAAGGCCCAGCTGGACGCCGGAGAGGCCCAGCTGGCCCAGCAGAAAAAGAACCTGCCCGACACCATGCAGAACGGTGCCGACCAGCTGGTGGACGGCGAGGAACAGGTGCTGGAATTTGAGGAACAATTGCAGCAGATCCAGCTGCTGGTGAACCTGAAAAAGGTGGCCGACCCTCTGCTGACCTACGCCCAGGCAGCCCTGAACAACGCCCAGAAAGCACTGGACGATGCCGAGCCTGCCGACGAGGAATACATTGAGCTGCGGGACGCCCTGGCCAAGGCCCAGGCCGCCTACGACAACATCAACGGCCAGCTCCAGGGCTACCAGGCCCAGCTGGATGAAGGCAAAAAGCAGATGTACGCCCAGGGGCTCATTTCCTCCCCCAACCTGGACAACGACCAGCTGGTGGTGGAGGCCAAGGCCGCTCTGCGGCGGCTGAAGCTGCAGCTGCTGGAAGGCCAGCTGCAGCTTACCACCGGCACCGCCACTGCCTACAGCCAGTTTGAGGCGGCCCGGGCCCAGTTGGACGCCGGGTGGCAGGAGTATCAGGCCGGGGTGCAGCAGCTGGCAGACTCCCGTGCCCAGTACGAGACCCAAAAGGCCGATGCCCAGCAAAAGCTGGACGAGGGCCTGCAGCAGCTCACCGACGCTGAGGAGCAGGTGAGCAAGATCAAAAAGGGCGAGTGGTATGTGCTGGACCGCAACAGCACCCTGAGCTTTGTGACCTTTGAGCAGTACGCCGACCGGATGGATGCCATTGCCCGGGTGTTCCCGGTGTTCTTCTTCCTGGTGGCGGCCCTGGTGGCTACCACCACCATGACCCGCATGGTGGACGAGAACCGCCTGCAGATGGGCACTTTAAAGGCGCTGGGCTACTCCAATTTCAGCATCGCGGGCAAGTATTTGTTCTACGCGCTGCTGGCTACCATTCTGGGCAGCATCGTCGGCATGGTGGTGGGCTTTGTGGTGTTTCCCATCATTATCTGGAACGCCTATCAGCTGGTGTTCAGCCTGCCCACCTTCACCCTGCACTTCTACCCGGGCATGGCAGCTGCCAGCGTGGGCATCAGCGCCGCCGTCATCGGTTTTGCCACATGGTTCGCCTGCCGTTCCAGTCTGGCCGAAAAGACCGCAGCTCTGCTGCTGCCCCGGGCTCCCGTGGCGGGCAAGCGCATCCTGATGGAGCGCATCACCCCGCTGTGGTCCCGGATGTCCTTCTCCCAAAAGACCACTGCCCGCAACCTGTTCCGGTATAAAAAGCGGTTCTTCATGACCGTGCTGGGCGTGGCGGGCTGCACCGCGCTGCTGCTCATCGGCTTTGGCATTCAGGATTCCCTGCTGCCCATCGTCACAAAGCAGTCTACGGAGCTGACCCACAACGATATGTCCATCACCCTCAGCGACCCCAAAGCCCTGACCATGGAGCAGGGGCTGGCAGAGGAGCTGGACGGCAACAGCGCTGTGCAGAACTGGGGCGCGGTGTATACCAAATCCACCACCATCTACAATGCCGAAGGCGAGAGCGCCAGCGTGAGCATCGTGGCTGCCGCCAAGGACAGCGACCTGACCCGCTACGTCACCTTCCGCACCCGCAAGGGACACAAGGCCATCAGCTTTGACAGCGGCAGCGCCATCCTGACCGAAAAGACCGCCGAGAATCTGGGTCTGCACACCGGCGATACCTTCTGGGTGGAAAACGCCGAGGGCACCCGGGTGGAGCTGACCCTGACCGGCATCACGGAAAACTATATGTTCACCCGGCTGTACCTCCCCCGCGCACAGCTGGAAAGTCTGCTGGGCACGGCGGAGATCCCGTGGAACACGGTCTACGGGCAAACTGCTTGCACCGATGCTGCCGGGTACAACGCCCTGCGCACCGACCTGCTGGACTGCAACTATGTCAGCGGCATCAGCTTTACCGAGGACACCACCGAACTGTTCGATAACCTCATCGTCAGTCTGGGCTATGTGGTGGTGCTGATCATCATCTGCGCGGCGGCACTGGCGGCTGTGGTGTTGTATAACCTCATCAGCGTCAACCTTGGAGAGCGCAAAAAGGAGCTGGCGACCATCAAGGTGCTGGGCTTCTACGATCAGGAGGTGTACCGCTACATCTTCCGCGAGATCGAGCTGCTGGCACTCATCGGCTCCGGCGTGGGTCTGGCACTGGGGGTGCCGCTGCACAAGTTCATTGTGTTGACCGTGGAGATGGATCAGCTCATGTTCATCCGCACCATCGCCCCCCGCAGCTACCTGCTGGCGGTGGCGCTGACCATGGTGTTTACCGTGGTGGTCTGCTTTGTCATGCGGCGGCACGTCCGGCGCATCAGCATGGTGGAAAGCATGAAGGCTCCGGAGTAATTACAAAAGCAAAACCATAAAAAGCACCCCCTGCGGTCTGTACGGGCAGACCGCAGGGGGTGCTTAGTCTTTTATACGCTCAGGGAATCAGAGGAACACATACTTGAGGATGAACAGCACGGTGAGCACATACATCAGCGGGCTGATCTTCTTCTCCTTGGCCTTGCCGGTGATCACATTGATGATGGTCCAGGAGATGATGCCGATGGCGATACCCTCGGAGATGCTGTAAGCGGTGGGCATAGCCAGAATGGTCAGGAAGGCGGGGATGCCCTCGCTGGGATCATTGAAGTCGATCTTGATGGCAGAACCCATCATGTAGAAGCCCACGATGATCAGAGCCGGAGCGGTAGCAAAGCTGGGGATGGTGAGGAACAGCGGGCTGAAGATGGTAGCCAGCAGGAACAGCACGCCGGTGGTCATAGCGGTCAGACCGGTGCGGCCGCCCTCGGTAACGCCGGAGGCGCTCTCCACGAAGGTGGTGGTGGTGGAAGTACCCAGCACAGCGCCCACGCAGGTGCCGATGGAGTCTGCCATCAGTGCGCCCTTGATGTTGGGCAGACGGCCGTCCTCGTCCAGCATATCAGCCTTGGAGGCCACGCCGATCAGGGTGCCCAGCGTGTCGAACAGGTCCACGAAGAGGAAGGAGAACATCACGGCGAAGAAGTTCAGCAGGCCGACACCGGAGAAGTCGGTCTTGAACACCTGACCAAAGGTCTCGCCCAATGCGGAGAAGTCAAAGCTGACAAAGGCGGTGGGGATGACGGAGTACATACCGGCATCCACATCGGGGACGTAGATACCGGTCAGCTCGCACACGATGCCCAGCAGCCAAGTGATCAGGATGCCGTACAGGATGCCGCCCTTGACCTTTTTGACCAGCAGAATGGCGGTGATGACCACACCCAGCAGAGCAAGGATGGCGCCCACGCCCACGCTGTGGAAGGTTGCGCCCTTGAAGTGCTGGTAGGTGACCAGCGTGGAATCGCTGTTGACGATCAGCTTGGCGTTCTGCAGGCCGACAAAGGCCACGAACAGGCCGATGCCCACGCTGACGGCGCTCTTCAGGGTCATGGGAATGGCATTGAAGATGCCCTCGCGCACATTGGTCAGGGACAGTGCAATGAAGATGACGCCCTCAACAAAGACGGCCATCAGAGCCAGCTGCCAGCTGTAACCCATGGTCAGCACGACCGTGTAGGCAAAGTAGGCGTTCAGGCCCATGCCGGGAGCCAGGGCAAAGGGGTAGTTGGCCAGCACAGCCATCAGTGCGGTGGCAATAAAGGATGCCAGCGCGGTGGCAATCAGCACAGCCTTGGAATCCATGCCTGCTGCGGACAGGATGTTGGGGTTGACGGCAAGGATGTAAGCCATGGTCATGAAGGTAGTGATACCAGCCATGATCTCGGTCTTTACATCGGTGTGGTTTTCTTTCAGGTGAAAGAACTTTTCTAACATGAGAAACCTCCTGCTTCCAATAAAACACTCCGCCGGTTGCGGACGGCGGAGAAAGAACAGCTCCCATTCTATCAGCTGAAAACGTTTTTGTCCACACCAGAAACACACAAATTTCGCAATTTGTTCAAATTTTCTTAAATAAGTATGACTTATCTCACAAAAAATCTGGCATATTTTAGTGATTTGGACGGAATGCAGGCGATATGTGCAGAAAAAATGTGTGAGGGAAAAAAGTAGTTCCGAAACACCCTGCGGGTGTTTCGGAACTACAAATAAAATATTCTTTCCGCTGATTATGGCCAGAGCAAAGCGGAGACCATTCCAAATCGTCCCGCCTTGCCCTTACAGCACTGCGTCCGAGATCAGCTTGCCCAGCAGCAGCACCAGCACCACCAGCATCATAGGGCGGATGAAGCGGGCACCCTTTTTCAGGGCAAAATGGGAGCCCAGCAGGTTGCCCAGAATGTTGCTGATGGCGCAGGGGATGCCGATGTGGAACACCACCAGACCGTTCATCAGGTAGGTGAACAGGCTGGCGTAGTTGCTGGCCAGATTGAGCACCTTGCCGTTGCCGTTGGCGGTGCGCAGGTCAAAGCCCATCAGGGTGGTAAAGGCAATGATGGCAAAGGTGCCGGTGCCCGGGCCCATAATGCCGTCGTACAGGCCGATGCCCAAACCGATGGCCAGCGCCAGCAAAATCTCTTTCAGATCCAGCGTGCCGTCGTCCCGGTTCTCGTCCGGCAGGTTGCGCTGCCACAGGATGATGACCGCTGCCACCGGCAGGATAATGAACATCATGGTGCGCAGCACCTCATCGCTGAGCAGCAGCACGATGTGTGCCCCCAGTGCGCTGCCTGCAAAGCTGCCGATGGCTGCAAGAACCCCCACCTTCACGTTTATGGCACCGCTTTTGAAAAAGTTTGCCGTGGCAAAGGTGGTGCCGCAGGCGGCGCTGAACTTGTTGGTGGCATAAGTGTAGTGGGGCGGCAGCCCAGCGAACAGATAGGCCGGCAGACTGATCAGCCCACCGCCGCCGGCTGCCGAATCCACAAAGCCTGCAAAGCCGGTCATCAGCATGAGAAACGCCATCATCCACGGCGAGATCGTGATACCCATTGTTATAATTCCTCTTATCTTTCCAAGTCGTTTGTTCTTTTTCAGGGGACGCGCGCCTCAGACCATATAAAACCTCCCCTCGCAGGGCAATACATAGCCCGGGATACCCGCGCACAGCAGGGCATCTCCGGGCACTTTTTGCAATTTTAGAAGTTATTATTACAGATTGTTTTTAAAGAAGCGGTATGCGTTGCGCCAGTAGATAGCTTCCACCTCGTCCTCGGTAAAGCCCTCGCGGCGCAGTGCCTCGGCCAGCAGCGGCATATCTGCCGCCGTTTCCAGCTCGTGCTGACCGCCGATGCCGTCAAAGTCGCTGCCAAGGCTGATGACCTCAATACCGCCCACCTGCTTGAAGTGTGCCGCGTGCTTTGCCAGCCGCTCCACCGTGCTGCGGCAGAGCTTGGGGTGTGCCGAGTCTGCGTCCACAAAGGAAGCGCAGTAGTTCAGCCCTGCAATGCCGCCTTTTTCTGCCAGTGCGCGGATCATCTCATCGGTCAGGTTGCGGTTGTGGGGCGACAGGGCACGGCAGTTGGAATGACTTGCCGCAAAGGGGCGGGTGCTGTGGTTTACGATATCCCAGAAGCCCTTATCGGAAAGGTGGCTCACGTCTGCGGTGATGTGCAGCTTTTCCATCTCTTCCAAAAAGGCAAAGCCCCGCTCGGTCAGGCCGGTTTCGGTATTGGCCACCAGCGGCCCGCCGGGGTTTGCGTTGGGGGCTGCCAGCTCGTTGGGGTAGTTCCACGTCAGGGTCATCATGCGCACGCCCAGTTCCTGCAGCCGCCGCAGCACGCCCAGACTGCCCTTGCAGCAGCCGCCCTCTTCCACCGTCAGCATGGCGCTGAACTTGCCCTCGGCGCGGTTGCGCTCAAGGTCGGCGGCGGTGTACACCGGGGCGATCTTTTCCGGGTAAGCCGCCATGAGCCGCTTGAAGATGTCGATCTCTTCCAGCACGCTCACCAGCGGGTCGGCTCCGGGTGCGGGGTCGGCCAGATCCACATAGGCCGCAAAGCATTGCAGCAGATAATCCCCCTGCTGCAATTTTTCAAGGTCGATATGCAGGTCGTTGTGCAAAAAGCTTTTGGGTGCGCCCGCCTTTTCGGCGCGGCGCAGTTCGTACAGGGTATCGCAATGCAGATCCCAAACTTTCATAATGGATACACTCCTTTATGCTTCTTCTCCCAGCAGCTGCAACAGCTGTTCGGGGTTCATAGACAAAATCGCGCCGTCTGCCCCACCGGTAACGGTGTCGGCCAGCGACTGCTTGGCCTGTTGCAGCTCCACGATCTTTTCCTCAATAGTGTCCTGCGCGATCAGCCGATACACCTGCACCGGGTTGCGCTGACCGATGCGGTAGGCACGGTCGGTGGCCTGATTCTGGGCTGCCACGTTCCACCACGGGTCGTAGTGGATGACGATATCGGCGGCGGTCAGGTTCAGGCCGGTGCCGCCTGCCCGCAGGGAGATCAGGAACACGCTGGCCTCGCCGCCGTTGAAGCGGCGCACCAGCTCGGCACGCACCGGCTTGGGGGTGGAGCCCTGCAGGGTGAAGTGGCTCACGCCCTCCGCGTCCAGCCGCTTGGCCAGCAGTTCCAGCATGGAGGTAAACTGGCTGAACAGCAGAATGCGGTGCCCGCCTGCCACCGCCTCGGTGACAAGCTCCAGACAGGCTTCCAGCTTGGCGCTGCTGCCGGTCCAGTTGTCCGCTACGAGGCGCGGATCGCAGCAGATCTCCCGCAGCCGCATCAGCACGGCAAACACGGTCATCTTGTCCTCCGGCTTTGCCGCCCGCAGCTTTTCCCGGGCGTCCACCACCGCTGCCAGATACAGCTTGCGCTGCTCGGTCTCCAACTCAACGCGGCGCACATTCTCCGTTTTGGGCGGCAGCTCCCGCAGCACCTCGGACTTCATGCGCCGCAGGATGAAGGGGCCGGTGAACTGGTTCAGCCGCCGCACGGCGTTGGCATCCTCGTCCTGTACGATGGGCTTTTCAAACCGGGCGCAGAAGGTCTTGTAGGGGGGCAGATACCCGGGCATCAAAAAGGAGAAGATGCTCCACAATTCGCCCAAGCGGTTCTCCACCGGGGTGCCGGTCAGGGCAAAGCGCACCCGGCTGTTCACCCGGCACACCGCCTTGTATTTCTGGGTGGTGTGGTTTTTGATGGCCTGCGCTTCGTCCAGAATGCAGGCGTAAAAGCTTTGCCCGGCATACAGTTTTTCGTCCCGGCGCAGCAGATCGTAGCTGGTGATGACGAGATCCGCCTGCGCCCACCCATCGACCAGCGCGGCGCGGTGGGCGGCATCGCCGTCCATGGCAACACTTTGCAGCTGCGGGGTGAACTTCTGGCATTCCTCCTGCCAGTTCAGCACCAGCGACGCCGGGCAGACGATGAGGCTGGGCAGCTGCTGCCCGCCCTCCTTCATGGCCAGCAGGTAGCTGAGCACCTGCACGGTCTTGCCCAGACCCATATCATCGGCCAGAATGCCGCCCATGCCGTAGCCATCCAGTGTGCGCAGCCAGCGGTAGCCATCCCGCTGGTATTTGCGCAGGGTCTTTTGCAGGGAGAGCGGCGGGGTATACTCGCTGTCCCGCACGGCGTGGAAGCTGCGGCTGATGCGCCGGAAAGCATCGTCCCGGTCAAACCGCAGACCGTTCTGCCCCGAAAGCGCCCAGTCCAGCGTGGGGGCGCGGTAGAGCGGCAGAGCGGCGTGGCCGTCCTTCAGCTTTGCGCCGGAAAGCTCCAGCGTGTCGTTAAGCTCGTCCAGCCCTTCCAGACTGTCATCCAGCCGCAGCAGACTGCCGTCCCGCAGACGGTGGTAGCGTTTTTTCTGGTGCAGGGACTGCAACAGTTCCCGCAGTTCCTCCACCGGGAAGGCGCCGGTGTCCACCTCCAAATCCAGCACGCTGCCGTGCACCGACACCCCCACCGAGATTTTAGGCGGGGCGGCTTGTAAGTTGCGGAAAGCATCGGTCTGGTACACCTCGCCCATGGCCAGCAGGGCGGGAATGCCCTCCTCCAGCAGCTGGAAAAGCGCCTCCTCCCCGGAAAGGCTGTAATGCCCCGGCTTGCCGCTCTCGGGTTCCAGATAGGTCTCCAGCAGCCGCTTTGCCCGGTTCTCGGTGCGGGCATCCCGCAAAAGATCCGGGGGCACCGGCTCGCCGGGGGCTACCCTGTCCTCTCCGTACAGAAAGACCGGGTACGCCGTGACGGTAAGCCCCCGATCGGCGTCCAGATAAAACTGCACCACCGGTTCCAGCGGGATCTGGTTCAGCAGCAGCCGGTCGGGGTCCACGATGTTGACCCGGTTGCCCAGTTCCGGCAGCACATAGCTGCAAAAGGCGGCGGCATCCGCGCTGGTAAAGAACAAACTGCGCCCGCCAAAGGTATCCAGCACCGGCAGCACCCGGCGGCATTCCTCCCGCTGCATCCGCCAGAGGGTGCTTTCGCCCAGCAGATAGGCATAGTCCAGCCCCTGCACCCCGCGGAGCACCGGGGTACAGCTCAGCTGCACGCCGCCCTTGCGGCGCTCCACCTTCAGGCTGATGACCGGCAGCCCCTCTTTAAGGGTATAGCCGCCCACAACGCCCTCGGCGGCGTAAAGCTCCACAAGGGCATCCAGTCCCTCGCCGGTCAACGGCAGACCGCCCGCCGGGCCTTTCTCCCAGCCGGAGCGCATGGTACCCTCGGCTTCAAACGCCTGCCGGGCGCTCACCTGACGGCGCAGCAGCCGCAGCAGCTGCTGTGCATCCGGAGCAAAGGCGTCCCACCGGTGCACAAAGGCCAGCGATTTCCCGTAGCTGACGCTTTCGCCCCGCTCGATCGCATCCAGAAACTGCGGGATGCTTTTTACCAGATACTGCCGCCCGCCGATGCCGTCCGAGACCCGCAGCCGCAGCCAGATACGGCCATTGTGCGGCGTAAGCTCCGGTTCCAGCAGAGCAAAGCCGGTGCGCTGGGCGGCGTTCTGGGGCTGGGGCTGCGCATCCTCCCGCTGGTAGCGCTTCAGCAGCAGCTGGGCCTCATAGTCGGTTTCCGGCTCCTCGCCCCGCCACTTGCGGCCGAACAGCATATCCAGCCCGGCGCTGTAACTATCCTTGCGGGGCTCGGTGCTCAAGCCTGCAACGCCCCGCTGCACCCCGGGGATGCTCTCCGGCTTTTTTTCCGGGGCAGGCGGGTTCTTTTCCGCGTCCTGTAATAGCAGCGCACCGATATGCTTGCAGTAGGTGCCGTCGCCGTTCTGGTTATAGGGGCAGTCGCAGGAGGCACTGACAAAGCTGCCGTTTCCCCGCAGCCAGACCTGCGTATAATAGCAGTCCGGCCCGCTGCCCTGCACCAGCGCTGTCAGGTGCCGCACCCCGTCCTCGTTGGTGGTGCAGCTGCTTTGCAGGATACGCTTGCGGTACTTCTGCGCCCGCTCAAAGATGCTTTTGCCCAGCAATGTGCGGATCTCCTGTGCGTCCATGTAGTCTCCCTCCCCTGTGCTGTCGCGGTTCCGGTCTATTCTATAAGAATACCGCGTTCCACCCCGGGATGCAAGGGCAGAAGGGTAAAAAACGTTTAGAAAGCGCGGGCGGGACGATTTTGAATGGCCTCCGCTTTGCTTTGGCCATCTTCAGCGGAAAAATTATTTTTATATAGAGCAATACCGGAGCGTCT
>OOBO01001545.1_pt1 | contig 15267 bp, 7 predicted proteins | sample 1671031 | NCBI WGS metagenome assembly OOBO01 (sample SAMN06348115, study PRJEB24527) | human gut metagenome | biome: human gut; feature: ankylosing spondylitis patient; material: feces | host: Homo sapiens | place: China | collected 2015-10 | reverse complement strand
CTGGATAAAGAACTGCCGTTCTCTCACCCAGGCTTCCCCATTCATATCCCACGGTCTTTCCGTATGGGTCTGTGACGGAGGCTGTGCGTCCTGCCCCGTCCATGGCGATCCTTGTCGTGCCGAGCCAGTCTTTCACTTCCTCTAACTGGCGCATTGCATTATACGTTAAGGATACGCTCCTTCCGTCCGCATAATGGATCTCCTCCACCTGCCCGTCCTTTCCATAACGGAAGGAAGTCTCATAGCCGTCTTTGTCCGTCTTTGCCGCCAGTCTGCCTGCCGGGTCATAGGTGTAGCGTTCCATGTCTCCCATCGGGTCTGTGACTGCCAGTACGTGGCCTTCCTTATCCCAGGTATATACCGTGTCCTGCGGTTCTTCACCGTCTGCCCCGGTGCATCTGCTCTGTGTCAGATGTCCCATCGCATCATACTGGTAGAAGGTCTCATTCCCAAGGGCATCGGTCACCTTTGCAAGGTTTCCGTTTGGTGTGTACTCATAACTGGTAACGTTTCCATTTTCATCTTCCGCCTCTGTCACACGTCCGAGGGCATCGTAGGTGAAATGTGCCACGCCTCCTGCCGGGTTTTCAATGGATATGATGCGGTCAAGGCAGTCATAGCCGTAACAGTAGTGTTCCCCCGCCGTGGTGGCACGCCCTGTAAGGTTTCCCTTGGCATCATAGCTGTAGTCCTCCCCTGCACCGTCAGGGTAGCGCACACTCTTCAGCCTTCCGCCTTTTTCATATCCGTAGACGGTGCTGCTCCCGTTCGGATGGCAGATGCGTTCTGCTTTTCCCATCTCATTATAGAATACACTGGTGGTGGCACCTGCCGCATCCGTGACACTGGTTCTTCTCCCTAATGCATCATAAGTGTAGCAGGTTGCCTGGCCGCATGCATTGGTCTCTTTTATGAGGTTTCCCTCCCGGTCATATTCATACACGGTCTCTGCCCCGTCCGGTCCTGTCACCCCTGTCAGGCGGTTTACGGCATCATAACGGTAGCGGGTGGTGTTCCCTGCCACATCTGTCATTCCTGTCCGGTTGCCTGCCGCATCATAGGCATAGGATATCTCTCCTCCCATCGGGAGCACCTGTTTCACAAGGCGGCTGTCCCCGTCATACTCATACCTCCGTATCCCGCCGTCCGGTGCTGTCACGGAACTGATGTTCCACATCCGGTCATAGGCAAAGCATGCCCGGTGTCCCTCCTTGTCTGTGTAGGTCTCCACTTTTCCGAGCGGGTTGTACGTGAATGCCGCCTGCATTCCGTCAAAGTCCGTTATGGTCTCGATCTTTCCGCCCGCATTATAGGTGTATGTCCTCCGGTTTCCCATGGCATCGGTCACGGCTGTGACACGGTCTGCCGCATCATAGGAATAACGGGTCACGTTCCCGTTGGCATCCACGGTCTCGGTCACGCGGTTTACGGCATCATAGCCATAAGCCGTGACACCTCCTGCCATATCCCTTATCTGTGTGAGGTTCCCCCTTTCGTCATAGCAGAGTTCAAGAAAGCTTCCGTCTGCATAAATAACTTCTTCTGGTCTTCCCGCCTCATCATTTTTTACAACAACGCTGTTCCCATACAGGTTTTCTGTCCCTGTAAGGTTCCCTTTTTTGTCATAATGGTTTTTCAGCCTCTCTTTTCCGTTGATGCTGATGCTGGTCAGATGGCTGCCTGCATCATAGGTATAGTTGACCCTGCGTTTTAGGGCATCCACGGTCTGTGTGAGGTTCCCACGGTTATCATACGCCATTCTCGTCGTTCTGCCAAGCCTGTCTGTCATGCTGATGCACTGGTTTTTGTCATTGTAGAGATAACGCTCCCTCGTCCCGTCCCCATAAATGGTCTCGGTATTGCGGTAACGGTCATCATGCACATGGATGATCCTGCTCCCGTTCCGCTCGGTCAGCGTGACAAGACGGTTTTTGTCATCATAGGAAAACTCCATCGTCCCGCCGTCCGGGAATTCCTGGCGGATGATGCGGAACCTCCTGTCATAGGTGTTCTTCACGGCGGTGACCCTGCGGGCATTCTCCACCTCTGTGATCCTTCCGTTTTTCCCATAGGCATAGCGGTATTCTGCACCGGATGCCGTTGTCACCTTTTCGAGTTTTCCTTCCCTGTATGCCAGCTGCACGCTCCGTCCGGTGTGGTCGGTCACTTTTTCAAGCTGTCCTTCTTTATTATAAGAGTAGGTCAGGCTGCTCCCATTGTTTGCCTCCGCTTTTTCAAGTTTTCCATCTTCGAGATAGGAAAAAGATATGCTCCTTCCGTTCCGGTCTTCTTTCCGGAGCATCTTTCCGTCCCTGTCAAACGATATGATCTCCGTGCCCGGATGTTCGAGCACGTATCCTGTTTCCGTTTCTTTTAAGGATTCGAGTGCTGTATTTCTTCCTGTCAGTTCCTCCCTGCCGTTTTCTGAAACTGTCCTGTCATAATGGTTGACCTGTCCGTCTGCCTGGCGTACACCGATGGTTCCATCCGCTTCTTTTTCAAGTGCAATCTGATAATTATGTAAAAAGCATCTGCCAAGCACACCTGTACGGCTGTCTTTGGAATTATAATAACGGTGGAAGGATAATGGTATCTCTCCTGCTACTTTTAAATCTTCGTGCTCATAGATGAAATTTCCAGTACTTAAGTTTACCGGATCCTCGCTGTTCATACAGCCTTCCGCTTCTGTTCCAAGCATTTTTTCTTCGATCGTTTTCTCAACAGTTGCCTTTGCATTCCTGATGTTCTCGACATCTGCATCCAAAACGCCCTTCATCTTTCCCATGTCCATATTCCCACCATTTGGGTCAATGGTATTGGCAAGATCATTGATTAATTTTATGATGTCACTTCCACATACAGTCTGGCTGCCTGTAATACTGATATATCTGGTATCCACTGCCTGCACATTCGAAAAAATCTCTTCAATCTGTCTTTTGGTGGAATTATTTTTATCGAGGATTTTCTTATAATAGCATTCCACACTATTTACATATTTCTGAATATCAAGCCGTCCAAGCCAACTCTGAACATTCGGTTCTATGTTACTAAACCATTCTTTTACCTTGTCCCATGTTCCATTTGCCGTCACTTCATCAACATAATTTAAAAGCTTTTGTTTTGCTGCATCTGAAAAATCTCTTAGCATTGGTATCTTCTATCCTTTCTTTCTCTTTTCTGTTTTTCAAATAAAGATTCATCTAAATAAACATATAAGACATTTTTTCTATCCCACTCAACTGTGCAAGCTGTCTTGTGGTCACCAACGGTGTACTCACTTCATCGATATATTCCCGGATGGAAAATTCTGCCTGCAGCCCCGACTGAAAGTACTGATTTTCTCTTGTTTCGCTGTATTTATTACAGATCACCATATATTTCTCATGATCTCCAAAATCAAGGCATTCTGTGATATAGCGCATTTTATTTGTAGAGACATCATCCTGCAGAGTGATTAACATTACTTTGTCTGAATCCTGCAGAAGCTGGATTCTCCACCTGCTGTATCCAGCTTCCACATCCACAATGATAAAATCATAATCCCCACTGTCTTTGGCTGACTGTATTAATTTCCTATATATCGTGAAATCAAGATTTCTCGCATCCAGCGTTGATGCAAACGGCGGTAAATATGTAAATCCTTCTTTCCGCAATGTAAAACGGACATCCTGATACATGTGCCCGGATTCATTTTTCATCGCCCGATATCCCTCATTAGGCATACCCGTCTTATTTTCAAGATAATAAGAAAAATCCTGCACGGACTCCGTATTTACATAGAGCACACGCTTATGTTTTTCTGCCAGACATCTTGCAAGCCCGACAGATAAGGCCGTTTTTCCGGTTCCTCCGATTGCCGAATAGAAGGAAATGATCTGCGTCTTATGCTCCTGAACCTGTGAGTTGGTCAACCGGTCTCTGCTCTGATAGGTCAGTTCATTGAACAATTCCCTGATTCCCAGATATTTATACACTCTGTTTACAGACAGATCCTCCGTACTTCCACTCTCATGTTCTTCTGCCAGCACACACAGATTGGAAATGTTATGTCTTTGAAGTCCTGCCGAATATAACGCCTCTGAGACAGCCAGAATTTCTACTGAGACAGGTGTCTCAAAACGTTGTTCAAAATAAACCGGATCGGATATGATCTCCAACTCTATCTGATCATCAAATTCTTCCAAAAATTTTCTTTCCAGATTTTGCAGATACAGTTCATTCGTATCCGCGATAATGATTAATGGTTTGCTCATTTTTTTATCCTCGTACTATAAATTCTGCATTAGCAATTCTGAGCTGGCATCCTTCGAAAATAGGTTCTGGAACGCCCGGCTTGATTTTCTTTCCATTGACATATGTTCCATTGGAACTTTCCATATCCACCACATAAAAATTCCCGTTTTTTCTTACAATTTTGCAATGCACCCTGCTGACCGCACTATTTCCTGTTATCACTCCCTGAACTTTTTCCCTGCTCTTTCCGATCAGAAATTCGTTTTCCTGAATATCAAAGTGAAATTGTCCATTCATAGACTGTATTGATATTTGATTTGTCAATGGTTTTTCTATCATGTTTCTCTGCACCTCGGTTTTCTCAGACTGTATCCGCACACTGACATCATGAAGTTTTAATGTTCCTTCTCCCAATGCATCCATGATCTGACGTATCTGAGGATGATCCGCAGCCTGTGTCTGCTCTATCTTCTGCACAAGCTGTGCCTTTATTTCATTGTCAAATTCATTTTTATTTTTATGTACACCCGCCAGATTTACCGGCAAATATATGATTTTCACATTTTGAGTGCCAGGCTCCACAAATATATGACTCAGACGATTGTCAATGCATGCCATATTTAAAAATCCCAGATTTTCAATCTGAAGCATTGCTTCGATCAGGCGGTGAATCAGATTCAAAACTCCATCTATATCAGACTTTGCAAGGCAGTCTGCCAGTGATGTATCATCACGTGTAAAATAAACAAGTTTTATTTTTCCGTTATACTTTAATCTATGACACTTCAACAGGTTTACATTTTCCTGATTCTGCATTACCTTATAGCCGATATCGTAAAATATTTCATTATTTTCCAATAAGTATGCCGTATCTTCTGTCTCCTGAATCTCTGTCAATTTTCCTGCAAAATAATCTTCCATAGTTCTTTCCGCTTCCTAATTATAATAAAATGTAAATTCTTCATCTGCGATTCGAATACTGTCCTGATCTGAAAGTTCATAAGATCTTTCCGCATCCATCATCTCTCCATTCAGATATGTATGGTTCGTTGAACCTTTATCCATGAGATAATAAGTTCCATTTATCCGCTCAATTACCGCATGTCTGCGGCTGACCGCCTTATTATTTATTATTGTAAAATCATTTTCTTTTTCCTTACCGATATTAAAAATATTTTTTCTGACAGTCACGCTCTCCCCTGTGCTGATTCTCTCTAAGATTGGATATCTTTCCTCCTGCTGCAAAAGAGTTGTGTCTGCCTCGTCATACTCCTGCTGTGTCAAAAGGGTTGTACCGCTTTCATCCTCCTCCATCAGTAATGTCGTTCCACCTTCATCGTTACTGTCACTGTGATAATGTCTTTCATAGGATGAACGGTCATTTGTGATGTAACCGCTTTTTCCCGTCTCTGCTTTTACGATTTTCCGGAATGCCTGTGGACATTTTTCGCGGATATATCTCTCAATGTCCTCTATTTTATAATTCTTTGTATCATTGAGGAATGCCTGGAATTCCTTCAGAAACTGCTCTGGCTCTTTGCCATATCTGCCTGCATACTGTACGGTATCTGCAAGAAACGCATAAACATTTCCACTCGTAATTCTGCTATTGATCGGCTGATATACAAAGAACACTTCCCTGGTTCTTTCACATACAAACACCATTTCCGGCTGTAACATGAGATTATGCAGATACAACCCATTCATTTCAATTTTTTTAGTCATCTCAATTGTCTGCGCCACAAGCAGAAAAAACGTTTCTTCCTCCACACCCTTTTTCAGATATGATATAAGAGGTACCACATCTGGTGCTGTGTAGATAATCATCTTTTTTCCTTCCTGCCTCGGTCTGAAACAGCCGCGGAAAATCTGCTGTTCAAAAATATTGATTTCCCGCTCATTAATCTGCTCCCCAAATGATAACTTACTTTTAATCGTAACTATATTTCCCTTTGATACTATGCGATACTTTGCCATATCTCTCAGTCCTTTTTTTATTTTCTCTTACGTCTTATTTTGATACGTCCGCTTCGCAGTGCGATCGATGCACCGACGCCACCGCCTGTCACCACTGCTGCACCCGCAATAGAACCTGCAAACAATGGCTTATTGTTGTACCAACGGATGAATGTGTTGGTTGTTACAAGAATTCCATTTAAGACATAGTTTGTTTTATTGCCAGCTGCATCCACAGCCATAATTGTGACATCCTGTTTTTTCGTATTGTTTGGGATATTGAACTGATAGTTTTCACCATCCACTGTATAATCACATTTTTTATCACCAATATAAATCTCAACACTATCTAATACCAGGTTGTCGTTGACTGTCACATTCGCTGCTTTCGTATCCACAGGATACTGGGCATTGCTCTCAACATCAATCGGAATAACGACAGGAGCTGTTTTGTCAACACCGAATGAAATCTCTGCTTCTTTGGATTCATCAATGTTCTCATTGACATTTCCTGCAATATCCTCTGAATACAGTGTCACAATGTAGCGTCCATCCCCTGCAAAAAGAGACTTGTCGATGGTGTAATCATACTGATACCACTGTCCGTTTCCACCGGATTCCTGTACCTGATAATCGATACCTTCTTCTAATGTTCTCGGTGTTCCATTTGTATCTACTACTACTTTGATTTTGTCATGTTCCAGACTGTCTACGTTCACTTCTTTTAACTTGACATCAATCTCGTTCTGAATATAAGTTCCTTCAATATCCTTTAAGGTCTGATCGAACACGTAAACCGATCCAAAGCGATTTACGGAGAACGTAACTGTTGCATTGCTCTCATTTCCAGCCATATCGGTCAATGTGGCATTTATCGTATAGATGTCGTCATAGCTTTGCTCTTTCGGGAAGTTCTGGAATGTAAATGTCTCTCCATTTCCCTGATTCGTATAAGAGCCTTCCGGTGCCACACTTCCCTGATTTGCACCAACCAGTTCAATGTTCACACCATTGGTATCAAAGTTTGTATCTGACATTACGATCTGCGGAATAACATCTCCATTATTTGCCGAATAATCTTCGACACCAACAATTTCAATTTCCGGTTCAGTGAGATCCACATAGTATTCTTCCCCTGTATAGGTTTCAGCTATGTTTCCTGCCATGTCCGTGTATTCCACATTAAAATTGTATAAACCATCTGTACCACATGTAATGGTTGCGGTATGAACATCTCCATTTCCGGTAAATCCGCCAGACTGTGGGAATGAGATTCCTGCTCCGTTATCAGTTGCTGTTCCTGTTATCCTTACTCTGTTTTCAGAGAAATTATGTTCTTCAATCTGAATCGTTGCTGTACGCGTTGCTGCATAATAATTGCCATTTACTGCATTATTGTTGTCATAAGTAACCGTAATCACCGGACGGGTTTTATCGATGGTAAAATCATCTGCTTTTACTGTCTCTGCCTGATTTGCTGCCTTATCCTGTCCACTGACCGAAAGCGTATAGTCACCATCCTCTGCAAATGTAATGGTTGCCGTACTTACACTCTGATCCGGGTTTTCCGTATTTTCGGTTGTCTGCCATGCTGACAACTCAGGAATCACACCATCTGTATTGGTAATATCTGCTTTAAAATCTGCCGCCTCAAAGTTACGTTCTGTAACTGTAATGGTAGCAACTCTGTTCTCTTTGAACATGGTTGTATTTTCAGCATCCGGTGTCTCATTATCAAATGCAATTTTGATTTCCGGTTTTGTCTTATCAATACTGAATATCTGTTCGTCTTCTGATGTATTTCCTGCACGGTCTGTCATTTTGATATGCATTTTTATCTCATTGCTGTTATTTTTTACAGTGAATGACTTTTTCAGTTCTGTAACAAGGTTTTTGTCTTTCTTTGTCTGACTCCAGCCATCCGCATTTCCACTGGAAAATGCACCCTGATTACTGATCTCCACATTTCCTGACTGATTGTTTTCCTTATCATAAGGCGATTCCACTGTCCATTCCACAGAACGGATTCCCGAAAATGTATCTGTCACTGTAACATCTACCGTTACATCTTTTTCATACAGTTCATTTCCCTTTGCATCCTTGCTTGCAGCTGCCGCCTTGTTAAAATCAATATGTTTCTCACGGGCATGCTGCTCGGCTGTTTCAATGATCAGACTGCTCGGTGTCACATATCTTTCTTCGTGATTATTCAACATATCGTAAGCGCAGGCATAAATCTGTCCTTTAAATCCTGCCTGAACCACAAATGTCACTTTTCCTTCTGCATCTGCCTGTACAATCTGCTCACTGCTTTTTGTTCCATTGGCATCTACCGTATAATAGTGGATCTCCTTTACACCGGAATCCCCTTCTTTGGAGCCGTCCGTAGCCGTTACAGTCACCTTTGTATTTTCCACAAAATAATAACCATAATCCGTCTCTGTATAAGAAACACTTCCATCTGCTTCTTTATTTCCTGCTGCTTCCATATCAATGCTTAAAATTTCCGGAGCTGTAATATCCTTGTAGACACGCTGTGTTTTGGAATATTCATTTCCAGCATTGTCAATGGCTGTAATTACCATATCATAGCTGTTGGTGTCTGCATTAATGACAGCATCCTTCGTGTTGATCTCATAGCTTTCCGTAACCGTTTTCTGATCCGGATAAGAAACGTTCACTAACTCCTTGTTATTAACGGAGGCTTTCACATTATAAATTCCAGAATCTTTATCTTCTACTTTTATACTGACTCCAGTATCACTGTTGTTATAGATGATTCCATTTTTTCCAACATATCCTTCTGCGGATAAAACAGATGTAATGGTCGGTTTCACTGTTTCAATCATTAAATTGCTGTTTTTCACATTCGAATTTGCTGTCGTCACAAGTGTCTTTTCAGACTGGTTGCCAACGTTATCCGTAACTATTGCACTGATTTTTTTATCTAAATATACTTTCTGTTCATTTAAAACAGTCTCTGCCGGGAGTTCAAATACCGCTGTATTATCGCTTCCGACTGCCTTTGTCTGATAAGCTTCTTCACCTACATATAATGTAATTTCGTTCAGTCCGGCTGACGGTACTTCTGAACCATCGTCACTGTGTAAATCATCTGCTGTTACAGTAACTTTGATCACACCATTTCCATAGTTACCAAAGGTAAAAATATTTAAAATTTTTGATGCATCTTTCTTTTCAATATTAAATCTTGTTACATCTGGCTTATGTGTATCAAGACAGATTGTTTTTGTGTCAATTGTTTTATTTCCTGCGATGTCTGTATAGGTGGTGACAACTGTGTTTTCGCCTTCCCGCACATTCTTCAAATCGTTTGCTGAAAGTGTAAGAGAATCCTCCTGTACAATCTGATTACTACCTGTAATACTTACCACAAAGTTCTTTGCCTTCGAAGTAAGTTCATCTCCGTTTACGGTCACAGTTCTCGCTGCAAGACCACTTCCGTTAGTCTGATCTTTTTGATCTGTAACCTCGCATACAATCGCTGGGATCTCTTTGTACCAATACTCTGTCTTTCCATCTTTTGCATTTTCATATTTGCCATCTGCCTGTGGCGTCACCTTTACTACAGGTGCATCTTTTTCCAGCATTAAAACATCCGATACAATACCATTATGATTCTTAATTTCTGTTAATTTATATGCCTTACTCTCATTGCCCAATGCATCCACTGCTTTGATATGAACCTCTTTCAGGCTTGCAAATATACCAGCTTCTTCCAATGGAACCGTAACTTCTATCGTTGCATCACTTGTTCCACTTACTTGTGTACTTACAGTTCCCGTATACACTTTTGTATCATCACTGTATACGCGAATTTCTTTCACACCAACTGCCGGATAATCCGCTTTGCCGTCTTTTACATTCACATCTTTCGCAGTAACGCTTACTCTAATGTTTGTATTGTAATAATTACCAAAATCGTATTTTTTTATTGTATCAGCAGGAATCAGAGACACTTCCTTAATTTCAGGGGCTGCACTGTCCCGATATACAGTAATAACTCCGGCTTCTGAACACTGTTTTGCTTTGTCAATGGCATAAACATAGATTCTATCAATGTTCTGATTTTCTGCTAATTGAATGCCGCTTATTTCAAACTTACCATTTTCATTTAATACTGCTTCCTGTTTTTGATTCAGTACAACATCATCCGGTGTAAGTTCTGTTGCTGACCAGACAACCTTTTTCAAATTTTCATCCACGGCTGTACCTGTGATATCCACCGTCGTGTCTGCTTCCGTTTTCCAAATTGTTTTCTCATCGTCACTCAGTTCAATTGTTGGTTCTGTTGTATCAATCACAATTTTCACAGACGGATTGAGACTTATTTGCTTTCTGCCAATAATTCCACCTTTATACACTGATGAAATGATAGTTGTTTTCGTTAAGTTGAGTTCCGTTTTGCCCAATCCCCATTGCGAAAGACTGATTTTAGCTCCATCCTTAAATTTTAAAATGGCTGATGATGAATAATAGTTTCCATCCTCATCCGCTTTTATTTGATTATCTCCACTATCTAACAGATTCAGACCTGCATGAGCCAACGAATCTTCATTTTCATTTTGAATATCTTCAAATTCAGCAGTTACATTCTGGTCACCATTTACGTTTTCAATCTTATAGACTGCTGTTCCATCTTCATCCTCTGTTAAATTATTTTCCTGTATCGGCGTACCATTGATCGAAAATATTTTTACTGTTTTACCTTCATTTGGTTTTACAATGATTGCAACTTCTGCTCCAGAATCTACAATAATATTTTTTTCACTGGAACCATTAACCTCAACAATTCCTCCATCATCAGTTGTAACAGAAACTGTGTACGTATCAATTTCTGCTGTCACTTCTATACTATGTGCCTGTTTTATTCCTTCTGAAAATATATATTCTTTCTCTTTTAAGCTGTTATTTATTTCGTTTTCATTAAGCTTTTCATCATTGTCCACTCTAAAACTTGTAAGATGATACTTGTTGTCTGTAACAGCTGCTTTTATTTTGTACTCAGAATCTGTATATGGAACATTCCGGCTACCGTCTTCTCCACTCTCGGTTGTGATTTCAACTTTATCATTTTGTGCATCACTATTTAAAATTAGCTTTCCATTCTGACTAATTTTATAGGTGATTGTGAACTGTTTCTTTGCGAATGTGATTGTAAATGCATAATTTGCATCTAATGCTACATCCTTAAGACCTTCAAATTTAAATGCACTGTTTTCATCTTTATAATTTTTCCACCAATTATCGTTGGTTTCTCCATCCGGTTTCCAATCTACAGTTTCTTTTTTCACTGTTACAGCAGTGATTTCATAACCTTGCTTTGGTGTTGCTGTTACTACATTATTTTTTACTGCTACATTTCCTGCATCACTTGTTGCTGAATTATCAGAAGTTTCTACATTTGCAGTAACTGAATATGGAACAGACTTTTCTTTAAGTGTAATTGTACCTAACTCAATCTTTTTTGTTTTTACCTGATCTTCTGTGACAGTTTTCTCTTCACTGGAATAACTGTCATATGTACCTTTATCCACATCTGCTGGCTCAACTTTAACCGTATACTTATTATCCGTATTTAATGTCCAATTACCAATAGAAATATTAAATTTTCCATCGTCTGTTGTAGTCGCTTCATTCGTTACAGGAGTCGAACCGCTTTGTGGGTATGTTACCGTCACCTTTGCACCTGCATATGGAGTTCCATTATTCGTATCTGTGTTTTCATCATCATTACCTGGAACCATCACCTGTCCTGTGATTGTGACTGCATCACTTTCATCTGTTGTAGTATCATCTGCTGATGCACTGATACTTCCAAATGGTATCGTTGTTGCCATAATTAACGCAATCATTAACCATGCTGCAATTCTTTTTCCTTTTGTTCTCCAAAACATTTCCATTTTCTAAATTATCTCCTGCGTATGTATGATGATTTCATTCAAAACCAGTTCATACCTTTTATCTGTGTTTTTTATATTTTCATCCAGCACAACTGTTTCATCTGCCTGTAATACAGTTGTAGTTTCTTCTAAAGCAGTTGTTTCCTCCTCAACCATCTGAAGCGGCATAGTGGCTTCTTCCCGCAGCAATGCTGTCTTTTCCTCATCTTTTTTCGGAAGAACCTCCGTTTTTTCCTCATTTTTCAATTCCACTGTTGTGCGTTCCATCAGACTGCTTTTCCTTGTTTCAGATGATTTGGCACTTCTTTTAGACAATGGATTTTTCTGTCTGTTATTCTCCTCCCGCATTGCCATAATCTGACGTTCTGCCGATTTACCACTAAGATCATCTATGATTCCCCGTACATCCATTTTAAAAAAAAGATAAATGGATATCAGTGTTAAAACTCCTGCTAATGAAAATGCAATGATGGATATGAGTTGTAAAGTACCTGCATTCATGATGCTTTCACCTCCGTATCTTTTGCATATGCATTTTCCACTGCTGCCTCTGCATCCTGCAAACGCTTTAGAATATCATTTTTCATTTCTTCTGTTTTGTCTGTTGTCGTATCAACCTGCTCCGTACCAGCTTTTACCTGTTCCAGCAACGCTTTCATATCTTCCTGTGCTACGTCATCTGCCTTAAATTTTCTTGCATAAGTTTCCACAGCATTCATTGCCAGTTTGTATACTTCCAGATTTACAATTTCATTCTCATCCTGACTCTCAGATACGGTTGCTACGAGTTTTGTTATATTCTCCCAATATGGAAGATAGGTTCCTTTATCAGATGCTTCCTGCACATTCAGTGTGATATCGCGGTTAAACTGTCCTATATCACGGTACATTTCAGCCATCGTATAATAACTGCTGTCCTCACCGCCATAAGTACATGCCGCCTCAAACCACTGAATCGCACTTTTCATTCTGGTTATCTGATTGTCTGAATTTTCTGTTTTTCCATAATCGTAGTAATACCAGTATAATTTTCCTATCTCAAAAGCAAGATCCCCATAATCGCTATTCTGCTGCAAAACAGTCAGATTACTGTTTATTTTCTTTTTGAATAATTCCTCTTCTTCCAATGAAAAGACCGCGTCATCCTTAAATGCCTCGATTATTCCAAAATACGCTTCCGAATTGCCCGGCAGAATATCTATTGCTTTGGCATAATAATCGATTTTTTCCTCATCTGTCGCAGATAATTCTGCCTGCTTGATGTTATTATCATAATCGCTGTTGTTCACATGAACCCTCATTCCTGTGCATACACACCCTGCAATCAGAAAAAATACAGCTGAACCTGCTGTAATAAAAAAAACTTTCAGCTTATTTTTCTGTTTCTTTCGATACCCCTCGTCCATCTCATCATAATGATCCAACGCATATAACAATTCTGCACATGATTGATAACGGTCTTCCGGGTTTAACTGGGTACATTTTTGAATGATTGCTTCTAATCCACTGGACAACTGCGGATTCCAATATCGGATTGGATATATTTCATAAGGAGGTTCACATGGATTCTGTCCTGTGAGTAAATGGTATAGCGTCACGCCAAGACAATATACGTCTGTTCTGGCATCCGTCTGACCTTTTCCTCCAAACTGCTCCGGCGCAGCATATCCTTTTGTTCCAAGACTTACTGTATCTGCCAGATTCTGTTCTTTGTATTCCCTCGCAATACCAAAATCAATTAACTTGATATTTCCATTCGGCTGCAGCATAATGTTTGCCGGTTTCATATCCCGGTAGATAATTGGCGGATTCTGCGTATGCAGATAATCCAATACCCTGCATAGTTCCTTTGCCCACTCAATTACAACTTCCTGTGGCTGTGCACCTTCTTTACTCAATACACTGCTTAAGGTTTCTCCCTCAATGTAATCCATGACAACATAGATTACATTTTCTTTTTCGATAATGTCTACAATTCTTGGCAGTGACGGATAATCCAGTTTTTTCATCATGTTTGCTTCCGCCATTGCACTTGCAACTACAACTTCATTGTTCTTATCATAAGCTTTTCTCTCGATTTCTTTGATTGCCCACTGCTTATTCAGGTTTTTGTCCATCGCCAGGTAAACTTTTGACATTCCACCTTTTCCGATCAGCTTTAAAACCTCGTATTTTCCCTCAATAATTGTTCCTCTCTCAGCCAACTTTCATTTCCTCTTTTGCCTTATTTGAGTTTGATATAAATTGCAGAAATGTTATCCGTTTCCATCCGTTGTTTATTCCATTCGATCATTTCTCTCAATTTTTCTTTTATCTGCGCTTCATCAAGATTTTTATGCGGATTCAGTGACTCAGAAATTTCGTCTTCTGATAACATATGACGGAATCCATCTGAGCATAACAAAAGGGCTGTGCCATGCGCCAGCCTTCCATTCTCATATTGTGGTTCAAAAAATTCATTCACACCGATACACTGAAGAAGCACGTTTCTGCGATTATCCTTTTTAGCTTCCTCTATTGTCATATTCCCACGTTTTATTTCTCGCGCAATGAATGTATGATCCTCGGTCAGCTGCTGCAACGTATCCGATAATGTATAAATTCTGGTGTCTCCAACATGACAAAGCATATATTGTCCATCACTGTTTAATAAAACCGCACTTATTGTTGTTCCAAGCTGAATCTGGTTTTCTTTTCCATACCTGATCAGTCTGCCATTTATTTCTTCCAAAAGACTCTGCCACTGTTGTCTTATTCCTTCATCCCCAACATGCATTTCGTTCTTTATGTAAACCTGTTCAAACCAGTCTGAAAAAGCCCTGACGACCGTTGCACTGGCAAGCTCCCCTTTTTCCATGCCACCCATGCCATCACAAATTGCGATCAGAAGTGTCTCTCCATGTTCCTCAGAACATCCTTTTAATAACAAACTGTCCTGATTGGTCTTCTTTTTTATCCCAACGTCTGTATCATATGCAATATAAAATTTCTTCAACTTTTTCCCCCTGTTTTTCTTTACAATTATTCTTTTTATTATATTATTCACCTACAATTCACACCATATAATCTGATGTAATTTGGGTAAAATATTTACATTTTTTCTACACGCAAAAAAGACACCATTTCAATAAATGATGTCCTTTTATCTTATTTA
>OOBO01001531.1_pt1 | contig 15316 bp, 15 predicted proteins | sample 1671031 | NCBI WGS metagenome assembly OOBO01 (sample SAMN06348115, study PRJEB24527) | human gut metagenome | biome: human gut; feature: ankylosing spondylitis patient; material: feces | host: Homo sapiens | place: China | collected 2015-10 | reverse complement strand
AGGCTTCCGGTACCGGCAACATGAAGTTCATGCTGAACGGTGCCATCACGCTGGGCACGCTGGACGGCGCAAACGTCGAGATCGCCGATGCCGCCGGCAAGGAGAACGAGCTGATCTTCGGTATGCTGACCCCCGAGGTCAACAACCTCAAGCAGGTGGGCTACCACCCCAGCGCCTTCATCATGGGCGATGACGTGGCAAATGCCGCTCTGAACTTCCTGGAGCGCGGCTGGAACGGCGAGGACTTCCACGAGGTCACCGAGAACCTGCGCACCAGCGATCCTTATATGGTCATGGCCGACTTCAAGGATTACCGCCGTGCTCAGGCCGACCTGCAGCGCCTGTATGCTGACCGCGAGAAGTGGGCACAGATGAGCCTGAAGAACACTGCCAACAGCGGCATCTTCAGCGCAGACCGCTCTGTGCTGGATTACGCCCGCGATATCTGGCACGCTTCTGCTGTGAAGTAATTGATTAAACCTCTCCGTCATCTTCGCTTCGCTTGATGCCACCTCCCCTAGTAGGGGAGGCCTTGGCATATCGTCGCGTTTTCGTGTCTCAACGCTTCGCTACTTTTTGCCCTGCTGCCGTTCGCACTTTGTCTTACGGTTGATGCTGTTTTGGGAGCGTCAGCGAAAATAGCAAAGATTGAATCTTTTGCCAAGGGCTCCCCTAGTAGGGGAGCTGTCACGGCGGAGCCCGTGACTGAGAGGTTATGCAAAGGCAAAGCTTCCCCCTGAGCAATGTCGCTTTATCAAGCGCAATAGCAAAAGTCCCGGATCGTTCAACGACACCGGGGCTTTTTTTGAGAAAGGAACGACCCCACTTGTCTTGTCTGTTCAACAGTTTTGACCCCTATTTCAAGCAGCCCTTTGGTGCGGTGCGCGCCGGGCAGACTGTCCGGCTGTCGCTCTGCATCCCCGAGGAGCTGGGCTATGTAGACCCGCACCTTGTCCTGAAAAAAGAGGGCAAGTTCGATGTTCCCGTCTACTACCGGATGAACTTCGATGGCCAGACCCCCAGACAGAACCACTTTTCCGTGGAAGTGCCTCTGAATGACCCGGGCCTCTACTTCTATTACTTCGACCTCTACACCGACTTCCGCCGCATCGTGCGCGGCCCCGACAACTGCGGTGTGATCAGCTGGCAGGATGGCGAAAGCTGGCAGATCACGGTCTATGAGCAGGACTTTGAGACCCCTGAAAGCATCAAGGGCAAAGTGTTCTATCAGATCTTCCCGGACCGCTTCTGCGAAGGGGTGGAGAACAAGCCCATGCCCTTTGCCGACCGCATCTATCAGGCCGACAAGCACGCCGAGCCCTTCTGGCAGCCCAACGAGGTGGGCGGCCACCTGAACGAGGACTATTTCGGCGGCGACCTCAAGGGCATCCAGATGAAGCTGCCCTACCTCCGCGAGATGGGCGTGGATTATCTTTACCTGAACCCCATCTTCGAGGCCCACTCCAACCACCGCTACAACACCGCCGACTACCTCAACGTAGACCCCCTGCTGGGTACCAACGAGGATTTCGAGACCCTCTGCGCCGAGGCCAGGAAGTACGGCATCGGCATCGTGCTGGACGGCGTGTTCAGCCACACCGGCTCCGACAGCCGCTACTTCAACCGCGAGGGCCGCTATGGCGAGGGCGGCGCGTACCGGGACCCCAACTCCCCTTACCGCTGCTGGTACGATTTCGGCCCCCAGTACAAGGGCGGCTACCGCAGCTGGTGGGGCTTTGAGACCCTGCCCGAGGTCAACGAGGAGACCCCCTCCTATGTGGAGTTCATCACCGGCCCGGGCGGTGTCATCGACACTTGGCTGCGGCGCGGCGCGGCAGGCTTCCGGCTGGATGTAGCCGATGAGCTGCCCGACGAATTCATTGAGAAGGTGCGCGCCGCCGTCAAGCGGGTCAGCCCCGAAAAGTTCCTGCTGGGCGAGGTGTGGGAGGATGCCACCACCAAGTTCGGCTTCAATAAGCGCCGCACCTATCTGCTGGGCAAGGGCCTGGACAGCGTGATGAACTACCCCTTCAAGAACGCCGTGCTGGATTTCGTCAAGGGCAAGCCCGCCGAACAGGCCATGACGGAGATCCTGACCATCTGCGAGCACTACCCTGCCCCGGCCATGGACACCGCCCTGAACTTCCTCTCCACCCACGACACCGAGCGTGCCCTGACCGTGATTGCTGACGAGCCCGCCAATGACCGGGGCCGCGCGTGGCAGAGCGGCCGCTGTGTGACCGGCGATGCCTACGAGGAGGGCCTGCTCCGCCTGCGGATGGCTTACGCCATCATCTACACCCTGCCGGGTGTGCCCTGCCTGTACTACGGCGACGAGATCGCCATGCAGGGCTACCGGGACCCCTTCAACCGGGCTTTCTTCCGGTGGGATGCCCACGAACAGCGCCTGCTCCCCGTGCTGGCACAGCTGGCACAGCTCCGCCACACCTGCGAGGCCTTCCGCACCGGCCAGCTGCGGGTTCTGCGTGCCGAGGACGGTATCCTGCACTACCAACGGGTGGGCAAGGTGGAGACCGCGGAGATCATCGTCAACCGCACCGAGCATATCATCGTGGAGACCCTTGCCAGCGGCAAGAGCACTGAGGTGAATCCTATGGGCTTCACCATCGTGGTGGAAGAGGTGGGGCATAACCCGAACCACAGCTACTATGATTATGTATGACCGCATTTTGTTTTCTGCGCAACAATTCAGCAAAAATCTCTTGACCTTCCCCCAACCGGATGCTCTATAATAGGATCATAAGGAGGGATGTTCGATGTCCATTGACCCCATTTTCTGGCTCCTTGCCGCCGTCGGGTTCCTTGCGTTGGAGGGTATGACCTTCAGCATGGTATCCGTCTGGTTTGCGGCAGGCAGCGCGGCAGCCCTGCTCTGCTGCCTGTTCACCCACTCGTTCCGGGTGCAGGCAGTGGTGTTCATTGCGGTCAGCGCAGTCTGCCTGCTGGCATTCAAGCCGCTGGCCAAACGGCTGCACAAGCAGCCCACCCCTACCAACGGTGACCGCGCCCTTGGCCGGGAGGCCCGGGTGCTGACCCCCGTTTCCGCCCAGCAGACGGGCCGGGTGCGGCTGGACGGCGTGGACTGGAGCGCCCGCTGTGCCACCCCCGGCGATACCCTGACCCCCGGGCAGGCCTGCCGGGTCACCGAGATCCACAGCACCCTGCTCATCGTGGAACCCATTCTGACCGAATCCATCAACCACTGAAAAAAGGAGCGTCTCTATGCCTATCATGCTATTCGTGATCCTCGCGCTCATCTTTGTCATCCTGCTCATCGTCGTCACCAACATCGTCATCGTGCCTCAGTCCATGGTGTACGTTGTGGAGCGTCTGGGCAGCTACTCCGACACCTGGTCGGCCGGCCTGCATGTCAAGATTCCGTTCATTGAGCGGATTGCCAAAAAGGTCAGCCTGAAGGAGCAGGTCGCGGACTTTCCTCCCCAGCCTGTGATCACCCGCGATAACGTAACCATGCAGATCGACACCGTGGTGTTCTTCCAGGTCATGGATGCCAAGCTCTACACCTACGGTGTCAACCAGCCCATCGCAGCCATCGAAAGCCTTTCCGCCACCACCCTGCGCAACATCATCGGTGAGATGGAGCTGGATCACACCCTGACCAGCCGCGATGTCATCAACGGCAAGATCACGGCCATCCTCGATGAAGCCACCGACAAGTGGGGCATCAAGGTCAACCGCGTGGAGGTCAAGAACATCATCCCGCCGCGCGAGATTCAGGAAGCCATGGAGAAGCAGATGAAGGCAGAGCGCGAAAAGCGCGCCGTCATCCTGAAGGCCGATGGTGAGAAGCAGGCTGCCATCACCGCTGCCGAGGGCGAAAAAGAAGCCGCCATCCTCCGCGCCGATGCCGTCAAACAGCAGCGCATTCTCGAGGCTGAAGGTGAGGCGCAGGCCATTCTCGCGGTGCAGAAGGCCAACGCCGATGCCATCCGCCTGCTGAACGAGGCCATGCCCAACGACAAGGTGCTGGCTCTGCGCAGCCTGGAGGCACTGGCCAAGGTCGCCAACGGCAAGGCCACCAAGATCATCATCCCGTCGGAGCTGCAAAATCTGGGCGGCGTTGTGCCCAGCATCAAGGAGCTTCTGACCGACCCGAAAGAGGACTGATCCATGATCTACGATACCCTGAACAATCTCCCCAACTATCTGGGCCTGTGCAGCAGTCTGGACAGCGTCATCGAGTTCATCATGGCGCGGGATATCAACAACCTGCCCGCCGGGCGCACCCGCATCGATGGTGACAAGGCTGTGGTCATGGTGAGCACCGTGACCCCGCAGGCCAGCGACAAGGCCCTCTTTGTCCGGCACGACAACCACCTGACCCTTGAGACCGACCTCGAGGGCAGCGAGCTGTTTGAAGTGTCCTTGGGCGAGTTCAGCCCCACCCGGCCTGCTGACAAAGCCGCTGATACCACCGTGGGCAGCGCTGGCACCAGCATTGCCGGAATGCTCTGCGAGGGCCGCTTCGCCCTCTATCTGGCCGGGGAACCGTACAAATCCGGCTTGAAGGCCCAGGGCTGCGGCAAGCTGAAAAAAGCCGTGTTCACCATGGAGCTGGACCCGGACGAAGAAGACGAGACCGAAGCCGGGTAATTCCTGAAAGCACGAACTCCACGCAGCGTAGGTTGCGTGGAGTTTTTTGTTGGGTTATACTTTGTAACAACAACCCCACCGCAATGACTGGGGGTTACTTCAGGAGGACAACACATGAACACATACGTCACCGGCAGTACCATCCGGCAGCTGCGGGAAGCCAAAGGCCTGACCCAGGCAGAGCTTGCCGGAACGCTTTCTGTCAGCGCCAAGACCATTTCCAAGTGGGAGACCGCCAAGGGTCTGCCCGATATCTCCCTGCTGGAACCGCTGGCTGCGGCTCTGGGGGTCAGCGTGCTGGAGCTGATGCAGGGAGAACCCATCATCAACCGGAATCGGGCAGCCAACGTGCTGCGGAGCAAGCTCTACGTCTGCCCTTTCTGCGGCAATGTGCTCCACGCCACCGGACAGGCCGTGGTAAGCTGCTGCGGCATCGCCCTGCCTGCGCTGGACATCGCCGAAGCCGAAGATGCCGACGAGCATCATCAGCTGACCGTGGAGCGGGTGGAGGACGAGCTCTTCGTCACCCTGCACCACCCCATGGAGAAAAACCATTACATCTCGTTTCTGGCCTACCTCACCGGGGATAAGCTGCAGCTGGTCAAGCTCTACCCCGAGGGGGATGCCTCTGCCCGCTTCTCCCTGCGGGGCGCGGGTGTGCTTTACTTCTACTGCAACTGCCACGGCCTGATGAAGGCTCCGGATTTCCGCACCGCCACCCGGCGCACCTCACCCCAGAAGATCCACCTGCGGGAGCCGGATGAGGGCGACCGGGAACAGGTAATGGCCTACCGGGAAGAATTTCTGGCCATCAACTCCCGGATGGACGGCACCTCGGCTCTGGACAAATATGCCGACTTCGATGCCTGGCTGGCCCAACTCCGCAAGCTGAAAGACCCGGCCACAACCCCCGCCGGTCTCGTGCCCGCCACGGAGTATCTGGCTCTGGACGAACATGAGCATCTGGTGGGCATGACCAATCTGCGCCACCGGCTCAACGATTACCTGCTGACCTACGGCGGGCACATCGGGTACAGCGTCCGCCCCTCGGAGCGGCAGAACGGCTACGCCACCCAGATGCTTCGCCTGACGCTGGAAAAGGCAAAAGAACGAGGCATCGAAAAGGTGCGCATCTGCTGCGACCATTACAACGTTGCCTCAGCAAAGACCATCCGCGCCAACGGCGGCGTGCTGGAGGATGAGCAGTTCGATTCCTCCGATGGAACGCTGACACAGCGGTATTGGATCCAGAATAAGTGAAAAGAGGCTGTTGCCAAACTCCTTCCGTCATCGCTCACGCGATGCCACCTCCCTCAATGAGGGAGGCTTTCACAGATTGCCATTACGTCAAGGCTCCCTCCAAGAGGGAGCTGGCGCGGCGAAGCCGTGACTGAGGGAGTTGTCGGCAGCAGCCTTTCTCTATTTCAGCCCAGATGGAACATATCGATCAGCACCACGGCGGCCAGGCCATAGTAGACCACCACAGCCACCAGATCATTGATGGTGGTGATGAGCGGGCCGGAAGCCACGGCGGGGTCGATGTGGATCTTATGGAACAGCATGGGGATGACCGTGCCCACCAGGCTGGAGATCACCATGGCCACGACCAGAGATACGCCCACACAGCCCGAGAGCAGGAAGGCTTCGCCCCAGGCGTAGGCCTTGAAGAAGTGGATGTAGCAGCCCAGGAAGCCCAGCGCCAGCACGGCCAGCAGTGCACCGTTGGTCAGGCCCACCCGCATTTCCTTCCAGAGCAGCTGGAGTTTTTTGGCAGTGGTCAGGTTCTCGTCCACCAGCACACGGATGGTCACAGCCAGCGACTGGGTGCCCACATTGCCGGCCATATCCAGCACCATGGACTGGAAGCAGATAACGATGGGCAGCACCGCCACCACCGATTCAAACGCCCCCACCACCGAGGACACCAGCATCCCGAGGAACAGCAGGGCGATCAGCCAGGGCAGGCGCTTTTTCACACTCTGGAACACACCCTCGTTCAGATCCTCCTCACTGGTCAAGCCGCCGAGTTTTGCGTAATCATCGCCCATCTCGTCGTCCACCAGCTCGACCACATCCGCCGAGGTGATGATGCCCAGCAGCTTCCCGCTGTCGTTCAGGACAGGGAGCGAGCGCTCGGCGTAGTCCACGATGCGGTCGATGCAGTCGCTGATCTTCTCGTGGTCGGTGACGTAGGGGTAGGAGCGTGCGATCAGCTTTTCCAGGCGCTCCTCCGCACGGGCCACGATGAGGTCTTTCAGGTCAATGGCACCATAAAAGTGCTCATTTTCATCCACCACATACAGGGTGGAGATGTTATCGTTCTCGCCTGCCTGCTTCACCAGCTCACTCATGGCCTGTCGGATGGTCATATCCCTGCTGATGCAGATGTAGTTGGTGGTCATGCAGCTGCCGATCTCGTCCTCGTGATAGGAGAGCAGCAGCTTCACATCATCGGCGGCATCCTTGTCCAGCTGGTGGACGATCTTTGCCTTATCGTCCTCTTCCAGGTCATCCAGAGCATCCACAGCATCGTCCGAATCCATGTGGGAGATGACCCGGGCGGCCCGTTCGGGATCCAGCTCCTTCAGGTAAGGCTCTGCATCGTCCAGATAGGAGAAGATCTCTGCCACCGTATCCACGCCCAGTGCGGTGTACACCTTCTGGCGCTCCTCCGGTGTCAGGACCGTCAGGGCATCGGCCAGGTCGTTTTCATGGTAATCGGACAGCTTTTCAGCCAGCTCTGCCTGGGGCAGACCGCTGTGGATGATCTCCAGAATCTCCTGCACATAATTTTTCTTCTGCATGGTTTGGTCCCTCCATTTCCCGTTTCCGGGCATAAAAAATACACCGCATCGGTCTGGTTACAACTCCTGCGGTGTACAAAGGGCATGCAGTTCAGGATGCGGCTAACACGTTTGCACGGCCCGCATCGCAGGAGAAGCGTTGTTTGGGGTGATCCGTATGGTCACTGGACATGGAAACAAACTCCTCCTTGGTGTAAGATTTTTCTTTCAGCCCCGTTATCATACTACGCCGGGCCGGATTTTTCAACCCCTTTTACAGTTTTTTTACCGGATTATTGCTCTATTGCACAAAGAAGAGCCTACTTCTTATACTTTCCATACCATGCCACCGACACCCGCCAGGACACAGCATACAGGGCCAGTACCGCCAGCAGAAGCACTGCGGCCAGCCAAAGGGGCACAGGAAGCGGCCCACTTCCCGTGCCGTTCTGCTGCAGTTCATCCATCACGGCACCGCCGCCGCCCAGCAGGGCACCCAGTCCGACAAAGGTCAGGATATAGATCATGCTGGCTTTTTCTGCCCCAAAGCGGTACAGCAGCGGCAGAGAAATACCGTTGATCAGCAGGATGGCACACACACTGCCCGCCAGCAGGGACAGCACATCCTTGTCCGGGGCCGTTCCGGTACGCAGCGGGATCACCGTTACGAACAGTCCTCCGATCACAACAGCCGCCGCAGCACAGAACAGACCGATGAGGTACTTTTCCGCCACCAGCGTCTTTTTGCTCACCGGAAACGTCCGGCCATACTCCACCCAACCGACACTCTGGTCGTAGGCAAGCAGGTTTATCGGCAAGATGCCCAGAAAAACGGCCGCATAACTCACCGGGAACACATAGGCGCTCGATGTGCTGAACACCCAGATCACCAGCACAAATGCAACCGTCAGGTACATGGCTTTCATACTGGTTCTGACCTGATACCAATCCTTCAACAACAAACCTTTCATCGCACATTCTCCCCTTTCACCATCAAAACGAACAGTTCTTCGATGCTCACCGGTGTCAGGGTGCTGCCCGCCGGGACAAGTTCCCTCTTCACCAGTGCCTCGGCCCCGTAGGCTGTCACCCGACGGCTGACGATGGCATTTTTATCCAGCTCCTCCAATTGCCCGGCAGTGCCGTGCCAGAGGGCGTACTCCTCCCGCAGGGTGTCCTTGTCCTCACAGAGCAGGAGCTTCCCCTTGTGCAGAAAAGCAATGGTATCGCAGAGCTTTTCCAGGTCGCTGACGATGTGGGACGAGATCAAAATTGCATGGTTCTCATCCCGTACAAAGTCCAGCAGAAGATCGATGAGCTCATCCCGCACCACCGGGTCCAGGCCGCTGGTGGCTTCGTCCAACAGCAGCAGCTTGGGGTGATGAGAAAACGCCACGGCAAGGCACTGTTTCATCTTCATGCCGGTGGAGTAGTCGCCGTACTTCTTGTTCTCCGGCAGGTCAAAGCGGCGGCACCAGTCGGCGTAGGCGGCGGCATCCCAATTGGGATAGATGCCCGCCATCACTTTCCCCACCTGCGGCGCGGTCAGGCAGGTGGGGATGCCCTCGCCGCCCAGCACCACGCCGATATCGGCTTTGGCAAGCGGGGTGATCCCCTCCTGCCCGAACAGCTTCACAGTGCCAGCGTCCCGGTCGATCATGTCCAGGATCAGCTTAATGGTCGTGCTCTTGCCCGCGCCGTTCTCGCCGATCAGCCCGCAGACTGTGCCGCCGGGCAGTTCCAGATCAATGGGCCCCAGCGCAAAATCCGGGTAGTGCTTTTCAAGGCCGTGCAGTTCCAATGCGTTCATGGTTCATTCCTCCCACAGTAATTCCAACATTTCGGTCAGTTCCTGTTTGGTCAGCCCGCAGGGTGCCGCCAGCCGGACGGCTTCCGTCAGGTGTGCTTCGATTTTTTTCAGGTTCTCTTCCCGGAGCAGCTCGGTGTTTTTCGCTGCCACGAAAAAGCCCTTGGCGGGCACGGCGTACAAAAAGCCCTCCTGTTCCAGCTCATCGTAGGCCCGCTTTGTGGTGATAACGCTGATGCGCAGATCCCGCGCCAGCCCCCGGATGGACGGCATAGCTTCCTCCGGCTGCAGTTCCCCGCTCAAAATCTGGTTCTTGATCTGGGTGTAGAGCTGCTCGTAGATGGGTGCACCGCTCTTGTTATCGATGAAAAGATTCATGTCTGCCGCCTCCGTTTCATCTGTATATTTACAGTATATACAGTAGATACACAGTTGTCAATAGGCAGACACAAAAAAACAGCTCTCCCGTTTGGACGGGAAAGCTGCTTTTTTCATCGGATCAGGCTCTGACTGTGGGGCGGCTTAGTAGGCCACGCCCCAGTAGACCATCTTGCTGGCGGGCTTGCCGCAGCAGGGGCAGACATCGCTGATGTGCTCCTGCTCAAAGGGCATGCAGCGGCTGGACAGGCCAGCCTCTGCCTTCATCTTCATCTCGCAGGCCAGGTCGCCGCACCACATGGTCTTGATGTAGCCGGTGCCCGCCTTGGCCAGCTCCTTCACCTCGTCCATGGTGGTGGCAGCCCAGGTGCGCTTCTCACGGTTGGCAAGAGCGCGCTCGTACAGGTCCTTGCGCAGAGCCTCCAGCTGGGCCGGGATCGCAGTCTCCAGCTCGTCCAGAGAGACGAACACCTTCTCGCGGGTGTCGCGGCGGACGAGGACGCACTGGTTCTTCTCCAGATCCTTGGGGCCGATCTCGAGGCGCAGAGGCACGCCCTTCATCTCCCACTGAGAGAACTTCCAGCCGGGAGCGTTGTCGCTGTCGTCCAGCTTGACGCGGGCGTACTTGGAGATCTTCTCGGCCAGCTCAGCAGCCTTCTCGGAGACGCCGGGCTTGTGGGCAGCGATAGGCACCACCACGACCTGGATGGGGGCGACAGCCGGGGGCAGGATGAGGCCGTCGTCGTCGCCGTGGGTCATGATGATAGCGCCCACCAGACGGGTGGAAACGCCCCAGCTGGTCTGGAACGGGTGATGCAGCTGGTTGTCGCGGCCGGTAAAGGTCACGTCGTAAGCCTTGCTGAACTTATCGCCGAAGTAGTGGCTGGTGCCGCTCTGCAGGGCCTTGCCGTCCTTCATCATGGCCTCGATGGTGTAGGTAGCCTCCGCACCGGCGAACTTTTCCTTATCGGTCTTGCGGCCCTTGACAACAGGGATGGCCAGGTCCTGCTCGCAGACGTCTGCGTAGCAGTTCAGCTGCTGCTGGGTCTCAGCCTCAGCCTCGGCAGCGGTCTCGTGGATGGTGTGGCCCTCCTGCCACCAGAACTCGCGGCTGCGCAGGAAGGGACGGGTGGTCTTCTCCCAGCGCACGACGCTGCACCACTGGTTGTACTTCATGGGCAGCTCGCGGTAGCTGTGCAGTACGCGGGACCAGTGGTCGCAGAACATGGTCTCGCTGGTGGGGCGGACAGCCAGACGCTCTTCCAGCTTGTCGGAGCCGCCCATCGTGACCCACGCCACCTCCGGCGCGAAGCCATTGACCAGCTCGCCTTCCTTCTGCAGCAGGCTCTCAGGGATCAGCACGGGCATTGCCACGTTCTCATGGCCGGTGGCCTTGAAGCGGGCATCCATATCCTTCTGGATGAGCTCCCAGATCGCCTGACCATAGGGGCGCAGGATGATGAAACCCTTCACGCTGGAATACTCGACCAGTTCTGCCTTGACGCAGATGTCGGTATACCACTGTGCGAAGTTCTCCTCCTGACTGGTGATCGCCTGTACGAGCTTTTTGTTGTCTTTTGCCATTTTAATCTTATCCTCCCAAGGCCGTGCGCCAAACGCTCATCGTTCCGCACGAACCCATATATAAAGCCCCGCCGCCTACTCTGCCGTGTGCAGAGGCGCGGATGCGGGGCTTTTTTGCTTGTTGGTCGCTCAGCCCTTGTGGCTGTCCACAAACTTCACCACATCACCCACCGTGCGCAGGTTCTCGATGGCGTCGTCCGGCACCTCGATGCCAAACTCATCCTCCAGCGTCATCACCATATCCACGATGTCGAGGCTGTCGGCCTCAAAATCGCCCATAATGTCACTGTCCATCGTGATCTTAGCGGGGTCGATGTCCAGCTGTTCTGCCAGCAGTGCGCGGATCTTCTCAAACGTATCCATGATAGTGGTCTCCTTTTGCTTTAATTTCGCATCTTCACGCTGCGCAGACCATGGCAGCCCTTCCCTCCTCCCCTTTGGCGGGCAGACTGTCTCCCTGCGCAGAACGCTCTCTTTCTTTATATCCCATGATATGCTTATTGTCAAGCCCCGTTTTGCATCCGGCATGGTTTTCCGGGCAAAAATTTCGTTCAAAATTTCTCTGCCAGCCCTTTTCTGCTTGACAGAAAGGCCGTTCATTCTTATAGTAATAGTAGCCCTTTTTGGCTCTCCCTTTGGGAGAGCTGTCACCGCAGGTGACTGAGAGGGCAAGCCCGCGGCAAAAGAGCCGCCGCACAGCGATAAGCCCCCCCTTTGTCAGAGCGAAATTATCGCTGTGTGTTCGCTTTCTCGTCAGCATCCTTGCCCTCTCCGTCTGCTTTGCAGACACCTCTCCCAAGGGGAGAGGCTTTCACGAGAAGGGCAGGCTCTGCAAAACAAGAAAGCGATGACGGAAGGAGTATTATGAAGCTTTCATTCACCAAAATGCAGGGCTGTGCCAACGATTATATCTATCTTGACTGCCGCGAAAGCGGTGTGCCGGAAAACATCGCAGCCCTTTCGCAGGATCTCTCCCGCCGCCACTTTTCCATCGGCGCGGACGGCATCATCTGCATCTGCGCCCCGGTGACGGCCGACGCAGACGGACGGATGCGCATCTTCAACGCCGACGGCAGCGAGGCCCAGATGTGCGGCAACGGCGTACGCTGCGTGGCCGAGTGGCTCTACACCCACGGCGTCGCCAAAGAGACGCTCGTCGTGGACACGGGCAGCGGCCCTAAGACCATCACCCGCAAGGGCCGCCAGCTCTGGCAGGTGGAGATGGGCGGATACTCCGCCATGGCGGCGGCTCTGCCCGCCGTGAATATGGGCGAAGGCCCGCTGGTGGACTGTCCCCTCACCGTGGAGGGCAGGACCTGGCGTGTCACCTGCATCAGCGTGGGCAACCCCCACTGCGTCACCGTCGTGGACGATGTGGACAGCCTGAAGCTCGAGGACATCGGCCCGGCGTTCGAGAAGCACCCGAACTTCCCGGAGCGGGTCAACACCGAGTTCGTGCAGGTGGTGGACTCCACCCACCTGAAAATGCGGGTGTGGGAGCGGGGCAGCGGCGAGACCTGGGCCTGCGGCACCGGCACCTGTGCCACCGTGGCGGCGCTGACCGAGCTGGGCGTCTGCCCCGCCGGAGAGGATGTCCACGTCCAGCTGCGCGGCGGTGAGCTCATCATCCGGGTGCTGCCGGGCAAAAAACTGCTGATGACCGGCAGCGCGGTCACCGTATACGAAGGTGTCACTGAAGTTTAAGCATCCTTGCTCTCTCCGTTATGTTTTTGGCTCTCCCTCTGAGGGAGCCGGACGCGGAGCGGCCTGAGAGGGCAAGCCACTTATAAAGAAAGAATTGAGGGAAAGTATCATGAAAATGAACAAACATTACAATGAGCTGAAGGCCAGCTACCTCTTTGTGGACATTGCCCACAAGGTCGCCGCCTATCAGGAGGCACACCCTGAGAAGGAGATCATCCGTCTGGGCATCGGCGATGTGACCCAGCCGCTGGCCAAGTGCGTCGTGGACGCCATGCATGACGCCGTCACCGAGATGGGTACCAAGGAAGGCTTCCACGGCTACGGCCCCGAGCAGGGCTACCCCTTCCTCAAGCAGGCCATTCAGGGCTACTACGCAGGCCGCGGCACCAAGCTGGACGAGGACGAGATCTTCATCTCCGACGGTGCAAAGAGCGACCTTGCCAATGTGCTGGGCCTGTTCGACGTGGACAACACCGTCCTCGTTCCGGACCCCGTCTACCCCACCTATGTGGACGACAACGTCACCGATGGCCGCAAGATCATCTATGGCCGCACCAGTCAGGAGAACGGTTTCCTCGGGATGCCCGACGACAGCGTGAAGGCTGACATCATCTACATCTGCAGCCCCAACAACCCCACCGGCGCTGCCTACACCCGCGACCAGCTCAAGGCATGGGTGGAGTACGCCAGAAAGAACAACGCCATCATCCTCTACGACGCCGCTTACGAGTGCTTCATCTCCGACGGCGAGCTGGCCCGCAGCATCTTCGAGATCGAAGGCGCCCGCGAGTGTGCCATCGAGATCTGCTCCTTCTCCAAGATCGCAGGCTTCACCGGCACCCGCTGCGGCTACACCGTCGTGCCGAAAGATCTGGAACGTGACGGCATGAACATCAACAAGCTCTGGCTGCGCCGCCAGACCACCAAGTTCAACGGTGTGCCTTATGTCGTGCAGCGCGGCGCTGCCGCCGTCTTTACCGAGAGCGGCATGGCTGAGATCCAGCACAACCTCGACTACTACCGCAAGAACGCCAAGGTCATCGCCGACGCTCTGGACGAGTGCGGCGTGTGGTACTGCGGCGGCAAGAACAGCCCCTACATCTGGCTGCGCTGCCCCGGCAGCATGAAGAGCTGGGAGTTCTTCGACTGGCTGCTGGAGAACTGCGGCGTCGTCGGCACCCCGGGCGTGGGCTTCGGCGAGTGCGGCGAGGGCTACTTCCGCCTGACCGCTTTCGGTGACGCTGAAAAGACCAAGGTGGCTGCTGAGCGCATCAAGACCGCCATCAAGGCTCTGTAAATTTTATCGCACAAAAAGAGGGAGGCACCCCGCCGGGGTGTCTCCCTTTTTGCTTGCAGTTCAGCGGTTGAACGTCGTGCTGAGGGTCGTGCTCCACTCCCCGCCGGGGGCGAGGCAGGCCGCAGCGGCCCGCTGGCTCCACTCCTGCGGATCGTCCACCGAGGCGGGCAACGAGTTCCACGGCTCGATGCAGACGAAGCGCAGGGGCTTCGACAGGGCCGACCAGATGAGGGTATAGGGGAAGCCGGCCACATCGCAGACGATGCTGCGGCCCGTGTCCTTCTCGTAGATGCCCAGCGTCCTGGTGCGCAGGCCCGCCATGCAGAAGCTGTCGTTGGCAAACAGGTCATCGGTCAGCGGGATGGCCTGCTGGTTCTTCCACTGGTAATAGCTCTTGCCGCTCAGCAAGCCGTTGGGGCGGGCATCGAGGATGACCGGGCTTTCCGGCCGGTCAAAACGGAACTCGTAGTCGGTGGTGGTGTGCTTTTCATCGAACGGCACATTGAACGCCGGGTGGAAGCCGATACCAAAGCGCAGCTCCTCCGTGCCGGGGTTCGTTACCTGCAAAGTATGGTGCACGGTCTTGCCCTCCAGACGGAAGGTGCTGGTGAGCACAAAGTCATAGGGGAAGCGCTCTGCCTTGATGGCATCGTCCGCCCGCAGTTCCAGCTGGATGGTGTCTCCCTCCGCCCGCAGCAGAGTGTGCTCCAGATCCCGGGCAAAGCCGTGCTGACCGCCCTTCCATGTTTTGCCCTTGGCGGCAAAGGTGCCGTCCACCAGCTTGCCAGTCCATGGGAACAGGATGGGTGCATGGCGCTTCCAGATGGCGGGGTCGGCCTGCCAGAGCATCTCTTCGCCTGCGGCATTCTTCAGGCTGACGGCCTCTGCACCGTGGGTGTCCACGGTCAGGGTCAGGAATTCGTTGTGAATGGTTGCCTGCATTTTCAGTATCTCCTTTGTCCTTCTTATTTTCCGGGGCCTGCTGCTTCCAGTATACTCCCCCGTGTGCCAAAAATAAAGCCCCTTCCCATGCTTGCACAAATCGTCACTGGGCAAAAGGCTTCCCCGACCGGGGGAAGCCTTTATTCGGAAGCACGATTTCCATGCTCTGCTTGCTTCAACAGGGCT
>OOBO01001502.1_pt1 | contig 15623 bp, 10 predicted proteins | sample 1671031 | NCBI WGS metagenome assembly OOBO01 (sample SAMN06348115, study PRJEB24527) | human gut metagenome | biome: human gut; feature: ankylosing spondylitis patient; material: feces | host: Homo sapiens | place: China | collected 2015-10 | reverse complement strand
GGGCGCCGTTTTTTTTTGCCAAGAATGTTGAATCGGTCAGAGATAATAGTAATCCGCAATAAAATCCGATCTAAATTTTGTTTTTTTATCATGGGAATTCTATGCAATATTGACAGGTAGAAATACGAATGAAGAAACGATGCATTTATTGTTGTGAGGTTAAATGATATTCAAGTTAAGGCTACTGAAACTAAACAATAGTGTTGCTTTAATATTAAGAATACACGTTTACCGATGAATCGAAGAACCAAAGGCCGTGGTCTGAAGTCAACGATAGCTGATGTAATAATGTAATCAATCTGGCGAGCTGTCAATTGCATTATTTTCGTATTCGAATGCCATAACGATCTTTAAGCGGAGGAGACCATGAGTTTATTCAAGAAAAAGGAGGGTGCTTAATCCTTTGAGTATCTTCCAACCATCAATGATAAGCACTGACTAACCCGTTAAAGGGGCAAAGACACCCTAATTAATGCTTGCCTTCACAAAGCATTGATGCCGATGGCTTAAAAAAACCAACGATCAAGTGTGATAAGAGGTAAGATTCACATAGTGACAAACACTATTGCGATCGACCCTGTGGAATTGAGTTTATGGATTGGCGACGTGTTTTCTTTCGATGTACGATCTTGCGGCATTTTCTTGCACGACCCCGCGGGGTGCTCAGTGAGACTTATCGTTATGAAGAGATTTCACTATTTCCGAAGGATTTAAATGAGAACTATCACCCTTCGGATTTTGCGGAAAAAGTCGTTGATCCAAAGAGTTTTCGCAATATTTTGACCAGCACTCTGGGTTGGACAGTGAGTTTTGTACTGGCCTTCTTTTTAGTTGTTCAACTTACTTATACTAGGGAAACCATTCGACTGCTCGATGAACGGCAGATCTCGCTTGCCCAGGCGACGGCGGACTCCATTGCGACGCGCTATCGTAACTTAGGCATCATCGCCGAGGGAGCTTTAGACGATTTCCCTTCCCAAGATCCCAGCTCTGTTGCTTGGCAGCGAGTACTGCAGAAAATTCAGCGTTTTGCACCTGCTGTATCCCTGCATCTCGAAAAGGTCCCGGGACAATACGAGTCATTGCTTTCTCCAGAAGCTCGAGAACAAAGTATCCATGAGCAGTATGTTTTTGTTTCTATTCCCGTTGATTCACCACAATGGCATGGCTATCTTGCCATTGAGGTGCAAAACACTTTTTGGCTTTCCTCGGCCTGGCGGGCTGTATCCGATGCGGGTTTGATTGGAACTTTGTTTGACGGTAGGGGCAGTGTCATAATCTCTAATCAGCATGGTTCGCATGCATTGGACATGTCCCAAAGCGAAATTAGGGAGCGTACTCAGGGATATACAACGACTTGGACCTCACCAGGAACACGCAATATAGCCGTCATTCATGCGTATGTGCCAGTGCCAGACACAGATTGGCTGCTAGTGGTTGATCAAATGCAAGCCGATCGTGACCGGCAGATGCGCTCTGTGGTGTTTGCTTCCGGCTTTCTTTTTGTGGCAGCGCTTTTTGGCGTGTTTGTGATTGGTTTTTTGGCTAGTCGGCCGTTGTCTTTGTCGGTTGGATACCTTACCGACATGATTGAGGACTTCACACGTTCCGGGCGCAAACCTCCGGTGCCCTTGCAGCTTAAGCATAAAGGCCCCACGGAACTATTGGAAATCGCTGAGCGTTTTGCCAAGGTGGCTGGGGTTGTGATCAACAGTCAAAAACGTCTGCAACAGTTAAATGTCAACCTGGAGCAGGAAGTTGCTCGCCGTACTGAAACGCTTTTACAGCGTAATTCAGAACTTTCGGCACTGCAAAAGCTTTTGACACCTTTGAATCAAGCTGCAGGAAAATCCATTGAAGAAACTATCGTTCGTATTCGAGAAATTTTGTCGCTTAAAGAACTCTACTTTGTACCCAAAAAACAAAATTCCGAACCTTCAGCTGAGACGCTGCAGCGATGCTTAATTCCCATTTTGGCTGAAAAACGGCTTCTCGGGTGGCTTGCAACGTCTCACACTGTGGAAAATGATCCCGAAGCATTACGCGGACTAAACCTTTTGGCGAGCTCGCTTGGAGTGGTTCTTTCCAATCAACAATTGCTGCAGTCCATTGCTAATCAGCACCGTATGCTCGAAGAAGTATTTTCTTCTATGGCGGAAGGTGTGGCGATTCTAGACCACGATGGACTTCTGCTGAAGCATAATGATTGCCTGAGCACGATTTTGGGGTTAGATCTCCCATCGCATCCGCGGCCATATTTGATGCCACTGCTTAAATCTGCTTTCGTGATTCGTTTGGCTCCTGGAATGCAAAAAATGGATGCCAAAACAGCATTGCAACCTCAAATTACATCTTTTGCTTGCGATGAAATCTATCGTTTGACCAGCATTCCTCATGCAACAGAATCGGAGCGCACTTTAGTTGCTATCACCTTCAATATCCGTGCCGAAGAAAAAAACGGTTTGCAGCCTTCGATGGGTATCGTGTTTCGAGATGTCTCTCAGGATGTTCAGGTTGAGCAGATCAAGGACCGCTTGATTTCGGTGGTTGCTCACGAGTTAAAAACTCCGATTACGGCTTTGCGTCTTCAGGCAGAAACTCTGGCTACGCAAATTGGCATTGGAGAAGAAGAGCGTTCCCAGATTCTGCAGGATATGCAGGACGAAGCTTTTCGGCTGCGCAGCCTTGTTGATGACTGGCTTGATATTTCTCGGTTAGAGGAAGGTAAGGTTCAGCTGCAAAGACGAATCATGCATATTGCAACGCCCATTGATCGTGCTGCCAAGATTGTGAACGCCCGTTATCCCATAACCGTGACTCGAAGTATTGATACCGAAGCAGAATGCTTCCGTTTTGATCCTGAACGCATAACACAGGTATTCATTAACCTCTTTAATAATGCGGCTCGTTACCACCGTGAAGGTGCAGATCCATGCGTGCATGTAACCGTTACTAAAGAAGGGGATTGGGTGGCAATTCGGGTGAAAGACAATGGAGTAGGGATTGCAAAAAGCAAAATGCCTTATATTTTTGAACACTTTTTTCAAGCCGACATGAGTATTGCACGGAGGCGCGGCGGAACTGGTTTGGGACTTGCTATTGTGAAAGGCATTGTTGATGTTCACGGAGGCACTATTTCAGTGGCAAGTGAAGTGGGCGTTGGCACTGAATTTACGCTTGTTTTGCCTTACTGAAGGAGTTGGCGATGACCGAGGTACGGCCCTTGATTTTGGTAGTGGATGATGAATCCATGATTCGCCGTTTAGTGCTTGCCAATCTGGAGCGCGCGGGTTATGACGTGATGAGCGCTGCTGATGGCATCCGCGCATTGGAGGTGTATGCCAAAGCCCCGGTCAAGCCTAATCTTGTGATTCTTGATGTCATGATGCCCGAGATGGATGGCTTTGAATGCGCACGGCGGTTGAGAGAAAAAAAGGATGTCCCAGTGATCTTTATGACCGCCAAAACTGATTCAGCATCCAAATTGCGTGGTTTTGATTTAGGGGCAGATGACTACGTCTGTAAGCCCTTCTCCATGGAAGAACTTTTAGCTCGTATTCGTGCCATATTGCATCGCTCAAGTAAAGCTCGCGTGGAAACAAATTATCACAAGTATGAGAACGGCCCTATTACTCTTTGCGTGGAAAAACGACAGGTTCTGATTGCCGGCAGGGAAGTTCATTTTGCCGATACAGAATTTCAACTGTTGGCTATTTTGCTCAAGGATCCAGGCGTTATTCACACGCACGTTGAACTCTTGAGGAAAGTGTGGGGACCGGAGAGCATTGGAGAGGTGCAGTACCTGCGTGTAGCTTTTGCACGTTTGCGCCGAAAGTTTGAGGAAGCAGGCCTAGAAGGTGGTTTGATATCAGCTTATTCAGGTGTGGGCTATGTTTTTCGGGATCTGCGTGACGAAAACGTGGACTTGTAATGCATTGCAATCTTTCGGCAACTTTTTTCTAATGAGCAGGCGTTTTTCGTTTATGGCTGAGCAAGCTCTCTTTTCTAGACTGTAGTTAGTACGAAAGTGTTTGCTTTACTCATTGTTTTCAATGAGTAATCAAACCTTTTTCTAACAAGAGGAGAGAGCAATGAGTACAGCGCACATAATTGCCCAGCTATGCATGCTGGCAACGCTGATCTTAATGATTACCGGTAAAACCCCTATCTATATGACCGCTATTGTGGGGGCGGCCATTTCAGCATTAATTGCTGGATTCCCTATGGCAGGCGGAACCGGTATGACCGTCACCAAGATGATCGTTTCTGGCTTAAATCCAGTGATTGCCGATATGACGGGTATCTTGCTCTTTATCGGCATTATGCAGGCCACGGGTTTTTTGGACGTGATCATTCGCGATATCGTTCGTCTCGGCAATAAATGGGGCGGCGGTGTCGGTGTAGCCTGTGCGGGTGGTGTGGCTGCCGGTGTGATAGGTGCCTTGACGGGCTTTACGCAACCGGTGATCACGGCCGTGATTTGTGGTCCGGCAGCTGTGCGTTTGGGGGTACGTCCCAACCAATCGGCCGGTATGATTGCCCACGCTGGCCATATTGGCAACTTAGCGGGCTTCACTCACCCCACGCAGGTTGCAATTTTGGCGACTGCAGGCATTGGCTACGGCCTCTTCAATGTCTTGGGTTTTATTGCTGCCGGTTCCATCTTCGTGCTCTCCGCAATCCGTGCGACGGCTGACATGCGTCGTCGCGGCATCAAGATTGATGCGGCGGAAAAGGCCCGTATCATACAGGAAATCGAAAATCGCGAATACTCGACCACCTCGTGGAAAGCGTTCTTCCCCTTCCTCGTGTTGGTTATTGGCTTTATCTGTGGTTTGCCGATTTTTCTGGTAGGTATGGCTGCAGCCATTGTCACCATGATGCTGGCGCACGCCAGCCCGAAACAGGCCGAGCTCGACATGATGAAAGGTGTTTCCCTGATTGCTACTCCGTTGGTGGCTACGATCGGCTTCCTATTCATGTCCACTGTGATTCGTGAAATTGGCATGGTGCAGACGGTCTCTGATTTTGTCTCGCCGGTGCTCTCGGTACAGCCCGTCCTGATTCTCTTTGCGGTAGCTTTCTTAACGGGCTTCATGACGCAGTCCTATGCTGCTTCGGTGGCGGTTTTGGTGCCTTTCTTACAGGTGACCCTGCAGACTGGTGCGGATCCCTTCGCTTCGGCTTTTGCTGCGGCTTCTGGATGCTCGCTCATTCAGTACTTCTTGACGGGCGGTCCGGTAGCTGCTTTGTCGACGGTGATTCCGGTAATCCCGGGCAGCGACTTGAAGGGAGCAAACGCTTTCCAGCGTCCATCGATTCTCTTTGGCTGCTTAGTGGCTTTCATCATTACGGCTTGCTTGGCTTTCCTTTAGTAACTTGCGCTGCAGTCCGACTTAGCCGGATTAGGGCAGAGGCGGGCTGCAGTTTGGAATTCTCTGGAGTTAATACAAGATGATTGATAAGAAAGTAGTAGTGGTGGCAACCGGCGGCACGATTGCCATGAAGTATGACAAAGAAAAACACGGGTTGGTGCCGGCTTGCTCGGGCAAGGACTTGGCCGATGCCGTGCCGGGTTTGGGCGATATAGCCCCCCTGGAATTCGTGCAGTTTTCCAATATCGCTTCTCCAGGCATGACTCCGCAAAATATGTGGGATCTGCACTGCAAGATTGAAGAACTCCTGGCGCGTGATGATGTCGCAGGCGTGGTAGTGACGCACGGCACGGATACTTTGGAAGAAACTTCATTTTTCCTTGACATCACGGCGAAAAGTCAAAAGCCTGTGGTTTGCACGGCGGCAATGCGCGGTGCAAGCGATATAAGCCCCGATGGTCCCTACAACATCTATTGTTCGGTCAAAACGGCGGCTTCACCTCAAGCCGTTGGTATGGGTGTCATGGTGTGCTTGGATGAAATACTGCAGGCTCCCGGCGAAGTTATGAAGACTCATTCGGCGAATCCTGCTACCTTCCAGTCGCCGTGGTGGGGCCCGATTGGTTATGTGGATATTGATCACATCGTTTGGCGCCGTAAGGTGCTGGGCGTAAAACGTTTCCATCCGCAGGCGCTCACAGCTCGTGTGGATTTGATTAAGTGTATGACTGGCTCGACTCGCGATTATGTGGATTTTGCAGTGAATCAGGGCGTCAAGGGGATTGTGATTGAGGGTTTTGGCCGCGGCAATGTGCCGCCGGCCATGGTTCCAGGAATTGCTGATGCAATAAAAAAAGGCATTGCCGTGATTTTGACAACTCGTACTCCGGGAGGGCGTGTTCTCGATGTCTATGGCTATCCGGGTTCCGTTACCGATACTCGCAGTGTAGGTATTGCTGCTGCCGGTGAAATTTCAGCTGCTAAGGCTCGGTTGAAGCTGATGGTGGTCTTATCCGAACATCCGGAATACGCCACTCAGCGCGATAAGTTAGAAGAGATTTTTGATATCTAACGCTGGACGGTAGCGGCAACAGCTGAAAATAGGACGAAGTGAGTCATTCCTTCCTCTTTTTTCAACCAGAAAGCATGAGAGTTACTTATTTCTGTCATTGTCTAATGACAATTGGGGGTCGCATGTACGATCGTTTGTCTGCTCGATGCTTTATGCCATATCCCGAAGTGCCTGTTCCGCATGCCAAAGAAGGTCCATTAACTGGACTCACTTTTGCCGTGAAGGACATCTTCGATGTAGCTGGTTATCCAACCAGTGCGGGTAATCCCACGTTTCTCGCATTACAAGGTATCAAGCAAAAAACTGCGTCCTGTGTGGAAAAACTTCTGGCTGCTGGTGCAGAATTTCAAGGTAAAACCATCACCGATGAGCTGGCCTTTTCGATGCAGGGCGCAAATTTCCATTTTGGTGCTCCAATTAACGGCGGCGCACCGGATCGGTATACGGGAGGATCTTCGTCGGGCTCGGCCTCGGCAGTGTCTTGCGGGCTTGTAGACTTTGCGTTGGGGTCGGATACCGGTGGTTCAATCCGTTGTCCGGCCAGTCAATGCGGGGTCATCGGCCTTCGCCCTACCGTTGGGCGTGCCGCATTGGATCATTGCCAGCCGCTGAGCAAATCCTTTGACACAGTAGGCTTTTTTGCTCGCAGAATGGAGGTCTTTGAGAAGGTTGCAGCAGTGCTTTATGGGCAGGATGCCAATCCTGAAGACACTAAGCCTCGTTTGATTTTTGTCGATGATATTTGGACATTATTTGGCGATAAAGTCCAACAGGCGCTTAAGAAACCTTATGAGGCTGCGGTAGGTCTCTTTGGTAGCCCTGCATCAGGACAGTTCTCCCCGCAGGGCTTAGAGAGAACCTTCCTGGCGTTTCGTAAATTACAAACTGCCGAGGCCTGGGAGAGTGACGGGAGCTTTATTGAGACGTATCACCCAGTATTGGGGCCAGGGGTAAGAGAGCGTTTTATATTGGCTAAACAATGGCATGTGGAGGATTTATCGCCTGAACGGGAAATCCAAGCAGAATGCCGTGCTCATTTGACTGACTTGTTGAAAGACGATGGATTAGCAATTTTGCCGACAATGCCGGATGCGGGGATTCCTGTTGGTGCGAGTGAAACATTCGTGGAAAGATTCCGGCAGAAAGTGAGCATGTGCCTTTGTCATGGCGGTTTGTCGGGATTCCCATGGATTTCTTTGCCTCTGGGAACAATTAATGGGGCCCCTATTGGTATTTCTCTCGTAGGGCCAAAGGGAAGAGACCTGTGGTTGATTGCTCAGGCGGCGAAGTTGATGTTCATATGTTAACTGACAATATAAAGATGATAAGAACTTGTTTAAAGTCTTTTTGATTTTTCGTAGAAGGTGAATTTTATTATTGACTTAATCATAATCGTTTGAAAGTGTTTTTGACCCTCGATAAATGAAGTGCTTGACAATTCACTTTATGGGATATTGCCTGTAATAATTCAGGATTAACAATATTTCTAAGCTACTGAAAGAGAGAAAGTACACGCCTCTATAGAAGCGAGTACTTCAGTGCGCCAGCAATTAAAGGTTGAAATCACGTGCCAGGTGTTTTCTTAGTACTGCACGCAAAGCTTCGATTTTTTCGCCGTAGTTCGGATCAAGGTTTGAAGGTGTCCGATCGTTCACAAAGCGGCCGAGATTCTTCATGTCCTTGCCGACGGCAGCATCATCGTCAACGACTCGCATTGCAAACATCCAGGTTTCCCATTCCTGGGGATTTTTGTTGAGCGAATCGCCGCTCATGCCTTGCCCCATGCCGAGCCAGCCGGCGTTCATAATTGTGTAGAAGGTCTTGCCGGGAAGCAGACCGACGCGTCCCTTCGGACCGTCGTCATAAGAAAATCCCTTCGAAAACACTCGGAGCTTATAGCCTTTGGTGAACATCGGATCGGTGTCCTGCCAGTTGGGCTGAACAAAGATGATGTGATCGGCTTTCTTGACGAAAGCCTGCTCTGTGAGCACATCCGCAGGTGTTTTCCCAAATCCGTCTTTGGCGTGATAGAACTCTTCGCGAGTAGTAATGAGCGGATTGAATTTGTTGGCAATGAGGTCACGAAGTTCAACTTCAAAGCCTTTTTCTTCAAAGAACTTCATTGCGGTGACGCAAAGATCATAGGTGACCGATTCGTGACGAGGATCGTCAAGAATGAAAAGCGCACGTTTTTTGTCTTTAGCGTCCGTGAAGCCGCTCGGCTTCCAATCCGTTTGGCGATACTGAACCGGAACGACCGAAGCAGACGTAACGGCATCGACATTGTCGGGAAGCCTGTCGCCGCCCTTGGCAGCAAGCGTTTTTGTGCCTTCGAGCACGGCTCCGTCTTGAGTTTTTTGTGCCGCGGGAACAACGGAAGCAGAGGTAACTGCATCAGCAGCAAAAGCTGCGGGCACACAAAATCCTGCTGCAATCAAAACAGCAATCAGTTTGAAAGGAGATGACATGCTCATCCTCCCAGTACCCACATTGATTGGCGCTGGCGCTTATTCTGGATCATGGCCGGGCACTGCTAGGTAATCAACCAAGCGGGTGAATTCAATTGTCTCATGCCGCTCTCCGATTCGCATCGGATCTTTCCCGATGCCAGTCACTGCACCATTCTTACGGACGGTTTAAGGGGAGCGCTTTTTATCGAAGGTTTATGAGTAGGGCTAAAGGTTGTTCAGGTTGACATTCGGGAAAGTACCAGTCGATCCTAAAATGCCAGATATTCCTATCGTCGAATTGTTTCGTCATGAGCAGCCCCGAGACTTCAAGCCTCCCAAGATCATTTTTCCAAGCACTTCCGGACGGAGAAGTGCTGACCGCCTCTCATTGGGGGCTTTTCTACGCCAAAACCAAAGACGGCAGGCTTGTTGCTGTACGCCCGTTTGAGGGTGATCGTGCGCCGAGCCCAAACCTTTCGAGCTTAGTAGAGCACCCATATTCTTCCGCCCGCATTCAAACACCAATGGTGCGGCGGAGTTATTTGGAAAAGGGGTCAGCCTCTCGTGCCGGGCGCGGTGCGGATGAATACGTACCTGTTTCATGGGACAAGGCTTTAGATTTAGCGGCTGGCGAATTGCGGCGCATTTATGAGACTTACGGTCCTTCGGCCGTCTGGGGCCGCAGCTATGGATGGAAGTCAACCGGTTCGGTGAACAACGCCATTGCGCTGATGCAGCGGCTGCTCTCTCTTTTGGGCGGATGGGTTGAGACCGGCAACAGCTACTCCACCGCAGCAATTTCGACCATCCTTCCGTATGCCGTCGGCGGGAAACTCTTTAAGCCCACCGCTTGGCCGGTCATCAAGGAAAAGACCGAGCGCATTGTCTTTTGGGGATGCGATCCCCTGATTACCAACGATATCGACTGGGCAACGACGCTTCATCAGGGCATCGCTGAAATCCGCAAACTGAAGGACCATCCGCGTATCCGTACGATTGCGGTGAATCCGCTTCGGCCTAAAACGGCTGATGTTGTCGGCAGCCGCTGGATGCCGGTAAGGGCTGGGACAGATGCTGCGCTGATGCTCGGCATGATGTATGTCCTCATCACAGAAAATCGACTCGACCGCGCTTTCCTTGCGAACTGCGTGACGGGTTGGAATGAAATGGAGGCCTACATCCTTGGGACGGAAGACGGTGTGAAAAAGACACCGGAATGGGCTGAAATCGGCTGTGGAGTTCCTGCTCAGCAAATTCAATCGTTTGCTCGAGAGCTTTCCGAACACCGTTCCATGATCATGTTCGGCTGGGGGCCGCAGCGTGCCCGCTACGGGGAACAGCCGCCCTGGATGGCGGTTGCGCTCGCCTGTGCTCTCGGACAGATCGGTCTTCCCGGCGGCGGCATTGGGGTTTCATATCACTATGAAAGCGGCGGCTGGCCGGTTGGCAAAGGTCCCGTTCTGGGACAGATTCCTGCTCGTCCAAAGGCAGTTTGGCAGTCCGCCGTACCCTGGAAGGGCAGCCGTGCCGTTCCGGTGGCGCGTATGGCTGACGTACTTGCCTGCCCGGGCAAAGTGATTGATTGGAACGGCAGCCGCATTGAATATCCCGATATCCGCTTGGTCTTCTGGTCGGGCGGGAATCCCTTTGCGCATCATCCTGATACACGAGCACTCGAAGCGGCCTGGCGCCGTCCGGAAACGGTGATTGTCACGGATGCCTTCTGGAGCGCGACGGCACGTCATGCAGACATCGTTCTGCCTGCGGCGACGACCTTGGAGCGAAACGACATTTCGCCGATTGGAACGTCTACCAACGACGGCATCGTCTTCATGCGTCAGGTGATCAATCCCGTCGGAGAAGCACGAAGCGACTATAAGATTTATTCGGAACTCGCCAAACGCTTGGGACTGGGAGACGCTTTTACCGAGGGTCTGGATGAAGCGGGGTGGATTCAGAGGCTCTACGAAGAGGCCGCTGCCGCTGGGGCAGCGCAGAATGCGGAGCTGCCGGCTTTTGCTGATTTCGTGAAGAATGGTGTTCACCTCTACGCGCAGAATCCGGCAGAAACCCGCTTTACAGCGTTTGCGGACTTCAGAGCTGATCCTGAAGCGCACCCGCTGCGGACGGAGTCCGGCAAGATTGTGATCTATTCCAAACGCATTGAAGCGCTTCACTATGCGGATGCTCCGGCACATCCAACGTGGATTCCGCCTTTTGCAGCGGATCAGACCAGCGTGCATGGTCAGGACGCTCAGGCTCAGGAGGAACGCAAGGAAGGCTTAGGCGATTGGCTCGAACTGGTGAGTCCCAAGAGCGGCGCCCGACTGCACAGCCAGCTCAATCCTGTGACGAGCGCTCGCTCCAATATTGCCGGACGAGAGCCTTGTGAGATGAATTCGGTTGATGCAGCCAAGCGCGGCATTGCCAACGGGGATGTGGTGAAAGTCTCGAGCCTGCGAGGGGCTATTCTCGCCGGCGCCGTCGTCACCGACGGCGTTCGGGCAGGGACGATCGTTGTGCGTCACGGCGGTTGGTTTGATCCCCAAGAGTCTTCAGACGGAGCAATTGATGCCAACGGCTGCGCCAATGTGCTCACGCCTGACGATCCGGCGAGCGCTCTCTCAAACGGCAACATTGCCTCAACTGCGCTGGTGCAGGTGGAGAAATGGCGGGGGGAGCTATTAGAGGTGCGGGCGTTTAACGCTCCGCACCTCGGTAAATAACTCGACATTGCTTTAAAACTTTGGAGTCGGACGAACTCTGCGGAGCTTGTCCGACTCATGTATCGGTACGGAAGTTGGGCGGATCTGCTGGGTGCAGCGCCGTCAGCAAGGTTTGCAGACTGTTTCGCCAATCAGCGCTGCGGCCGTATCTTCTACAGACTGCACTTCGATGATGCGCTCGGCGATTTTCTCAAAAATGGGAGACCGTTCTTCGTAAAGTGCCTCTACACCGCGAGCTTGAGAGAGCGGCCGCTGATAGGTGGAGAGGTGGTCGAGCGGCCTCTGGAGCCAGTAGAACGTGCCGTTGAGCGCGAGCCGCATACGGTTTTCGGGGCGCAGGCAGGCGCCTCCACCCGTTGAAATGACGAGGCCGTGGCGTCCGGAGAGCTCTTTGATAATCTCGCTTTCAAAATCGCGGAAATACTCTTCACCGTCCTCGCGATAAATCCGTTCGGAGGATTTGCCGACTCGACGCTCCACGAGGGCGTCCAGATCGATGAAGGGACGCAGAAGCCTTGCCGCAACGCATTTGCCGATAGTGGTTTTTCCGCAGCCCGGCATACCAATCAGGACAATATTGGAGGCTTCGCGGCGAATGTCGCACAGGATCGAGCGCGTCGCACAAAGCGGCAGCGTCCGACCGGCAAAGAGTTCCATCGCCTCGCGTGCGACAACGACGCGCAGTCCCAAAGTGGTGCGGGCTTCAAGGCCGCGCTGCTGCGCTTCCCAGATGAGCCGCGGGCGCACAGGTTCATCAACGGAGTCCAGTACCGCTTTGAGTTTCGGGAAGCATTGGAAAACTTCTGCCGATTCAATCGGCATTTGATCGGTGTTGGGGGCTCGGCCGAGGTTGGTGGCGTTAAAGAGCAGGCTGAAGCCCTCTGCGCCTTCGATACGCTTTGCGGCATCGGCTGAGAGCGGATGATCAATACGGATGACTTTAGCCTGCGGGGCGCCTAGAGCAGTTAGCAGCCGGGCGAGGCCCGCGGCAAGCGGCTCCAGAGCCTCTTCAGTCAAAAAGAGCGCACGGGTTTGGCAGATGGTCAGCCCCATAGCGGGGAGCATCTTGAGCAGTCCCGTACCGATCGTAAAGTCTCCGGTAATAGTGCCGTCGGTTTCGCGAATAAGAATGTTCGAGCAGTTGGTTGCACGTGCAGCAGGCAGCAAATGGTCGCATAAACGAGCTGCCTCAGCCATGAACTTTGGATCCAGTCCAATCCCGTCCCAGCGCCCGTCACGAATGAAGCGAAGCGCATCAGTCTCACTAAGGTGCAGAGGCTCAGCATTTGTCAAGCCAAATTTTGCAAGAAGCTCCGCACCGCAGGGGGCTGCGGGCGACTTGGAATGATCGGCAAACCATATCCAGCGAGGATCATCGGCGAAAGTACCTTTAAGCAGATCGCCGGTTAATTCTGTGAACGGAAGGTCGACTGTTGATCCGTCAGGCTCCTCGATGACCGCAAGTCGGTTGGATTCGCCTTTGCCCTTGCGGCGCCATGCCTTGCAGCTGCACGGAAGAGGCGTACGCGACGACATGCCCGCTGTCGTTGGAGCAGCAGAATCGTTCAGGCTGCGGGTTTCATGCGCCTCAGCAGCAGAGAAAGATGAACGATTGGTGTCGTTCTGAGCCATTTTTGGGGAAGTCAGTGCTTCAAAAGGAAGGAATGGAATAGGAAGTCTAATCATCCGGCGATTGTTTGGCGGGGACGAGTTGGTTCCTTTTATTACTTATCAATCAAGAGAGGCTGGTAACCAGCATGCTCGCGTTATGTTGCTTCATGTAGGTAGTTGATGAAGAACTCATGTAAGCACAGGCAAGATTTCAATCAAGTCCCTATGCCTATTTGACAGATTTTGAAATAATCATTGGTAAAGATTTTGATAAAAGATATGGCTATTTTCTTGGCGAATAAATTCTATTGAAAACCTTACGTAATGATTTCTTCAGGAATATCAAGTTCGTTGCTCAAACTTGTTGGCATTGTAGTTTTCTTTCTTGTTTTTAAAGGTGTGTCCCTAACAAATGCAGCTGAACTTCGCATTGGTGTTACCTACCTGAGTGCTCCTAATCCGTCGTTGTCCATTATTCAAAAAACAACAGACTATCTCAACACTCATCTTGTCGACGGCGTGAGACTTCAGTTTTATGAGATTCGGGAGTTGGAAGAGGCTATTCGGAAACACGAGGTTGATCTGGTTCTTTCTGGAGCAGGCTTTTACCGCCGTCTGCATGATCACGGTCTCCGCATTCTTGCAACGCTTGTGACTGATCGAGGGCCAGACCCCGATCACAGCAACGGATCAGCGATGATTGTTCTAGCTTCGCGGAGTGATCTCAAAACATTGGAGGACTTGCGCGGTAAGACGTTGGCGGCAACAGTTGCAAATGGATTTCAGGGATATCAAATAGGTATGGGAGAGATTGCAAAGATTGAATCGCATCCATTTAAATTTTTTGGACGTACTCTCTTTGTTGGCGAGTCGTCAGGTCTTGATATGCGTCAGGTTGTTGATGCTGTCTTGGATGGACGTGCTGATGTGGGTTTCGTCAAGACCTGCTATATCGAGGACATCTTGACGGTAGGTACGCTGCCGCAGAAGCTTCGAATTCTCAATGCCAGACTAGGGCTCCCTCTGTCATGCTTGTCTTCAACGGAGCTATATCCAAATTGGTCGATTTCGTCTATGTCGACACTTTCGCATGAATTACGCAGGGAAATTACAGCACTTCTTTTGCAAATGCCGGAAGAGCAGGGTGGTACATACTGGACAGTGGCTGGAGATTATCGGTCAGTGGATGAACTTTATCGGAGGCTGAAGCTCGGTCCCTATGAACATTTGAATGATTGGACTCTGCTTCGGATTTGGCGCGAATTCTCTTGGCCGATTGTACTGTTGATCGGTGCCTTAGTGGGGTTAGTTCTGCATGTTATGCGTTCTGATGCGCTGATTGAGCGTCGCACAAAAGAATTGAATGAGATGTTTGCGGAAAAGGAGCAATTAGCGGAGAAGAACAAGGCATTTGAAGATGCAATGGATCGAATGCAGCGGGTGGGCATAATTGGGCAACTTTCTACACTTTTTGCACATGAACTCTCGCAGCCTCTGAACAACGTTGCTTGTTATGCTCACGGTCTCATGAAAGTGTTCACTAATGTGAATGGGGGTGTAACTATTGACAATGTTAAAGGAGTGATTGAGACACCATTGAAGACCATTTCATATGAGGCGGAACGTGCAGCTCAAATCGTCGAAAAAGTTCGCCATTTTGCAAAACCGCAAGCGAGTGAACGTGTGCATTCTTCTTTCGTGAGGGTTGTCGCTGATGCAGTAGAGGAATTTAAGGGTGCTAAAGCCATTGAAATAACAATAACAGATGAATCTCAAGGTGTTATGGTTCAGATCGATCCAATGGCAATTAGATTGGCAATCCTCAACTTGATTAGGAATGCACAACAAGCAGTTGAAACGGCAAACAGACTCCCAGTCGTGACGATTCAAGTTGGGCAGATTAAGAAAGGGAATCACAATTTTGTGTTTGCTCGTATTCGAGACAATGGTCCGCGTATTGACGATGAGACCTTTGCACAAATGCAGACTCCGCTGTTCACAACCAAGCGGGAAGGTTTAGGGCTGGGGCTGCCGCTCGTTCATAGCATTGCTGAACGTTATGGCGGCTGGCTTAAGATTCGTCGTTGGGGTGATGACGGGGTTGGAGGATTAGAAGCGGAATTTGTAATCACATGCGAGCCTGAAGAGAGAGATTATGTTGAAACCGGAACATCAACCACTGATTAGAGTTATTGACGATGAAGAAGGTGTTCGCACGGCTTTGTCTTTCATGCTGACGAGCGAAGGATTCCGAGTCAAAACTTACGAGAGTGCTCAGACTTTTCTGGTTGACGATACTCCGTCAGAACCAGGGTGCATCATTGCCGATGTTCGTATCCTAAAAGTCGTTCAAAACCGTCACGATACTCAAGTGAAAATGACGTTTTGA
>OOBO01001493.1_pt1 | contig 15714 bp, 14 predicted proteins | sample 1671031 | NCBI WGS metagenome assembly OOBO01 (sample SAMN06348115, study PRJEB24527) | human gut metagenome | biome: human gut; feature: ankylosing spondylitis patient; material: feces | host: Homo sapiens | place: China | collected 2015-10 | reverse complement strand
AACTGCTGTGCGATTGTCTTGGTGCTGGCATAGGCTGCGACGTGATAGCGCAGCTTGTTGTTGGTCTTCATGCGACCTTCGAGGTCTTTCACCACTGCCAGTGCGTCGTGATACTTGGTTTCCAGTTCAGCGATGCGCTGGTCGAGTGCGTCCTCGTTGAGCAGACCTTTCTCCTGCAAGAGAATCAAAGTCTGCGACATGGCTTTGAGGTTGTGCTTTTTCGCCCAACGCTCATAGCCGATGCCCTTGCCCTGCTTCAGCTTTGCCTGAATATTGACCAGTTTCCCAATGCGGTCAGGCTTGGGTTGGACAGCGCGTTTGCGCTCAGCATTTTTTTGTAAGGTGGCAAGCACGAGTCCTTTCTCAAACTTGTCACCGATGCTGTGCGCCCGGATAAACTTGGTTCTGCCAGCAGGCAGATAGCTGAGCTGTCCACGGCTTTCCTTGACCGTGATGCCGTACTGCTGCATGAGCTTCGCCGAAAAATCTTCAAAGCTGGTAGCACGGTACAGCACAGACGAAATCTGCTTCCGCAAAGTGTCCTTCACGGTTTCAAACTTCTTTTGCTTGGGCTGCCGTCCAGCTGCGGTGAGGGCTGCGTTTTCACGGTCAAGTTTCAACTGGCCGCGCCTACGCGCCCAATACTCGGCTTCGCTCACGCGCTCTTTCGAGCCGTTGAGCAGGTCAATCTGGTACAGTCCGGCACCCTCGCACAGTTCCATGACCTCGACACGCAGGTGCCGCATGGTCTGGGCGGTGCTGGAGTGCTTCATGCCCTCTAGCCAGTCGCGGGGCTTTTGCATAAAGGGCTTGCGCTCCACTTCTCGTGTTCGGATGCTGCCGATCACGATGTGGACATGGATATTTCCCGAATGGTTGTGTCCGTCCGGGTGGGTGCAGACGATAGCAGGATGACCGGGAAAGTTCTCTTTGCAGAAGTTCAGGCCGAGGGCCTGTGCCTTTTCCATCGTCAGCCCATTTTCGGCTGCATCCCGCGGGTCGAAGCTGATGATATACTGGTGACTCTTGATGTCATCCGGGTGGTTGTTCTTGTCGTACTTCCGGTTTGCCAGCAGGCAGGCCATTGCAAACGAGGCTTCGCCGCATTCAAGGGTGTCCAGAATGTACGATTCCCGCAGCTTGGGTCTGCTCTGTTCATCCAGAATTTTCTTGCCGGAAAATTCATCGTGCTGGTAAACCAGATAGGTCTCAGCGGCAGAGTAGTCCGAATTTTTAGAGGCGATATGCTTCAGCGTTGCCATACAGTTTACCCAGAACTTTCTCGGCGTTGAGCCGGAAGGCAGTCAGGTCTGCAAGTTCGTCCAGAAGTTTCGCCCGGAGCTGTTCGGTGTCTGCTCCGCCGGAGTTGAAGTGTCGTGCGAGTTGGTTCAGGTTGCCGCCCACCCTGCTGCACTGGGCAAGCAGAGTGGAAACGGCAGTCAGGGTTTCTTCTCCGCCGCCGGCAACGACAACGGTGCGCTCGATCTTCGCATTGTGCAGCGCACGGCGGATGAGGGTGGACAGGGAGAGATGAAGGAGTTTTGCTGTGCATTGGAGTTCCATCTTTTCAGTTTCCGTCACACGGAACTTGATGATGTGCGTTTTGTTGTTCGGCGTGTCGTGGCGGTGGGTCGTGCTGGGTTTCGTTTTGACATTCGTTTTGTTCATTGAACCTCCTGTCGTTTCGCTAGCTCCTCGGTGGAGCTATGTAAGCACGACACGCCGTTCTTTCGCACCGCAAGGTGCGAATATGAGCAGGGTTTGGGGCAGGCACGCCCCAACAAGATCACTTCGGAAATGCAGATGCATTGAAGAAGTGAAGTCCCGGATGGACAGGAAATTTTCAAGAATTGAAAATTTGTGGCCACGGGACGGTTCTTGCCCTCTACCGCTGCGCTCAAAGATCTTCATCAACAAATGTTTCCGAATTGTTAAGGCGAAAAAATAAGTAGAAGTTGTGCTGCTCATGTAAGGGGGTCGCCGTTTGCTCCGAACGCAGTTCCTGCCCCTGTTTTGCAGCGGCGTTGGCTGGAAAGTCGGTATCACGTTCGGTTGGCTCATGAAATTTTCAAGGTGCGGTTTGCGTTTGCAAGCGTAGCGTAGCAATGAAAGCCCCAGTGGGGCTTTTAAGCAACGGAACGGTCTTGCGCAGCAAGATGGAGGGGCTTTGCCCCGACAAGTTCCCATAAAGAAAAATACCGCCCATGCAGCGCAGCGATGGATTTTGTCGGGGTGAAACGGCGGCAAAATGAATCGGGTGTGTTGCGGGGCGGTAAATTCTTCGTGGATTTTTCCTCACTGAAGTGGTGAATCTCACGGTGATAACCAACCACTTTTGCAGAAGATTTGCAATCAATCTACAAGTTCAGTGGGATTTGTGATAGAGAATATCATGGTTCGTAGAGTACGTCAAGATGATTCCGAAGAAATTATTTATGAATGGAGACAATAGTAAGACTTCTATTATGAATATGATACACTTTACATCATGAAAGAATTTAAGCTGCACAAAGATGATTCAAGCTGATGTGCAATATGCACAATAAGTTTTCTACAGCAAAATACAGATGTGGTCATTTAGCTCTTTTTCCAGACAACTTTTTTTGTAAAATAAAAAAATTTGTTGACTTGAAATTGCTTGAAATGTTATCTTGTTGGTAACAAAAGCACGGTGAAGTGCTTGCTACCACACGAAAAGGTAAAACAAAAAAGGAGAGTAAAATGATGAAAAAGCGTATTGCGGCGTTGGTCACCGCCGGTGTCCTTGCTTTGTCGATGCTTACCGGCTGCGGGAGCAAACAGGAGAGCTGGAAGGTCACCTGCCCGTGGGCACCGTCTGGTGTCGCAGCAATGGTAAGTCAGAAGGCTGCAGCCATGTCCCCGGATTACTCGGATAAGAAGATCACTCTGGTGGCAGAGGCCATCAAGGGCGATGCTGCTACCGTCAACACATGGGTATCCAGCACCAAAGCAAACGACAAGGAACTGGTTTTCGCTGGCGAAGGTCTGTTCGCCATCACCGAGACGCTGGATCCGGCCAAGCTGCAGTTCAGCTACGACGATTTCGAGTTCGTGGAGAACTTGTACTCCTCCGTCTTCGTTCTGTCCGCTGATTCTTCGCTGAACCTCAAGAATCTGGACGATCTGGAGGCCTATGTCAAGGCTGGCAACCCGGTGTCTGTGGCCGTCAATGGTGCTACCGGCTCGGAGGCCTTCCTTGCAGCGGCGCTGTTTGGCTCGATGGGTGCCGGCGATCAGCTGAAGCTGACCCCGTACCAGTCTGCAGCCGAGGCCGCACAGGCTGTGGCAAAGGGCGAAACGAATTTTGCAGTCTCGCATCAGTCCCAGATCCTCGAAACCTACCAGCAGGGCGGCGTTGACGTGGTCTGCGCATTCGACGACAAGGCTATCGAAAACGGCCCCTTCGCAGGCGTTGAGGGCGTTGGCTCCAAGGGCTACCCCTACTTCCGCAACCGCTGCTTCGTCATGGCTCGCAAAGGTACTGACGCCGCAAAGGTTGCCGAGCTGAAAGAGCTGTATGATAAGATCCTCGCCGATGATGAGATGGTCGAGTGGCTGAACGACACCATGCTGCTGGAAGTCGATACCATGACCGAGGACGATGTGAAGGCTCACATTGAGAACGTCAAGAGCATCGTCGAGCAGTATAAGGACATCGTGGCAGGCTGATAAAAAGTCCTCATAGCGACAAAAAGCTGAAGCAGGGGAAGGGGATGACACCGTCCCCTGCTTTTATATTTAAAAAGGAGTGGAAACAGGTGAAAAATCTGATAGAACGCATCGAAACAAGGCTGGACGAATGGGGCGCGAAGCTCGAGGAGAAGAACATCGAGTACCCCGTTGACCTGATCTGCGGCATTCTGTTTCTGGTCATAGGCATCGTGCTGCTGCTCATCATGCCCCAGCAGGTGCAGATCTCAGAAAAGGACGTTGTGAACGGCCGCGCCTTCCCGACGATGCTGGTCTGGCTCATGCTGGCCATGAGCGCCCTTCTGGTGGGCCGGGAGGCATACAATATGGTGATGCACCGTCCGGTCAAAACGAAGACGCTGAATCTTCTGGTGGAAGCAAAAGCTCTGGTCATCGTCCTCATTCTGGTGGTCACCTATCTGCTGGCGGAGATCACAGGTCTGTTCGTGGTGGGTGCCGTGTTCTGCGCGCTGGCCTTCCTGCTGTTTTTCCGTTGCAAGAAGCCCCTCTACTACGCCATCACGGTCTCGATGGCCGTACTGATCTGGGTCGTGTTCCACTTTGTGCTGAATGTTAGTTTCTAAGGAGGCAAAATATGGGTTTGTTTGATTTTATCGGCCCGGCCTCCGGGCTGCTCTTCACCCTCGAAAATATCATCTGGATCAACCTCGGTGTCTTTATCGGTTGTGTGTTTGCAGCCATCCCGGGCCTGAGCGTTATCCTCTGCATCATCCTGTTTCTGCCTGTTACCTACACCATGAAGGCCATTCCCGGCATGATGTTCCTTCTGGGTATCTACTGTGCGGGTGGATACGGCGGCTCGGTGTCGGCCATCCTCATCAACACGCCAGGCACTCCCCACGCGGCGGCTACTATGCTGGACGGTCATCCACTGTCCAAGATGGGCCGCACCAAGGCGGCTCTTAAAATCGCGCTGTATGCCTCCACCTTCGGTGGCATCTTCTCTGCACTGGTGCTGCTCTTCCTCGGCCCGCAGGTGGCCAAAATTTCGGCACAGCTGGGCACGGCGGAGTACTTCATGGTCTGCCTGTTCGGCATGACCATCATCGCAGGCGTTTCGGGCAAGAGCCTTGTCAAGGGCATCATCGCCGCTTGCCTCGGCCTGCTCATCTCCTGCGTGGGCGCAGACCCCATGACCAGCTATGACCGCTTTACCTTCGGCATCCATCGCCTGTATCTGGGCCTCGACCTTGCCGTTACCCTTATCGGCCTGTTCGCACTGGTGGAGATCATCGGCAAGGCGGAGCTGAAGCGGAGCGAGCTGAACCTCCACGCCGGAAAGATCGGAAACGACGACGGCAAGATCACAAAGGATGAGTACAAGCGGATGCTCCGCCCGGTGCTCATCGGCTCTCTCATCGGCTCCTGCGTGGGCATTGTGCCCGGTACGGGCGCTTCGGAAGCCTCTTGGTTCTCCTACAACACTGCAAAGAATATGTCCAAACACCCGGAAGAGTTCGGCCACGGTTCTGTGGAGGGCGTTGCGGCGGCGGAGTCGGCCAACAACGCTGTCTGCGGTGCGACCCTCATCCCCCTGCTGACGCTGGGCATCCCCGGCGACGGCTGCGTGGCCATTATGCTGTCCGCTCTGATGATCAACGGCCTGAACCCCGGCCTCTCGCTCTTTACCACGGATGGTGCGATCATGTACGCCATCATGCTGGGTCTTATCCTTGTGAACATCTTCATGTTCCTGCAGGGCAAGTACCTGACCAGCCTGTTTGCAAAGGTCGTCTCCATCCCCCAGCAGATCCTGACCCCCATCATCGTCATCTTCTGCTTTGCCGGTGCTTACTCGGTGAACAGCAGCTATTTCGACCTGAGCGTTGCGCTGGTGTTCGGCGTGATGGCATGGTTCATGCGTAAGCTGGAACTGCCCGCTGTCCCTGTGCTGTTGGGTATGGTGCTGGGCAACATGACGGAAACCAACTTCCGCCGTGCTTTGCTCATCTCGGATGGAAGCCCCAGCATCTTCTTCGGCAGCGTGTACTGCTGGATCTTCATTGCGCTGATCGTGGTGGTCATTCTCGGCATCCTGCGCGGCAAGATGAAGGAAGCAAAGAACACCAAAGCAGAACAGTAAAGGAAGGTAAAACCATGGCATATAATATCATTTTCTATTTCAGTGACCAGCAGCGCTGGGACACCTGCGGCTGCTTCGGCCAGCCACTGAATATCACGCCTAATCTGGACAAGCTGGCGGCAGAGGGTGTGAAGTTTGACAATGCCTTTTCGCCTCAGCCGGTGTGCGGCCCCTGCCGTGCTCTGTTCCAGACCGGCAAATATCCCACCGAGACCGGTTGCTTCCGCAATAATCTGATGCTGCCCTCCAACATCAAGACGCTGGGCGAGTACATGGAAAAGGATGCCGGCTACGAGACGGCCTATATCGGCAAGTGGCATCTGGCCTCGGACGGTGAGCTGGAAAAAAAGCCCACCGTTGACCACACCATCACCGCTGTTCCGCTGGAGCTGCGCGGTGGCTATACCGGTTACTGGCGTGCTGCGGATGTGCTGGAGTTCACCTCCCACGGCTACGATGGCTATGTGTTTGATGAGAACAACAACCGCATCGATTTCAAGGGCTACCGTGCCGACTGCATTAACCAGTTTGCGCTGGACTATCTTGACCAGTATGCCGGCGAAAAGCCCTTCTTCATGACCGTGTCGCAGATCGAGCCGCACCATCAGAACGACCATAATCACTACGAAGGCCCCAACGGTTCCAAGCAGCGATTCGCAGATTTTGTTCTGCCGGAAGATCTGAAGGCTCTGGGTGGAAACGCAGCGGAAGAGTACCCAGATTATCTGGGCCAGTGTGCCAGCCTTGATGAAAACCTTGGTAAGCTGGTGTCAAAGCTGAAAGAAAAAGGCCTGTATGATAATACAGTTATCCTCTATGCTTCCGACCATGGCTCTCACTTCAAGACCCGCAACCGTGACGCGCACCTGAACGGCTATGATGATTACAAGCGCTCCTGCCATGACGGTTGCCTGCATGTGCCGCTGGTCATCTGTGGCGGCCCGTTCAAGGGTGGCAAGGAGATCACCGACCTGGTCAGCACCGAAAGCATTCCCAAAACTCTGCTGGCTCTGGCAGGCGTGGATGTCGGTGATAAGATGATCGGTGAAAATCTGCTTGACGTTGTGGAAAAGAAAAACCATAATAGAGTCAATGAGGTCTATGCACAGATTTCGGAAAGCCGTTGCGGACGCTGCATCCGTACTGCAGATTATATGTATTCTGTCTATGCACCCGGCGTCAACGGCGGCGAGGCTGCGGCATCGGATGTCTATGCGGATGATTTCCTCTACGACATGAAGAAGGACCCGTGGCAGCTGAACAATGTGGTTGCGGATCCTGCATATGCTGCGGTCAAGGCGGAACTTCGTGAACGTCTGCTGAATTGGATTCAGCACGCGGAAGGCAGCCGCCCCACTATCACCGACTGAAAAGGAGCGCTTGCCCATGCTCTCGGCTGTTGAGAAAAAATCCGATCAGGTTTATCGCTGGCTTCTGGCTTATATTGACGAAAACAAATTTTCCGGGAACCAGCGTTTGCCTTCGGAAAATGCGCTCTGCCGGAAGCTGGGTGTCAGCCGAGAAACGATACGAGTGGCCATCGACCAGTTGGTAGCAGAAGGACTCGTGTACAAGCTCAAGGGAAGTGGGACTTATTTCCACCGGGAAAAAGTAATGACGCGGGATTTGAACACAGATGATGCCCTTTATAAAATCGGCCTTGTCCTGCAGGGACAGGATACAAGTGCCAATTCGGGATTAATCGAAGGGGTTCGCAGTGTTCTGACGCAGGAGCAGGTTGACCTCCATGTATTTCTGACCGATAACAAATTCTGCAACGAACGCCGCTGTCTGGAGACTGTGGTACATCAGAATTTTCACGGTTTCATCGTGGATGGTGTCAAATCGAGCATCCTCAGCCCAAATCTTGACTGCTACAAGGAGCTTTACCGACGTAAGATCCCGGTGATATTCTACAACAACTTCTATCGGAACTTGCGCTGCCCCCGCGTAACGATCAATGACATCGAATGTGCCCATCAGCTGATAGGACGCCTGATGGATGCCGGACACAGCCACATTGCAGGCATCTTCGTGTACGACAACTACCAGAGCGTAGAAAAGTTTCAAGGCATGGCGGAAGCGATGCGAAATCGTGGTTTGGAACTGAACGATGATTACATCAAGTGGTGTATTTCGGACGAAGCCCACAACGAAAGCTATGTCCGTTCCATTGAAAGATTTCTGAAGAGCATCCCTAAATGCACCGCTATCGTCTGCTGCAACTACATCATCTATCGGCTGGTCATGAAAACCCTGCAGAAAATGGGGAAGACTGTACCCGAAGATTATTCGCTGGTCTGTTTTGATTATTCCGAAGAAACTTATCGGCAGGAGGATGTTACCTGCTCTGTGGAGCAAGGCTTCGAGATGGGACGTCAGCTTGCGCTGCGGCTTATGGAGATGATTTCCACCGGCGAATGCGATGACCGGAACTACACTTATGTCATGAAGCCCATCCTCTACGATGGCCATTCCATCCGGAAGATCAAAAAGGTAAAATAAAGATTCTCCCGGAGGCAGTACTGCTCTCCGGGAGAATCTCTTTATCGGTTTTGTTGTGCCAGAAAATGTGCAGCAGTATGCAGGCGCGGAAGCACATAGGCAAAGAACTGCTTATACGCTGCGCAAAAGCGGTTGCTTCCAGAGGCATCCCAATCTCGCTTGCATCCGCCCCGACAGAGCAGCTGATAAGCACATGCTGCGCATTCCGCCGGGCGTTTGCGGCCCTGTGCCAGAAATGTCTGGCTTGTGGGAGAATCAAGCGCATCTTCAACGGTACAGTGGCTCAGATCTCCCAGCTTCCACTCATCCAGAACATAAAAGTCACAGGGATAAAGGCTTCCGTCACCTTCTACGGTAAGATAATGCCCACAGGAACCGGAGGAAGCGCAGGAGGTAGGCGGCATTCCCAGCAGGATACGCAGATAGTCCTCAAAATTGCGAACGCTGATATAATTGCCTCGTTGCAGCTGCTGATACCAAGTATCAAAGACGCCGCACAGAAAACGACCATAAAGTTCCGGCGTTAGAGAATATGCCTGCCCTCCAATCGTATCAAGTGGGTCAAGACATGGGATGAATTGCAGATTGTGCTGTCCCAACTCGCAGAGGCTTTTGAAGGCTCGCTGCGGCTTTCTGGCCAGCTGTCCGGTTACAACACAGAGCAGATTCGTTTCGACCCTGTAGGCATCCAGCAGCGCAAGCGCATGAGTTACTTTATCCCATGTGCCCTGCCCAGCTGCGTCCAGCCGATAGAGATCATGGTTCTCCTGTGTGCCGTCCAGAGAGAGGCCTACGAGGAAAGAGTTGGCTTTGAAAAAGGAAGCCCACTCTTCATCCAGACAAATGCCATTGGTCTGGATGCTGTGGAATACGGAGATATTGCGTTGCATGGAACGCTCCGTTTCCAGAAAGAACCGGAAAAAATCCAGTCCGGCAAGGGTCGGTTCGCCGCCCTGAAACAGAAAATGGATACTGCCACCGTCCTCTGTGGCGGCAAAGGCTTTTTCAATCAGCTCTTTTGCCATTTCATGTGAAAGCAGGCCCATATTTTTGCAGGCTCGGCTGTTGGAAACATCATCGTAAAAGCAGTACCGGCAACGCAGATTGCACAGGCTGGACGCTGGCTTGACGAGAAATGTATTATGTTTCATAGAGATTCCCTCCGTGCTTCGCAGTTCTTAAAACAAGGATACCGGAAAATACGGGCTTTCGCAAGCAGTAACAGTTAAAAGCTGTTTGAAATAGTAAGAAAACAAATATAGTTGTCCGAAAATCAAAAAAGGAGAAGAAAACTTGTATGGATGAAAATAAAACATACGGTACACGGTTAGCACGGCTTTGGAAGCTGTTTTTGAGTACGCTGTACATTAGCAGCTTTACCTTCGGCGGCGGCTTTGTCATCGTGACCTTTATGAAGAAAAAATTTGTAGATGAGCTGCACTGGATCGATGAACAGGAAATGCTGGATATGACAGCGTTGGCGCAGTCCTCTCCGGGCGCAATCGCGGTCAATGCTGCAATTCTGGTAGGCTGGCAGGTAGAAGGCTTGATTGGAATGATCGTGGCAGTGTTGGGCACCATCATCCCACCTATGGTCATTCTTTCAGTCATTTCTGTGTTCTACAATGCTTTTGCCACCAATCGCTATATCGCGTTGTTACTCAAGGGAATGCAGGCTGGTGTGGCGGCGGTCATTCTGGATGTTGTATTCGATCTCGGCGGCAAGGTGCTGAAGACCCGCTCATGGGTGTATATTGTCCTGATGGTCGCAGCGTTTGTCGCAAATACGGTGTTTGATGTCAATGTGGTGGTGGTCATCCTTGCCGCTGCAGTATTCGGCGTGGTGCTGGCTCTGGTCCAGTGGAAAAAAGGTGGTGCAAAATGATCTACTTACAGCTTTTTCTCAGCTTTTTGCAGGTGGGTATGTTCAGCGTAGGCGGCGGCTATGCGGCCATGCCGCTGATCCAGAGCCAAGTGGTGGAACAACATGGCTGGCTGACGATGCAGGAGTTTACTGACCTCATCACGATTGCAGAAATGACCCCTGGTCCCATTGCGGTCAACTCGGCAACTTTTGTTGGTTTGCGTATCGCGCAGGTACCCGGAGCCATCATTGCAACACTAGGTTGCATTACACCGGCGCTGTTCTTTGTTTCACTTCTATCCTACATCTATCGTAAATACAAGGATATTTCTCTGCTGCAAAGTGTTCTGGCCTGCCTGCGTCCGGTCATTGTAGCACTTATCTTTGGTGCAGGTCTTTCTATACTGTCTATGGTAGTATTCGGAGGTAAAGCAAAAGCGTTTAGGAATGTAGATTGGATTGGTATCAGCAGTTTTGCAGTTGCGTTCTTTGCGTTGCGCAAGCTCAGGTGGAACCCCATTCTGACCATGTGCCTGTGCGGCGTGGCCGGGCTTGGACTTCACATTTTGCTCGGAATATAATCTTAAGACAATTTGTCTGTTGGAATCATGAAAATAAATCATTGGGCTTGCAATCAGGGCAAAACTGTGGCATATGTATTATACGAAACATTGCTTTAATGAACGTATTACCGTTCAATGACGTATAAAATGGAGGTGCCCGCCATGACCGCCGTGATCTACGCCCGCTATTCCAGCGACAACCAGCGCGAAGAATCCATCGAAGGCCAGATCCGGGAATGCACGGCTTATGCCGAGAAAAACGGCATCACCATCGTCAAGCACTATATTGACCGTGCTATCTCCGCCAAGACGGACAACCGCCCGGAGTTTCAGCAGATGATTAAGGACAGTGACAAGAAGCTGTTCGACAAGGCAGAGGACGACTATCTGCTCACCACCAAGCTGTTCTGCAGCTGCTGCGGTGCACTGATGTTTGGCGAAAGCGGTACGAGCCGGACGGGAGAAGTCCACCGCTATTATAAATGTGCGACTGCCAAAAAGAAGAAGGGCTGTAAGAAGAAAACCGTCCGCAAACAGTGGCTGGAAGATCTTGTGGTCAACCAGACCATGCAGCTTGTGAAAGACGATGTCGCCATGGAATCCATCATCGCCAAGGTCATGGAGCTGCAAGACCGGGAGAACACTAATCTTCCCCTCTATGAGAAGCAGCTCCGGGATGCGGAATCGGGTATCCAGAATATGCTCAATGCGATTCAGGCCGGTATCCTGACCAGTTCCACCAAGGAGCGGCTGGAGCAGCTGGAAGAAACCAAGCGTGAGCTTGAAGCCCGCATTGCAGAGGAAAAGCTGGCAAAGCCGAAAGTAACCGAAGAGTTCATCCGGTTCTGGCTGCTGCGTTTCCGCAAGCTGGATATGCGCCTGAAAGACCAGCGGCAAGCGTTGGTGGATACGTTCATCAATGCGATTTACCTGTATGATGATAAGGTTTTGATAACCTTCAACTATAAAGAAGGTACACAGACCATCACGTTTGAAAATGTTGCAGAAGCAACATCAAAGAGAAATGGTTCGGATTTGGATTGCATTTCTGCACCAAGAAAAAGCAGAACACGTTCGTGTTCTGCTTTTTCTTTTCGGTGCGAAAGAGGACTTGAACAGGGCGGCGGTGCGCAGCACCGCAAGCAATCAGCCCAGTGGGCTGTTGCTTAGCCCGCGGTTTCCAACCCCTAGGAATGTCTAACAAGAGGACTGCCGCTGCCGGAGAATCTCCTGTACCGCGTTGGTTGAAGCGATATTCACATAAAGCCTTTCTGGAAACATCCTCAGCGGATAAGAGGACTTGAACAGCACGGCCCCACCGCAGGCGGGGCAACAAAAGCCCCAGTGGGGCTTTTGTTAGTGCGCGGTTCCCAACCCGTAGGAATGTCTAACAAGGTGCATGCTGCTAACACATTCGTGTACTGGTTCTTTTTTTGTCTCTGTGCGGGATTTGAACAGGGCGGCGGCATAATCGTCCTTCAGGTAAGGGTAACCGACCGTTTTGGAGAGGAAGCCGGTGCCGCCGCCAAGGATGAGATGCGGAGTGTCCGGACTGTTTGCGACGGGGTGGCCCTGCGGGAAGTGCGATAGGAAGGCATCCTGATAAAAGCGGCTGAACTCGGCGATGGCTTCCAGCAGGGCATCCTTTGTAATGGGATGGGCATACCGGTTGAGAATGCTCTGGTCCAGCGTCAGCCGGAAGCGGATGGTCTCGCCCGGACGCACGCATTCCTGATAGAGGGGCAGATCTTTGGCGTCACCGTCAAAGTCCTCGACCCGGGCAGCGGAAAGGGGCGAGATCAGGGTGCGCCCGGTCAGGATCAGCTTGTCGTTGCCGATGGGGGCGCTGTCGGAGACCTGGATACCACGGAAAATGCTGTCCAGGATGTCGTCGGCGGCAGCACCGGATCTCAGCTTGTTGGCATAGCTGCCCTCCGGGAATACGTAATCGTGGTTGACCTCAAACGCTTCCAGAGTACGTTTTTTGCCGGGGGCCGGCGTCTCGTGCAGCAGATGCACCAGCCACGCCGTGCGCAGCGCGCCTTTCAGGCTGCTGCCGGGAATATAGGCGCGGCCGTAGGCGTCGCGCTGAAATTGATGGATCTCCTTGGTGCCGTTGTAACCGGCCGTAACCGGCGCTGGTGCGGCCGCCGATCCCGCTCAGGCCCAGAAGGGTGAAGAGCTCCTTCAGCATCTTGAGCTGGTCGTTGCCCTCACAGGCACACAGAACATACAGGCCGCAACCTGCGTGCAGGCGGTACAGGCCGACAAAGTACGGCTTGGCGTCGGCACCGTCGGTCACGCTGGCCTTGGTCTGCTCGTAGGCCTGGCCAAAGCTCTGGTCCAGCTCGTCCAGCGGGTAGGTGCCGCTGTGCAGGCTGGCGGTGTAGCGGTCGAATTTGGAGGCCGGGATCCAGGCAAGCTTTTTGACCGCCTTGCGCTCAACGGTGGAAAGCTCGGCAGGGGATGTGGATGCGGCGATCGGCTTGGGCAGGTAAAAGGAATCCCCCCGCCAGGGTATGGCATCGCTGATGCGCAGGGCGTCCGCATCGGCAGAGACGAGAAGCTCCTCCAGTGCGGGCTCGCCGTACACTTCCAGCGCCGTGTGGCACAGGGCCGAAAAAATCGTGTCGGCGCGCAGGGTCAGGGCAGAGGACTGGGAGCCGACCGCCGAGTCGGAACCGCCGAAGTGGACGGCGGTATCAAACGCCAGCTTTAGCAGAAAATAGTTCATACTCTTCGACCTCGGTTTTGAAGGTTTGGCGGATGCCGTCCAGATCAACGTTCGGCGTCTCCGGGTAAGGAATCACCTGGAAGCTCTGGAAGCTCACACGGCCGTTGCCGCAGGAGCCGTGCCCGCCAAGGTAGTCCAGCTGGAGCAGCTTCATGGCCTTGGACAGAAGCGAAAGGTCCTCTTCCATCTCTTTGGGGTCGGACAGGTTGTAAACGATGTTGACCCCGAACCGGCAACCGGCAACAACGCGCTCGATCTGGCGCGGGGTGGCCTTGGAGGTAAGGCGGTTGATCGTGTTCTCCGACTTGACTTCGGTCACGCCCACGCCTTTCAGCTGATCGGAGTTGAGCAGAAAGGCGTCCGCAAACTGCAGCCGCGCAAAGCGGACCGGTTCAGAGCCGCCGAACATCCGCAGGATCACCTCGCCGTCTGCGGAAAAATCCGGCAGCGTTTCGCCGTTGATACAGCTGCGGCGGGCAAGCAGGTAGACGCACCGTGCAAAATTGACCTGGTCCTCCCGGGTATTGCGCAGCAGGTCGGTCAGGTTGTACAGCATGGAATTGCCGCGGTGGTCGTCGTCCTTTTTCTGGAACTGCGCAAAGAACTGCTCCAGACAGGGTATCTTCTCGCCCAGCACCTTGTCCCGCAAAACATCCCAAGAGTAAGTGTGGTCGGGCGCGGCGTCGAACAGTGCGGCACCGTTCTTGTCGGGCAGCTTTTTGGCTTCGTCCTCCAGCGCGGCGGTCTGCTCGGCTGCGGCGCGGAACAGGTTGACGTACTTCATCCGCTGCACGGGGTCGGTCTGATCCGGCTGTTCAAAGCCGGCAAGAAAGGCCTGCCCCAGATTGTCCACGTCCATGCGGCAGATGGCGACGCGGCGGATGCCCTCCGACTGGTCGGCAAGATCCTCGATGCGGTTGCTGGCGGCATAGTCGCCGACGAACAGGTTGATGGACGGGCTGAGCGTCCGCACCAGCCGGTTCTTGGTGTAGGAACGCACAGCGTCGGCGCAGAGGACGGAGTCGTTCGAGAACGAAAGGAACCGAACTGGCAAAGCAGCTGGCCGCCTATGAGCTTGCCATGCTGGGGGTGCCGGACGGGACAGAGATCACGGTCCAGCCGCTCGACGAGGACCGGTTGGGCTACTACAGCGCTGCTTCCCGGCAGATCGTGCTTTCCCGCTCTGTGCTGGAAAGCGGGAGTGCGCAGGAGACCATGGACACCATCGCCCACGAGGCGTTTCATGTACAGCAGGCTTATGTGGTGGAAAACATCGACTGGGACGATGCCGCGACCCAGGCGGCCTACTACAACCAGGCCAGACGATGGCTGCGGAACTATCAGAATGGGTACGTCTCGGGCGAGGAGGACATCCTGAGCTATTACTTCCAGCCGGTGGAGGTCGATGCCAGAGCCTATGCAGCAGAAGAGACCGAGCGCCTGCAGGGGCTGATCGACAAAGAGCTGCAGAAAGAGACCTGACAAGAAAAGCAGAGCATCCCGCAGAAGGGGAGCGCTCTGCTTTTTCAATATTCCCGAAACGCCGGTTCTGCGGTATAATGGAGCCGGATGGACCGGCCTGCCGTGTCGGACGCGGACCGGAAACGAAAGGAGCTCTTGTTTATGGAAAAAACGCTGCGCAGCTGCGCGGATCAGATCGTGGAAGCCAGCATCCGGGCGGTGCTGCCGGACGAGGCCGTCCGCCGTGCGCTGAAGGATTTTCACCCGGAAGGGCGCACGGTGCTGGTGGCCGCCGGAAAAGCCGCATGGCAGATGGCACATGCTGCCGTTGCCGTGCTGGGGCATGTGGACGGCGGTGTGGTCGTGACCAAATACGACCATGTAAAAGGGAAGATCCCCGGCGTGACCTGCTGCGAGGCAGGCCACCCGGTGCCGGATGCCAACAGCTTTGCCGCCACCCAGAAGGCGCTGGAGCTGGTGCAGGGCCTGCAGCCAGAGGACACGGTGCTGTTCCTGCTTTCCGGCGGCGGAAGTGCACTGTTTGAAAAGCCGCTCATCCCTGCAGAGGAGCTGCAGGACATTACGTCCCAGCTGCTGGCCAGCGGCGCGGACATCGTGGAGATGAACACCATCCGCAAGCGTCTGTCCGGCGTCAAGGGCGGGCGGTTCGCGCAGGCTTGCGCCCCGGCACAGGTGTTCAGCATCGTCCTCAGCGACATTCTGGGCGACCCGCTGGATATGATCGCCAGCGGCCCGGCGGTGCCGGACACCT
>OOBO01001484.1_pt1 | contig 15803 bp, 7 predicted proteins | sample 1671031 | NCBI WGS metagenome assembly OOBO01 (sample SAMN06348115, study PRJEB24527) | human gut metagenome | biome: human gut; feature: ankylosing spondylitis patient; material: feces | host: Homo sapiens | place: China | collected 2015-10 | reverse complement strand
AACTCCCGGGTGACGGTCTCTGCCACCGCCACCGCCGAGTGCTGGCAGTTCAGAGGCTGGACCGACAGCAAAGACCAACCCGTGAGCGACTGGTCAAGGTTTACCTACACCACGACCAATGCCCACGAGACCCTCACCGCCCACTATGAGCGCGTGGCTACCAGCCGCCTCACCATAGCCTACGACCCCTCGACAGTAAACAAGGAGAGCACCAGCGAGTATAAGATGGGCACCATCGTGCATCTCGAAGCTCGCACCTACTCCAACTTCACCTTCGTCAACTGGACCAACAGTGCCGGCGACGAGATGAGCCGCGAGCGCAACTTCGACTACAAGGTGACCGCGGCCGACGAGACCCTCACCGCCCACTACCGCTTCACCCCCGGCAGCCCCGGCGAGCCCTCGGAGACCAAGCCCCGCCACTGGGTACACTTCTCTGCCGAGCCGGAAGCGGCTGCTTCGTTCTCGCAGAGCAAGAGTTTCCAGGTGTCGGAAGGCAGCTGGTTCAGCATCTCGGCGTATGACAACAACAACTACGTACTGAAACAGTGGACCCAGGACGGCAAGGTGGTCGGCACGGCCAACGGCTATGGCGCCACGATGGGCACCGAAGACATCAGGTTGGTGGCCCACTATGTCTATCAGCCTCCGTCGCCCGCAGACCCATCGACCGACAAGAACCACCACTTCGCGCTCTACGCCACATCGACCTCCATCTACCGTGGCGAGACCACCCTGATGCCTATCTATATGGAGAACACCTTCGGCATCAAGCAGCTCACCTTCACGCTGGTATTGCCCGACAACATCCAGGCCGACGCCTCACGGATAGAGACCACGCTGCGCACCTCGGCGTATAGCGTGACAGCCAGTCAGGACGGCCAGCGGCTCACGGTCAACATCAGCGGTGGCACACAGATAAGCGAGAGCAACGGAGCCGTGGTGCGCATCCCCGTGACCACCCTCAGTGCCATCGAAGACGGCGTCTACGACGTGAGCTTTGCCGACATCAGCGCCATCAATGCCAACGACAATGCCGTCACCTTCAGTTCTCGTCCTGGCAAGATAAGCGTCGTCACCCTCGAGGAGGGCGACCTGCAGGCACAGTTCTCCGTAGACCGCTACATGAACCGCGCCCAGTTTACCAACCTGAGTACCGACAATGCACGCAGTTTCGCGTGGGACTTCGGCGACGGCACCACCAGCACCGAGCGCAACCCCATGCACATCTATGCCGAGGCTGGCAGCTACACGGTCAAGCTCACCGCCCGAGGCGTCATCAAGACCGCCGAGGCAGAGCAGACCATCGTGATAAACCCCGCCAACACGTGGACAGCCAATGGCGACTACACGCTGGACGCCACGGCGGTGGGTGCGCGCAACTTCACCTCGCTCCACGAGGCGTTCAGCCTGCTGTCACAGTGTACTCCCGACGGTGCCATCAGCATCCGCGTGGCTGGCGCCAAGGACCACACGCTCGACGCGACCGATGCCGCCACGCTGGCTCTCGTCAAGACGCTTACCGACAAGCTGGCGGCTGCCAAGGTCAAGATGACCTTCAGCAACGAAGCCCAGCGCAAGATTACCATCAACTTCAGCGCGGGTTCCAACCAGGCCCGTCTGCAACAGCTCATGGCGCTGCTGCCCCATCTGGAGGGTGTCAATGCCGACATGGCTATCAACGGTGCCGTCATCCTGGCCTCGGAGATAGGCCGATACAGCAGCCAGACCATCTGTTCGGGCACTCAGACCCAGCCCGAGACATTCACCTCTATCAGCACCAGCGACAAGGTAAAGGTAAGGTGGACTGCCAGCGTGGCAGAGGGTTGCCAGGTCGAGGACTATCAGGCCATAGGCACCGGCAATCTGCCCGCCATGACGCTCACCAACAAGGGCACCGCCAAAGATCTGGTGACCTACCACGTAGAGGTGACCCTCGACGGCACGCCCATATATACATATATATATAAGGTATACGTGAAGCCCGTCATCACGGGTCGCAAGCTCTCTCTCGGTGTGCCCGACAACAACGCACTCAAGGACTTTGCTCCTGTCTACTTCACCTGGACCGGCCTGAGTGCAGGCGTCGAGGGCTACAGCGTCCATCTGCGTCGCACCGACATCGAGGCCGACGAGGTAGTCAAACGTACCACCGGCACCGCCATCTCGCTCGATGTGGCAGAGGGTGCCACGTATGAGTGGTACGTCACCGCCCACGGCGAATGTGGTGAGACCGTAGACAGCGAGAGACGCACGCTCAACATCAGGTATCTCGCCGACCTCGAAGTGGTATCAATCACGGTGCCCGAGGAGGTCAAAGCCAATACCGACTTCACCATCAAGGCCGTGATACGCAATGTGGGTCGCGGCGCCACCACCAACGCGTGGAACGACGCAGTACACTACAGCCGCAATGCCGACTTCTCGGGCATCAAGGATGTGGCTTATCAGACCCACTACGGCACGGTGGAGCCAGGAGGCGAATACGAAGTCACATTCACGGTGAGAAGCCCCGAGGCATCGGTGGGCACCGCCTACTACAATGTCTACGCCAATGTCCACTCGGGCGAGAGAGAGAACAACCGCAGCAACAACTGTATGAATGCCGACCCCGTAGCCATCGTAGACCGTTATATCGCCGACGCCGACTATCTGGCGTTGAAAAAACTATGGCAAGCCACCAACGGCGAGGTATGGATAAAGACATGGAAGATAAACTCCAGTGCGATAACCGCGATGGGCTGGCCCGGCGTAACCTTCGACACCGAGGGCCACGTCACCTCCATCAACCTCAGCAACAACAACCTCCAGGGCGAACTGCCCGTAGAGGGTTTCCAGATGGACCATCTCACCTCGCTCAACCTGAGTCGCAACAGTCTGAGGGGCAACGTATCTGCCTTCTGCCGACAGTTGCCCAAGCTGGAGAAGCTCGACCTGAGCTACAACCAAATCTCGGAAATCACCGACCTGCTTCCCGCCACCATCACATCGGTCGACCTGAGTTATCAGAACGAAGGCAAGAGCCTACAGACCATACCTCTACAGGCGTGGACCGTAGGTGACCAGGGCGCAGGGGTGACTCTCAACTCGCTGTTGGCATACAGCCACGCTGGGCAGCACTTCAACGGCCGTCCCACGCTGCGCTTCTACACCGTGAAGGGCGAGAACTATGTGGGCGAGATGGTCTACCGCGACGGCGCTTACCGCTACGACTTGGGCGGAGACTACCGTAAGCCGAGCGGCACCGAGTTTGTCGTACGCCCGCAGTACTGTCCGGCGGCCGGAACCCGCATGAGGGCGACGCTGGCTTGGGCCAAGGGCGACGCCAATGCCGACGGCGGCATCGATGTACTCGATGCCCAGCATACGCTCAACTATATTATGGGTACGCAGAGTGGCTCATTCAACTTCATGGCTGCCGACACCTACGCCAGCAACTCTATCAATGTGCAGGACGTGGTGGCTACCATCAACCTGTTTATAGGCACCGAAGAGAGCAGCGAGGCTATGGCTGTGCGCATGTCACGCATCAAGGCTCGCGGAGCGGCTACCGCCAACAGGCTGGCTATGGCCGACGGCGAGCTGTGGATAGATGCCGCCGACAATGTGGGCGCCATCGACATCACGCTCAAGGGCGTCGCTGCCACCGATGTCAAACTGGCACTCAGCTCGATGCGCTACCAGATGGTGACCCGCAACACCCGCGACGGAGTGCGCATAGTCATCATCAGCCCCACGGGCGACAGCATGAGCGGACACCGCTGTCTGCTCAGGACCACCCGCCCGGCACGTGTCGCCCGCGTAGCGGCTGCCGACACTGAGGCCCAGCCCATAGCTGTGGAGATAGGCGACGGTACCGCCACCGGCATAGACACCATCGATGCCGACAGCCACGACCGCAAGCTCTACGACATCCAGGGCCGCAAGCTCGAGCAGACCCAAGGCCACGGCATTTATATCGTGAACGGAAAGAAAATGATTTGTAAGTGAAACTGAAGACCATGAAGATGAAAGAAAAAGCAATATATATCCTGCTGCTACTGGTGGCCATGACCTTAGGCGCCAAGGCACAGAACACCATCTCTGTGGCCCACCTCACGGGCGGACAGGGCAAGGATGTGATGATACCCATAAGCATGGACAACAACGAGGACGTGGTGGCGCTGCAGTTCGACCTGCAGCTGCCCTTCGCCAAGACCTCGGGCAAGCAGCCCACGCTGACCAACCGCAACACCAACGGCCACACCGTATCGGTGAGGGGCATGGGCAGCAACCGCTACAGGGTGGTAATCGTGAATATGAGCAACAAGCCCATCGCTGGAAGCGGCGGCGTGCTGCTCAACTTCCCCATGACGGTGCCCACGGGGCTCGACCCCGAGAGCGTCCACGCCATCACGCTGAGCGATGTGGTGATAACCAACCGCAACGGCGACAATATCCAGACTGGCTCTACCAATGGTAGTTATACCATCCAGCGCGCGCCGAGCCCCGACCTCGAAGTGAGCGATGTGGCCATCAGGCAGACCACGCTCACGCCGGGCGAGAGGATCAGCGTCAGCTGGAAGGTGAGCAACGTGGGCAATGCCGACACGCGCAGCGGATGGACCGAGAAGGTTTACCTCGTCAACACCGAGACCGAGGAGGCTGTATACATTGGCAATGTGTACTTCAACAACACCATGCTGCAGGGCGGACACACCGCGCGCAGCGCCGAGTTTGTGCTCTCACAGACGGTGGGTGTCGACGGTGAAGTGGCTGCCAAGGTGGTGGTCGAGCCCAACAGCAACACGGGCGAATATGCCACCGACAGACTCAACAACACCGCCATCGGCGGCAAGGCAACGGTCGGGAAGCTGCTCTTCCTGACCGCCCCAGCCACCCGGTTGAAGGAAGGCCAGAGCATGCGTCTCCAGCTGAAGCGCAGTGGTAACCGCGCTACCGACGAGACCTACAGCGTGGCCACCTCGCTGCCCGACCACGTGAGCGTGACTACCCAGGTGACGATAAGAGCCGGACAGTCTACAGCTACCTTCGATGTGACGGTACCCGACAATGACTACGTCAACTCCTACAAGGCTGCCAGCGTGACGGTGACCAAGGCCCACGGCTATCCCGCCGACGTGGCTGTCAGCTTCGACATCGAGGACAACGAGTTGCTTCCCCTCAGCCTGCAGCTCGACAAGAGCGAGTACAACGAGGGCGAGTCCATCAAGCTCAGAGTGAGCGTGCCCTATCGTATCGAGGGCGAGGAACTGACCGTGAGCCTGAGCATAGAGAAACCACGCCGCTTCCGACTGCCCCAGACCTTCACCTTCCCCGACGGTGCCACCGAGGCGGTGATAGACATTCCCATCGTCCAGGACAATCTGCCTGCCAACGACGAGACCATCAAGATTATCGTCTCTGCCGACCACCATCTCACGGCCAGCACGCTCTTCATCCTCCACGATGACGACGTGCCAGCCATCAGCATGACGCTGCAGCCCACCACGGTAAGCGAGGCGGCGGGTTACAATGCCGTCTACGCCACCATAACCCGCAACAGCGCGGTGAACAGCAAGATTACGCTGAAACTGAGCGACGACAGCAACAACGAACTCTACTACACCCAGACCATCACCATGAACGAGGGCGTGGAAGAGGTGACCTTCCCCATCGGAGTCAAGGACAACCAGAAGGTCGACGGCACACGCACGGTCAAGTTTACCGCTGCCGTCTACATCACCGACTGTGGCTGCTCGGCTATAGGCAACAAGCAGACCACCGTGACAGAGACCATCACCATCACCGACAATGACGGTCCCACGCTGAACATCACCTCAGACAAGACCACCATTCTCGAGGGCGACGCCACCGGCGCACAGCTCACCATAAGCCGCAACGACGACACCTCCCAGCCGCTCACCGTGGCGCTCTCTGCCAAGGGCAACGACCTCGACTTTGCCCAGACCGTCACCATACCCGCCGGCAAGGAGAGCGTCACCACCCCGTTTGTGGCGCTGAGCAACTCGACCACCGAGGGCAACCGCACCATCTCGGTCATGGCGAGCAGCGAGGGCTATAGCCCCGGCACCGTGTGGCTGCTCATCTCCGACCAGACGCTGCCCGACGCCGAGATGCAGAAGCCCGAAGTGGCAGCCGGTGTCGAGGCTGGCTCGCAGGTCAAGGTGATGCTCCACATCAAGAACGTGGGCGCCATAGCCATGCCTCAGTCCACACCCATCACCGTGACTCTGGCCGACGCCACCACGACCCTGCAGACCGACAAGCCCATCGCCCCGGGACAGACCTATGACACGTGGGCAGAGGTCAAGGCACCCGCTGTGCCCGGAACCTACCGCGTGACAGCCCACATCAACCCCGACGGCAAGGTGACCGAGCTGCAGACGATGAACAACAGCAGCACGATAGACATCAAGGTGGTGGCTGCCTATACCTTCACCATCACCGCAGCCAAGGACAAGTATCTCTTCGGCGACAAGGTGGTGCTCACCGGTAGTGTCAAGCGCACCGACGGCACAGCCGCTGCCGGCATAGAGGTAGAGCCCTACATCGTCTACGCACGTTCGCGCACCCGACTGGCAGCCGTAAGCGACGCCGCCGGCAACTTCTCCATCGACTATACCATACCCGCGGGTATGGGCGGAGAGTTCGGCTTCGGCGTATGCACCCCTGGTGAGAACCTCGCCACCGAGAAGGGCAACTTCAAGGTCTATGGCTTCAGCCGTACCACCACCGACTATATCACCAACAAGCTCTTTGTGGGCGAGCCCTTTGTGGGCAAAATCCAGCTGAAGAACATGTCCGACCTCGACCTGCACAATGTTCGCGTGGCCTGTGCCGATGCCGGAGCCTACACCGTCAGCTTCAGCACGGTGGCTGTATTGCCGGGCAACGGCACAGCCGAGATTACCTATACCCTGCTCTCCACGGCGCTGTCCAAGACCAAGGACTGGGACAAGCTGGTCTTCGCCATCACCACCGATGAGGGCGCACGCCTCGATGTGACCACCTACAACTACACCAATGAGCACACGCCCACGCTGGTGGTCGAGACCAACAGCATCAACACCACGGTGACCAAGAACAAGACCCGACTCTACCCGCTCGTCATCACCAACACCGGACTGGCGCCCACGGGCAAGATTACCGTAGACCTGCCCAAGGCTCTGTCTAAGTTCATCAGCCTCGCCACACCCGCCACCATGCCGTCGATGGCCACCGGCGACAGCGCCACGGTGATGCTGAGGTTCAATGCCGCCGACTTCGATGTCAACATCATCCAGAAAGGCAGCATAGCCATCAACTGCGAGAAGGGAGACGGCAAGCAGGTCTTCTTCAATGTCAAGGTGGTAAGCGAAGACAAGGGCAGCCTCAAGGTGCGTGTACAGGACGAAAACACCATCTATGGCAACAAGAACGGAGAGCGGCCCTATGTGAGCGGAGCCACCGTCAGACTCACCGACTACAACACCGGCGCGCTGGTGATGAGCGACGTGACGGGCGACGACGGCTACGTGCTCTTCGAGCATCTCAACGAGGGATATTATCATCTCAATGTGACCGCCGAGAAGCACGACTCCTACAGCCAGAACGTACTGGTAAGCCCCGGCGATGTGACCACCCATCTCGCCACCATCAGCTATCAGGCCATCACCGTCAACTGGGATGTCGAGGAGACCGAGGTGGAAGACGAGTACGAGGTGGTGACCAAGGTGACCTTTGAGACCTACGTGCCGGTGCCCGTGGTAGACATCACCGCGCCCGACATGCTCATTCTGAAGGACATCCAGCCCGGCACCACCACGCTCATGAACGTGGTGCTGCGCAACCGCGGACTCATAGCCGCCCAGGATGTAAACTACTATCCCCCCACCGCCCACGGGTTTACCTTCATGCCGATGGTCGAGCACACCGGACTGACCCTGGCGCCCGAACAGAGCTACGTGATACCCGTCCTGGTGATGCACACCGAAGACTTCGACAACCCGCAGTTTGCGCCCCACGTGAAGCGACTGATGCCACGACGCGCCTCGTCGTCGGAGAAGAACTGCAAGGGCAAGATGGGCACCGACTACAAGTGGCCCTGCGGAGCCGGAAGCAAGTACTCGTATCTGGAGAAGCCCATCCAGTGGGCTTACGGCAACGACAGCGACTGTAAGAACACCACCAACGAAGGCGTAGAATGGACTCCACCCACGCAGATGGGACGCCCAGGCGGACCGGGCGGCCCCGGCCACAATGCCACCGTCACCATCAATCCCGGTGGCGAGGCTGTGGCAAAAGCCGTCATCACGCTCATGTGCGAGGTCTGCAACTGCGTATGCGTAGACCCCGTGGCATGGCTGCCCTGCGCCACCAGCGGCATCATGGTTGCCCAAGGTTCATGGGACGGCGTCCAGGGCGCCAAGGGCTGTGGCAATGAGCTCGTGCAGTGGGCTGTAGGGATGGCGCTCGGCCCCGCCGGCAAACTGTCGTGTCTGGTCAAGCCCTTCGACCCCGACAAGGCGCCGATGGCAAAGGCTCCCGCCGACGACGACTCCAAGCCCACCGTGCTGCCCGCCCTGCTCGAGTCGTCGGGCAGAAAGCAGGTGATGTACTGGCGTTACTATGAGTCGTTCTTCAACTACAATGCCGAGCTCACCGGTGCCCGCGAGGCGCTCGCCACCGAGGGCTTCTACGACGAACTCGTGAGCGCACTCGCCGACATCGACTTCGCCCTAAAGAAGATGCAGAACGATGGCGACCTCTGGGACTTCGACCTCTCCACGATACCCGCCACCACCACCGTCGACGACAAGTCGCAGGGACTGGGTGCCTACCTCACCTCGCTCATGCCCAACAAGCGCGCCAACGTGGCCGACTTCTCGCTGCGCAGTTATGTGGAGCGCATCCGCAACAAGTGGCGCAAGCTCGAAGGCATGGACTACGACAGCGACAACCATCCCGACGAAGACAAGCTCGCCCGCATAGTACGCGAGAGAGACGACATCGTGGCACAGATGGTCGACATGGGCTTTGCCACCCTCGACGACCTGATGAACAGCGCCCGCAAGGACTGGCTGCTCTACCAGGAGACTGCCTCGCAGAACACCTGCGCCGAGGTGAAGCTCGAAATCAAGCAGAAGCTGGTGCTCACCCGACAGGCATTCCGGGGCACGCTGACCATCGACAACGGCTCAGCCTCTGACATGAGCCACATCATGGTCAATGTCAACGCCACCAACATGGAGACCGGAGCCATAGCCACCCGCCACGAGATGGAGATACAGGTAGAGAAGATAGAAGGCTTCGGAGGCGAAAAGGACGGCGAGTGGACCCTCCCCGCAGGCAAGAAGGGTGTAGCCACATTCCTCTTCATACCCACCAAGTATGCCGCACCCGAGAATGTGACTACCTACAGCTTTGGCGGAACGCTCGCATTCAACGACGGCGCCACCGACCAGACCCGCTCGCTCTTCCCCGTGAGCCTGCAGGTGAAGCCATCGCCCGACCTCGACCTCACGTATTTCATGCAGCGCGACATCTATGGCGACAACCCGCTTACCGAGGACGTCATAGAGCCCGTGGTGCCAGCCGAGTTCTCCGTGCTCATACACAACAAGGGCAACGGCGACGCCAACAACGTGCGCATGATTACCCAGCAGCCACAAATCGTGGACAACCAGAAGGGACTCATGATAGACTTTGCCATACTCAGCTCGAGCCTCAACGGAGGCGAGAAGACCATGGCGCTCTCCAGCGATGTGGCCACACAGTTTGGCACCATCAAGGCGGGCGAGGCGTCGTATGCCACATGGGAGCTCACCTCGTCGCTGCTCGGCCACTTCACCCAGTACGATGTGAGCGTGACCCACGTCACAGACTATGGCAACCCCGACCTCTCGCTCCTTAACCGCGTATCCATACACGAGCTGATACACAGCATCAATGCCAGGATAGGCGAGAAGACCTACCGCGCATGGATAACCAACGACTATCCCGACGCGTTCGACGACCCAGACCATATCTACTTCGCCAACGGCACCGACGAAGACCTCGTGGCGCTGCGCGATGCCACCAGGATAGAGGCGCTCGGCGACAGCAAGTACCGCATCACCGTCGATGTGGCGCAGAGGCAGTGGTTCTACACCTCGGTGGCCAATCCGGCGGGCAAGTATGCCAAGATACTGAGCATCAAGAACGAGACCACGGGCGAGACCCTCGATGCCGACAACTTCTGGACCACCGACTACACGCTGCAGGACGGCATAGACCCGCTGCTCGACTACCGTCTGCACATAGCCGACCTGAGCAGCGGACCCGGTGCAGTGAAGTACATAGTGGAGTTTGAGCCGATGCCCGAGCTGCGACTCGATGTGGTAAGCATCGAGACCGTGCCCGAAGACGACCAGATAGCCGAAAAACCCATCACCGAGCTTACGGTCAAGTTCAACAAGGACATAGACACCCAGACCTTCACCCGCGACGACATCGTGCTGCGACTCGAGGGCAAGCCCCAGACCACAGCGCTGCCCATCACCCCAGCCACCGCCGACAACAAGCGCGAGTTCAAGATCAACACCGCAGCCCTCACCGACAACGGCTTCTACGCGCTGCAGGTCAAGAGCGAGAACATACGCGATGCCGAAGGCTTCATGGGGGCCGAGGGCAAGCAGGTGAGATGGATGCTCTTCAAGGACGGTCTGGTGCACTTCAATGTCAAGGTGCTGCCGCTGCCCGAGTGTGGCAACGTTGACTGCGTCATCGAGGGCGAGGAGGGCCGCAAGGTCACCACGCGCAAGGCACCGCTCAAGGCGGGCACCGCAGCCATAGCCAGCACGGCGCCCTATGGACGCACGATGACCTTCACCGCCACGCCCAACACGGGATATAAGTTTGTACACTGGAAGAGCAATGCCGACGACCAGATAGTATCGACCGACGAGGTATTCACCACCGAGGCGCGCAGCACCAAGGACTTCGCGGCGGTATTCCAGGCCGAGTCGTACAAGGTCGATGTAAACTGCAACAGCGCAGAGGGCGACATCGACGCCTCGACCGGCTACTACGACTACAACACCAAGCTGGTGCTCGACGCCAGGGCAAAGGACAACTTCCGGTTGGTGGGCTATCGCATCAACGGTACCCTCAAGGAGATGACGCCCTACACCCTCACCGTCGAGGGTCCCACCGAGGTCGAGGTGGTCTATCGCGACATGACGCCCGTCAACGTGCTGCTCAACGAGGGTGCCGACTACACCCCCGAAGATGTCGAGGCAGCTAAGGTGAGCCTCTACCGCTCATTCCATAAGGGCACATGGAACACCATCTGTCTGCCCTGCGCGGTAGACAACCCAGAGGCAGTGTTCGGACAGGGCACCCTGGTGGCACAGATGACTGGCGTGAGCGGAACCACGCTCATGTTTGCCCCCGTCAACACGATGGAGGCCAACACGCCCTACCTCATCAAGCCCACCAAGATTAACAGCCCGGCGTATGCCCATGACGAGAACCCCACCATGCTCTACGACCTGGGCGTCACCACTACCCAGAAACCCGAGCGGGGCGTGCCCGCCGACAGCAAGGACGGCTACAGCTTCATAGGCGTCTATAGCGTCTATCCCATAACCACCGACGACGGCAACTACTACATCAGCAGCGACAAGTTCTACTATGTCGACGCCGCCGCGAGTGTCAATACCACCCGCTTCCGTGGCTATTTCCATGCCGACAACGGCTCGGCGTCGCCCATATCACTGGGTATAGGCAGCGCCACCGGCATCACCCCACCCGTGAGCATCACCGACAGCCGCAACGCCGTCTACGACCTCAACGGCGTGATGGTGAGACAGCCCGGCGAGTCGCTCAGCGGACTCAAGCCCGGTGTCTACATCACCCGCGACAAGAAGATAATAATCAAGTAGCCGCCCGCCGCTGCGCCCGCGACGACAAAAGAGCGCAAGGCAGCGGCAAGAGAGCACAAGGATGCGGCTATAGGACGCAAGGCTGCGGCAAGAGAGCATAATACAACAACGAGAGAGAGCGTAAAGCCCGTCATGGGCATTACGCTCTCTCTTGTGGTATATCCCGCAACCATCTCCACCAATCTGCTGATAACCTCCAGCAGAATTATGATGACCTCCAGCAACCTGCTGATGACCTCCAGCAATCTGCTGATGACCTCCAGCGGCTCGTGCCTATTGATACGAGCCCTCGTGACATTTGATACGTAAGCCCGTGCCTATTGATACGAGCCCTCGTGACTTACGTTACGAGCCAGCCAAGGCATCAGCCACACGACTGGAGGGCATCGCCACGGGCGCAGAGGGTATCGCCTTTAGCGCAATGGGTATCGCCCTGCGCGCAGCGGCCCTTGCGCTCGCAGTAGCGCTCACACTGGGTGCAGATATCATAACCCAGCATGGCGCCGAGCATGAAGTCCTCTTCGGGGGTGAGCAGATTGAGCGAGCGCGTCACCATCATGCGTATGGCGTTGAGACACTCCTCGCGCCCGAAGTAAAGATTGAGGCGGTCGTTGCCCACGGGCTGGATGATGTAGTGGATGTGCTGGCTCTCCAGACGGCGCCGGGCAAATTCCTCATACTTCTTGTTGAACGTGAAGAGCACCATACGGCGCACTCCCTTCTTGTATTCGTAGATATGGTTCATCAGTACCTTCATATCTACGGGTAATAGCGTGGTTTGCTGCATGATTGTGACTTTTAATGTGGAGGATGGCGAAGCGGGGATGGTCTGGTCAGAGACTGGGGGTGATGGCGGCTGCCCAGGCGTCGATGCGCGCGTCGGTCTTGTCGGACTCGTTGACCTCGTCGAGGGCAAGGCCCACAAAGTGGCCGTCGACCACGGCGTCGGAGGAATCAAAGGTGTAGCCGTCGACAGGCACAGCTCCCACCACGTGGGCTCCGGCACCGACGACAGCCTGGTAGAGTTCGCCCATACCACCCACAAAGGTGTCGGGATAAGACTCGGAGTCGCCGCAGCCAAAGAGGGCCACGGTCTTGCCCGAGAGGTCGGCACCGCGGAGGGTGCGCACGCCGTCGTACCAGTCGTCCTGCATCTCGCCGGCACCCCACGTAGACGTACCCAGGATGAGGTTGTCGTTGGAGGCTATGACGCTGTCGTCGAGGTCGCCGACGCCGATGACATCGTCTACCCCCAGTCGGGCGCCTATTCTGCCGGCGAGTTCCTCGCAGGTGCCGGTGCTTGAGCCGTAGATAATCACTGTTTTCTTCATAATCTTCTTGGTTTTTGAATTGATAATAATGAGTCTGTAGTCGATGATTGTATCACCGCTACAAAGTTAGCGAGGTTCAGAGGACTGCACAATACCCAAAAATAATGATTTTGGCGGCAGAGAGATGACTATATAATAAGGTAAGGGTATGGGGGCGCTTCTGCAGACCGATGGCGCAGAAGCGGAGACGGTGGCTGGTCAGGCCTTGACAAAGCCCAAGGTGAGGATGGAGAAGGTAACATCGCCCGCCTTCTCTATCTCCTGGGCGCAGGCGCAAAGGGTGGCGCCGGTGGTGGCCACGTCGTCGACGAGGAGTATGTGGCGGTGGCTGAGGCGCTCGGGGTGAATGGTGCGGAAGACATGGGCTACGTTGTCGTTGCGGTCCCAGCGCTGCTTGTGGGTCTGGCTCGACTCAAAGTGCATGCGCCCCACGGCACCGGCATCGACGGCGATGCCCGTGACATGGCTTATGCCGCGGGCAATCTCGACGCTCTGGTTGTAGCCACGCTCACGGATGCGGTCGCGGCTCAGGGGAACGGGCACGATGACATCGATGCCGTCGAAGAAGGACGCTGCACCATACTCGGTGGCAAGCATGGCGCCAAGGGCTTCGGCGGTGTCGGGCGAGTCGTTGTACTTGAGGTCGTAGACCAACTGGCTGGCTCCGCTGCCTCCCTTGTAGAAGAACAGGGCGCCACAGCGCTCGATGGGGATGCGGCCCCAGAACATGTGGGCCATATCATTGTCGGCGGGAGAGGCGTCGTAGCCCGTGCGGGGCAGGCAGGCGTTGCAGACCGAGCAGAGTGCGTGCTCGCCGGAAGAGAGTCGCTCGCCGCACATGGCGCAGTGGCGTGTGCAGAGCAGGTCGTGGAGTCGGGCGGAGAGGTCAATCATCGGGCAGAGAGGTGATGCCGTCGATGCAACGACGGATGATGTCATAGTCGAAGCCACGACCAAGAGCAAAACGGATGAGTTTCTGACTGCGTTCGTAGTCATTGCGACCGGTAATGGTGCGCCACTTCTGGGTGAGCATAGGCCGCAGGATGTCGACATAGGTCTCAGCGGGCACCTCGTCGAGGATGGGGCGATAGATGCTGGCAGATACCTGCTTGGCATACAGTGCCTGTTCTATCTTGCGTCGTCCCCAGCCGTTGTACCTTATCTTGTCTTCGACAAAACAGCGGCAGTAGCGGCTGTCGTCTACATAGCGGTTGTCGACGAGATAGTCGATGATGCGGCTGCAGGCATCGTCGGCGAGTCCCCACTGCTCCATCTTCTTCATCATGTCGCCCTGGCAGTATTCGGCTTGAGAACACAGGGCAGCGAGGCGGTTGAGCGCCTGTTCTTCGGATAGTGGTTTCATAGTCGGGCGATGATAAAACGTGGACGGTCGTACTGGTCGCGCTCTACGGAGGCGGCAAAGCCCAGTGCGTGGAGCATGGCGCTGGTCTCGGAGGCATAGAGGGCGTTGATCTCGAAAAGCAGGGTGCCGCCGGGCTTGAGCGCGCGGGTGGCATAGCGGGCTATGGCGCGATAGAAGAGCAGCGGGTCACTGTCGGGCACAAAGAGCGCCGTGGCAGGTTCGTGGTCGAGCACATGGGGGCTCATCTCGGCTCGCTCGCTCATGCAGATATAGGGCGGATTGCTCACGATGACATCCCAAAGGGCGGTGTCGGCGGGCGGCGCCAGGGCATCCTGTCGCTCAAAGCACACCTGGGCACCCAGGCGGGTGGCATTGGCGCGGGCTATGCGAAGCGCGTCGTCGGAGATGTCCCACGCCGTGACCGTGGCGTCGGGATAGTCGAGCGCGGCGGTGATGGCGATGCAGCCCGAGCCGGTGCCGATGTCGAGCACGCGCTCCCCGGGTGAAGGGGCGGGCGGCGGCGCTGCCTATCATGGGGATGAGCAGAGCCGTCTCGGGGCGGGGAATAAGCACTCCCGGCGCCACGGCAAAGCGGCGTCCGCTGAAATCGGCATGGCCCAGCACATACTGGACGGGCTCATAGTTGGCTATCCTTGCCACAATTTCCTCCAGATTTGCTCGCTCGTCTGCGGATAATTGGTTAACTTTGCCCATATATATATCGGTGGGCGAAAGGCCGAACTCGTCTTCGACCACCATGCGCACGATGGCGCGAGCCTCGCCTTCGCCATACAGAGGCGAAAGCCTTCGGCACAACTCATTGTATGTCATACGCACAAAGTTATAAAAAAATATGGATATGAAACGGAAAGAGGGTTATAAAAAATCAGCAGGCGCCAGAATAGCCGCTATCGCGGGCCGAATGTGGGTCGCGGCAACCGCATTGTGGCTCGCCGGCCGCGCCCGGGCACAGCAGACGGCCATCATCCCGCAACCCGTAGAGATGGAGACTGTGGGCACCACGTGGACTCTGCCCGCCACGCTCACCGTAGGCACCACCGACAAGGCTCTCGGCCACGCCGCGACATATCTGGCTGATGCCCTGACGCAGCAGACGGGTCGCAAGGTAAGGACTGGCAGCAAGAAGGGTGACATAAGGCTGGGGCTCGACCGCAGTCTCGGCAGCGGAGCCTACAGGCTGAG
>OOBO01001483.1_pt1 | contig 15806 bp, 11 predicted proteins | sample 1671031 | NCBI WGS metagenome assembly OOBO01 (sample SAMN06348115, study PRJEB24527) | human gut metagenome | biome: human gut; feature: ankylosing spondylitis patient; material: feces | host: Homo sapiens | place: China | collected 2015-10 | reverse complement strand
GTTTTTTACTTAGGGAGAAGAGGAGACGCTCTTACGTGTCAAAGTGGGAATAGTGTCAAACAATTAGACAGCGTTGTCAAAATATTGGACAGTTCTAAAAGAATAGCTTTTTGTTATCTGATTGTTGTTTAGTTGTTTATGTGTTTTGGCACGTTCTTTGCTATTATTTAGGTAGAAAATAATAGAGCAATGAAACAAATATTACTTACAACAGTTCTTTCTCTCAGTTTCGCTACCGCGACGGTGGCCCAAGAGAAACTTTGGACTTTGGATGAATGTATGCGCTATGCCGTGGAAAACAGCCCATCGGTTAAAAAGCAAGTTTATACATCAGATACGTATAAGGCGGAACGGAATGCCGCCGTAGCTTCTTTTTTCCCGGCGGCATCGGCTAAGGTCGGAGCGCAATATAGTTTTGGCCGTTCGATCGATCCTGCGACCAATACCTATGAGAATACTTCTACGTTTAATAATAACTATGGCCTCGACGCTTCTATTCCTATTTTTACGGGCGGACAGCTGATCAATCAATGGTTGATGGCAAAATCCAATCGCCGTATGGGAGTTAATGACATACAGAAAGCGAAAGATGATTTAGCGATGAAAACCATGCAGGCTTATATGGATGTGGTGTATTATAAAGGAACGATTCGTATGGCGGCCGAGAAATTGGAGGAGAGTAACCGTACCTTATATAAGACTCGCCGGCAAGAAGAGCTGGGTTTGAAAGGGAAAGCGGATGTAGCTCAATTCGAGGCTCAAGTAGCGGCCGATGATTATACATTGACCCACCAGCAGAATCTTTTCAATACCGCCTTGCTTACTTTGAGGGAATGTATGAATTATCCATCTGATTTAGAACTGGAGGTGGATACTTTATTACCGGATATCAATTATGTCCCGGAAGTAGAGAATGTGGCGGAGATTTTCGCCTATGCGTCTGGGAATAACCCTACCGCCTTGCAAGCCGAGTATCAATTAACGCAAAGTAAATACCAATATCGTATTTATAAAGGAAAGTTGCTGCCGAGCATTTATTTGAATGCCGGAATCTCTACGAGTTATTTCGAGAACCTGAAGTCTGATAATGCCCCGGAAGGTTTCAAGGATCAGTTTAAAAATAACCGTGGTGAATATGTATCTTTTAGCCTTAGCTTCCCCTTATTCGATGGTTTGAGCAGATTAACGAACGCTCGTCGTTACCGTAACAATATGCGGATCGCACGGGAGACAAGGACAGAGGTCTTTCGCCAGTTGCAGACAGCGGTAGAGCAATCGGTCCTGGATCGTGAGGGATACGCTAAAGAGGCCATACAGATGGATAAGAAGGTGAAATCGGATGAGTTGGCTTATCGTGTTACCCTACGGAAGTACGAGGAAGGCCTGATGAGCACGCTGGATGTACAGACTAGCGCGAATACACTGTTGGAGTCCAAGGCCAATCTGCTTCAAAAGCGATTGATGTACTTATTGAAAAGCAAGCTGGTGGATTATTATAAGGGCAAGCCTCTTATCAATGAATAAGAATTGAGAACATAGAATTTAGATGATAATAAAAAATATAGAATACGATGGATATACAATTAGAGAAAAAGAAAGGTCTTCAGAAGAAGCATATTCCTTATGTAGCGGGTGGCGTGTTGTTCGTTATCTTGTTGGGATGGATTATCTTTGGTGATCATGCTTCTACGTTGAAAGTGGATGCGAGAGGGATTAGCATCGGTAATGTGACCCGTGAGCAATTCAATGACTTCTTTCGTATGGATGGTCAGGTGCAACCTATCACGGTCGTGCAGCTTAGCCCCGAGGAGGGCGGTATCGTACAGGAGAAAGTCGTGGAAGAGGGTGCCCAAGTGAAGAAAGGCGATATCATTGTTCGTCTGAGCAACTCAAATCTAGATTTGCAGATCTTGAACGCTGAGGCCGAGTTGGCGGAGAAGCAGAACTTCCTTCGTAATACGCAGGTTACCATGGAGCAGGATAAGCTGACCAATCAGATGGAGAAACTTCAATACGATATGGACATGAACCGGGCCCGCCGCTCGTTCAACCAACAAGAGCAGTTGTATAAAGAGAACTTGATCGCCAAGGAGGATTATCTGAAAGCGAAGGAGGACTTCGAGTTAGCCTCTCAAAAGCACGCCTTGATTACCGAGCGCTTGCGCCAAGACTCTATCTCCCGCACGATCCAGATGGATGAGATGGAGGCCAGCTTGGCGAACATGCGGAAGAATATCCTGTTGATCCGCGAACGTAAGGAAAACTTGAATGTCCGTTCCCAGATCGACGGTGAGTTGGGACTGTTGGATGTCGTATTGGGGCAAAGCATCAATCCCGGACAAAAGATCGGCCAGATTAACGACCTTTCCGATTATAAGATAGAGGCCATGATCGACGAGCATTATATAGACCGCGTGAAACCGGGCTTAAGCGCCGCTTTCGAGCGTCAAGGCTCGTCTTTCGACTTAACGGTGCGCAAAGTTTATCCCGAGGTTCGTGATGGTAAGTTCCGTACGGATTTCGTTTTCACGGGTGAGCGTCCGGATAATATCCGTAGTGGACAGACCTACTATATCAACTTGGAGCTGGGGCAACCTACCGAGAGTATCATTATCCCGAAGGGAACTTTCTTCCAGAGCACGGGCGGAAGCTGGATATTTGTTCTTGATCCGGATGGAAAGAAAGCTTACAGGCGTTCTATCAAGATCGGCCGTCAGAACCCGCAATATTATGAGGTTCTTGAAGGTCTGGAAGCCGGTGAGAAGGTGATTGTGTCCAGTTATGAGAGTTATAAGGATAATGAAGTGCTGGTGCTGGAATAAAATCGATATAATATGAAAAACATACTAATCGCCATTCGTTCCATTTTTAAGAAAGGGCGGCATAACGTGATGAAAATCGTATCGTTGGGAATCGGCTTAGCGGTAGGCTTGGTATTGATCGCTAAAGTCTATTTCGAACAATCGTATGATGATTTTTATCCGGATAGAGACCGGGTCTATCAAGTCTGGGCGAAATACCAGCAAAATGGAGGGGAGTTGAAGGATTATCCGCAAACAAGCGGTGGCATCGCTCCAACTATGCAACAACAGATACCCGAGATCGAGACCGTCACCCGATACACGAGTTTTGGAGACTGGACCTTTACGATGACCGACACCAAGATGAAATACTCCGGTCGTTGTATCATAGCGGATAGTTGTTTCTTTGATATTCTTCCTCGTCCTATGTTGATCGGAAATGCGAAAGAGGTTCTTTCCACCCCGATGTACGTGTTGATATCAAGTCGTATAGCGAAAAATATCGGAGGCGATGTTATCGGGAAAAACTTCACGGTAGACAATTCGCCGGGACGTACTATGACTATTGGTGGCGTTTTTGAGGAAGTTCCGGAAAATTCTCATTCCCGTTACGATGTAATTGTTTCCATGGCTTCGGCGGGTCGGTTCATGTGGGAGGGTTCGCCTACTAATATGTTGGGAAACGATCGTTACATAAGCTATGTGAAGTTGCACAAGGGGGTGAATCCTTTAGCTTTGGAGGAACAGGTGCGTACGTTTGTGAATTCTTATTTCCCTCCGGAGGAACAGCAAAAGGTCGGGTTAAGCATTGATTTCTCATTTCATAAGCTAGATAATCTACACAAGGAGTTGCCGCAAGTCAAGCGAATGACGTGGATACTTTCCTTACTGGCCTTCGCTTTGATCTTTACGGCGGTGATGAACTATATCTTGATCGTGATATCCTCTATCGTAAATCGCTCGAAGGAGGTGGCTGTCCATAAATGTTATGGGGCAAGCGAGAATAATATTCATGGTATGATGTTTGGTGAGGCGTTGGTACATATAGTGCTTTCACTGATCTTGGCCTTATTGTTGATCCTTGCGTTTAGAGGTACGGTAGAGGAGTTGTTGGCGACTTCGTTAGATTCCTTGCTCTTGTCTAATGGTAGCTTGGTCTTGCTAGGGATATGTATCTTGGTGTTTTTCGTATCTGGTTTTATGCCGGGATCATTATACGCCCGGATTCCGGTGGCCTCCGCTTTCCGTAATTACCGGGAGAATAAGCGTATCTGGAAGAAAGCCTTGTTGCTTGTCCAGTTTGTTGCTACGGGCTTTTTGGTGACGATGCTTGTTTTCGTTGCCCGTCAATATACGTTTATGGTGAATGATCGTCCGGGATATGCCTATGAGAACCTTGCCTACTGCGGGTTAGCTGGCGTGGACTCTACCTCTCGTGCCAAGATTCTGGATGAGGTGATGCGGCTTCCGGGAGTCGCTGCGGCTACCACCGTTTATCAATTGCCTTTCGAGCATGCTTCCGGTAATAATATTCTTTTACCGGGCGGGACTCAAGAGCTTTTTAATATCGCCGATCTCTATTGGGTAGGCAACGGATATCTGGACATGATGGAGATTCCCGTGATCCAAGGCCGCTCGTTCACGGAGAATGTGACCAACTCGAGAGAGGTGATGGTAGACCGCCGTTTCGTGGAGAAGATGAAATTGGTAGCGGGCTGGACGGATGATGTTGTTGGGAAGGATATTTGCGTCACCGAGCATAGCAAATGGAATGAGGAGCCATTCACGATTTGCGGCGTGTATGAGAATATCCGTCTGGGAGGAATCTCGAACCAAGATATGCGGCCCTCCGTATTATTCTATGCGCATAAGCCCATGTACACCTTGCAGGTGAAGTTCCATGAGCTGACCAACGATAATATGGCTCGTTTACAGCAGAAGATATCCGAGACATTTCCGGATCGTGAACTGAGCGCTATCTCTTTCCGTTCCGAGATCATGGATCTATATAAGGACTCCCGCCAATTCCGTGATTCCGTGATGATCGGAGGTCTGGTCACGCTTCTTGTTACGTTGATAGGACTTATAGGCTATACGAATGATGAGGTGAGCCGTCGTCGTAAGGAGATCGCCGTCCGCCGGGTGAATGGGGCTACCTTATGGGATATATTGAGGTTGTTCATAAAGGATATCGGATATATCTGTATCTATGCGGTCATATTAGGCGGTGGCATAGCATACTTTGTCTTGCAAAAGTGGCAAGAGCAATTCACGGAGAAAGTACCTTTGTCATGGTACATATTCTTGGGTTGCGGCGTATGTGTCTTATTGATTATATATTCCGTGGTTTGTCTGGATGCCCGCAAGACGGCTAATGATAATCCGGTGAACTGCTTGAAATCTGAGTAATTGAAAATTTATAATTCATGAATAATTTATTGAACTTTAAGTCCTTTTTCAAGTTCCTCGGAAGGAATAAGGCTTATACGCTGATAGACGTGTTTGGTCTGTCTGTATCGTTGATGTTTGTGTTATTGATAGCGGTCTATACGGTACAGGAGATGTCTACAGATAAATTCCATACCAAGGCGGATCGTATCTATCTGGTCGGGAATGAAAATTGGATGGCCACCGGAGCCGCCATTCCTTATAAGATAAAGGAACGCTATCCGGAGGTAGAAAAAGTTTGTCCGGTAGTGGCGGGTAATTCGAGTGATATAGTTGTAGTTTCCGGCGATCGGAAACTGAAGGCAAACGTGATGTTCGCAGACTCTACGTTCTTCGATTTCTTTGATTTCCGGTTGCTACAAGGCACTCGTGAGCAAGCGTTGGCCGCCGGGAACTATGCGGTGGTCTCCTCTTCGTTCGCCCGTAAGATGTTCGGAACGGATGATCCGATGGGACGGAAGTTGGTGGTGGGCGATACCATATCGGCTACTATAAACGGGGTGGTGGAGGATTTACTTCATTCCTCTATTCCCGAAGCCGATGTGATCGTGCGTTGGGAGCAGGTTCGGTATTTGAACTGGTCGTTGGCTCCGGATCAATTGGGGAATGCCGGAAGTACATCGGCTTTTGTCTTGGTGCGTGAGGGTAGTGATTTCCCTTCTCGTGCGGAGGATATGGCCCATTGGTTCAAGGAATTTTATTGGCCGTATCAATATGGGACGGCAAAAGAGGTACGCATATTGCCGCTTAGTGAGCAGTATTTTGCGAAAGCCGCTTCTTACTCTTCTTTGCGAAAGGGAGATTGGCGTTTCGTGATCGTGCTGATGTCCGTAGGTCTTCTTATCTTGATTTTTGCGGTTATCAATTATATTAACTTGACGGTTGCCCAAGCGGGTTTCAGGGCGAAGGAGATGGCTACCCGGCGCCTTTTGGGATCTTTACGGGGTGAGTTATTCATGCGTTTGATGCTGGAGTCCACTTTACTTACGTTTATTTCTTTGATTATCGGGGTTCTCCTTGCGCTGGCGGTCGTGCCGTTTGTCAATGATTTATTGCAGACACGTGTCGATATGAATGTATTGGGTAGACCTGTCTGGCTATTGGCTCTGGTTTCATTAACGGTTGCCGTGGGAGTTTTATCCGGCTTACTGCCTGCTATCATTATTTCTTCTTCTAAACCGATCGAGGTGGTAAGGGGTACGTTCCGGGCTAAGACGAAAATGGTATTCAGTAAGTTCTTTATCGTATTCCAAAATGTGATCACGATCACGATGATCGCCGCCTCTATCACGATGGTTTGTCAGATCGTTCATATGATCAACGCTCCTGTCGGATATAAAACGAAGAATTTATTGGCTATGCGGTCGGTGGATGAAAGGCAGTTATCCGCTTTTGTCGGTGAGTTGAAAGGTTTGTCATGCGTAGATAGGGTCGGGAAGACTCAAGGATTGCCTTTATTCGGTAGTAATAATTGGACTGCTACTTATCAGGGGCAAAATATATCTTTTCAGCAATTCGTTATGGATAAGGAGTGTTACGATATGCTGGGATTGGAGATTTTGCGTGATAACCATTTAACGACAGAGGGCTGGTTCCTAAACGAGCAAGCGATGCGTGAGATGAACTTATCGGAGGATGCGGCCTCTTTTATGCTGGACAGGCAAGAAAGACCGATAGCGATAGCGGGTATCGTCCGGGATTTCTATTGCTTTGGAAATGTGACGACAGGGATGAACCCTGTCATGTTCCGTTTCTTGAAAGATAATGAAGATCCTTGGATGATCTTGATCGAGACACAAGGTGATCCTTTCGCCGCAAAGGAGGCTATCGGTAAAGTATATGAGAAAGTGACCGGACTTGAGTTTGAGGCTTACTTCATGGATGAGCGTTTACAAAACTCATTCGACTCGCAAATCCGTTTGGCAAAGATCGTGATCGTATTCTCGATAATCGCCATCCTTATTTCTTTGCTAGGCTTATTGGCGATGTCCACTTACTTTATCCAACAGCGTTTGCAAGAAGTATCCGTACGAAAGGTATTTGGTTCCAGCAACCGGCAGATATTGGTTAAGCTCGTATTCACGTTCTTGAACTATGTGTTGATTGCTTTCGTGATCGCCATACCTATTATTATGTACTTTATGAAAGATTGGCTGTCCGACTATTCGTATCGTATCGGTTTAAGTCCGCTGATATTTATCGCCGCCGGCTTATTCTGCCTCATGATCTCGTTTGTCTCTGTCTTTTTCCAGAGCTACCGGGCTGCCACATCGAATCCGGTGGATAGCTTTAGGCATAGGCTTTAGTAACTTTTAAAAGGAAATATCATGAACTCAATCGTACGAAATTTCGTTTTTGTGATCAGTCGTTTTAAAATGGCTAGTTTCTTGAATGTAGCAGGATTATCTGTGGCTTTCACAGCTTTCTTGATCTTGTTCATGCAAGTTCGTTACGAGTGGGGATACGATCGTTTCCATAAGCATGCCGACCGGTTGTATCGCTTGGAGATCGTTCACAATAATAAAGGGGCGCAAGTCGTATTGAACCGCCCGCTTATCGATCGGTTCTTGGCCTCCTCTCCACATATTGAGGAGGGGGCGCTAATCAATCGGTGGGGCGATAAGAAGTATATCACGGTGGATCGGGATGGTGAGCGGATGACTTTCCATGAGGAGCTCTATGCCTGCTATCCCTCCTATGCCCGTGTTTTCAACTTTGATATGGTGGAAGGTGAAGCGGCGGCGTTGGAGGAGAAGGGCCGGGTATTGATACCGGCAAGTATGGCTCATCGTTTCTTCGGCAATCATCCGGCGGTCGGGCAAGTCTTGATCGGAGAGGGGTGGACGTCCGAGGTGGGAGGTGTCTACCGGGACTTTCCCTCCAACTCGATCGTCAGTAATGCGGTCTATCGGCGCATATCGGACAAGGAAGGCGCAGGCGCTTGGATGCAAAATAATTTTGAGTGTTATCTCCGTCTGGATAATCCGGCCTCCGCTCCGGATGTCTTGGCTGGTTTCGAGAAAAATTTCCGCCACGACGAATGGAATTGGAAAACGAGACAATTGCGCTTGACTTCTCTGCCGGATATCTATTTTAAGACTGACACGAGCTACGATTCACAGAAGCAAAAGGGGAGCTATGCCCAGCTTCAAGCGCTATCTGCTATCGCTATCTTGATCGTATTGATAGCGGTCATTAATTTCATGAACTTCAGCAATGCTTTGGTGCCGGTCCGTCTGCGGGGCATCAACACGAGGAAGGTATTGGGGAGTCCGGTATCGGCGCTCCGGATGGCCGTGGCTTCGGAGGCGGTGGGGATGTGCCTGTTGTCTTACCTGATCGCTTTGCTGCTGGTTCGCCTGTTGTCGAAGACCGGGTTTGTGGATTTGGTCAGTGGAGGCATTTCCTTGGAGGGGCAGATGCCCTTGTTGATTGCCTGTGGAGGCTTTGTGTTGCTGATCGGACTTATCGCTGGTTGCTGGCCGGCTTGGTATATCACCTCTTTCTCTCCGGCACTGGTGCTGAAAGGAAATTTCGGCTTATCTCCCAAGGGGCGCTCGTTCCGCAATGTGTTAGTAGGATTTCAGTTCGTGGCCTCTTTTATTTTGGTTATAGCGGCTTTGTTTATCACGTGGCAGAATTACAATATGCTTCATACGCCGCTTGGATTCGATAGCGAGCGGATTGTCACCGTAAAGCTAAACCGTAATCTGAGCAGGCAACCGGAGAGCGTGCGTCAGCAGTTGGGGCAACTCTCCTCTGTCGAGGCCTTGTCGTTTACCTCAAGAGTGGTTGGCGCTGAGGATAATTATTCCGGATGGGGACGTACCTATGTGGATGAGGATATCCAGTTCAAGGTGGTGCAGGCTGACCCGGAGATTGAGCGGGTATTGGCCCTTCCTATTCTGGAGGGGCGAGGATTCCTGCCGGAAGACCAGTTGAGCGATGGCACTTATTTGTTCAACGAGGAAGCGAAGCGGACCTATGGGCTGAAAGCGGGAGATCCAATCCGGTTGGACTGGGGTAATTTACATCGTAGGGAGAAGATCGCCGGTTTCGTACCCGATCTGAAATATAATTCGTTCCGGGATAAACTGGAGCCGTTCGCCATCTTTGTCGGAAAGGATATTATGGCTGGGGCCTTGACGAATTTGATGATCTTGGTTCGCCCGGGGACGGACTACCGTCAACTATCGCAAGACATAGGGAGCGCCTTGCGGGAACTAGATCCCGATTATCCCCTCGATATCCATTTGTTCAACAATATCCAAGAGAACTTGTACCAGAAAGAGCTGCTACTTGGCAAACAAATCTTGTTCTTCAGCTTGATTGCCGTATTCGTGTCTTTGGTAGGTGTATTTGGTGTTGTCTTGTTTGAGAGCGAATATAAACGGAAAGAGATCGGTATCCGGAAGGTATTTGGTGCTACCGTGATGGACTTGTTGCGGAAGCATAACCTATCGTATCTATGGATCGTTATGATCTGTTTCGTGATCGCCTCACCGATCGCTTGGTACGGCATTGAGCGCTGGCAAGAGAATTTCGCCTTGAAGGCTCCGCTCCATTGGTGGATTTTCCTCTTGGCTTTCCTTGCCATTACGATCATCACGTTGCTCACGGTTACGATCCAGAACTACCGGGCTGCCAGCACGAATCCCGTGGACAGCATCCGGCAGGGATGTTGATATCGGCCCTTCAGATCCCGAACAAGAACGGTAACGGCTTGCTGTCCTTGAAATCTTTGGCGGTGTTTCCGGCGTAAATCTCGCCGTTTGTGAGCGTTAGTTTCTTGATAGGTGTACCTGCCTTGAAGTCCAAGCTCTTGAAATCGACCCAAAAGATATCCGGGCTTAAAGTAGACTCGAAGTAATATACCTTATTCTTCTGGTCGGCTACCGTACGCCAGCGGGTAGAGGAGATATTCGGTTGATCCGGGGTCGTGATTCCCAGAGGTACCGATACGTTACGCATTACGCTGAATACCCCGGCTACCGCTTCCCGGAAATTACTTGTCTGCGGGATGGTGTGGATATAGAAAGAGGCACGCACGAAACGATCGGAAGCCCGGTTCGTACCCGGCAACATGACCAAGCCGCCTATCTGTTGCCAGTAGTCGTTTAAGGTTAGTTGCTTATCGTATGTAGGGGAATTCGTCATGACTTGGCATTCCCGTCCCTCATGGATAACCAAGTTCCCATTTAGGTACTCGAAGATAGCGCTATTCCCTGATGCGTCCGAGATCGAGAGATGCAAGGTTGATTTCGCCCCGTTCGGAAGATCCGGATCGTCGATGCGGAAGACCTCCTTGCTTAACTCGGCAACCGCCTCATCTACCGTGGCGAAATTATCGAGTACATACTGCGTCCAGATGCTAAGCCCCATAACCGGGCGGTTATCGTCCGGTCGGAAATAAGATGACTCGGTGAGGAACAATAGGTTGGCTACAAGTCCCTTCTCGTTCATGCCGTCGCACGTACCGATATCATACCCGGCGGTCACCACGCTTCCGTATTTCGAGGTCCATTGGATGGTATTATCGGATATCGCTCCCCTTCTCTGTACGCCCTGGGGGAAGAGATACAGGTTGGATTGCGGGTCCTCTTTCCAATCCATGGTACGTCCGGTTACGACCATATCGTCCGGCCCGAGGTAAACGGCCCTTGTACACGCCTCGCTTCCCATAGGGTTCATAAACATGAACAAGCCGGCGAAAAGAGAGGCCAGTGTTAAATTCTTTGATTTCATAAGATCTATATTATTAGGATAATCTATTTATGAAACAAGTGGCTTTAAGGAATGTTTTAGAATGATATACGGGATACGGAGCCGTGTGAACAACCCCCATTTCGTTTTTAGGCTTTCAAAATTCGTTTTGTTCGTAAAGGAGTCTTATTTTTCAAGTTTTTAAAGAACTTCGCATATCGATTAAATAAGAAACATATGAATTTAAATTCTATATCATGACAGCAAAACAAAAAATGTCACGCCGTAACTTCATACGAAGTTCGGTCGTTATGGGTGGCGCATGGATGGTGGCAGGTTCTATACCTGTAGAGAGTATCGCAGACGAAGGGAGGCCGGAGATTGCGAAAAGCGAATCCTCTGCCGGAGTTTCGAAGGTATATATGTTGAAAGATATCACTCCTCAGAACATGATCCGTCTCTACGACGCCTTGGGACGGAAGGCCAAGGGGAAAGTGGCGGTGAAGCTCTCTACCGGAGAGCCGGGAGGCCATAACTTCCTGCAACCGACACTTATCAAAGACTTGGTAAAGAAAGTAAACGGTACGATCGTGGAATGTAACACGGCTTACGGAGGCGGACGCGCGGATACCGACAGCCATTTGAAAGCCGCCGCCGATCATGGCTTCACGGCCATCGCTAAGGTGGATATCATGGATGCCGACGGCGAGGTGGCTCTTCCGGTTCAAGGCGGTAAACACCTGAAAGAGGATTTCGTAGGCTCCCATTATCTGGATTATGATTTTACGGTCGTCCTTTCCCATTTCAAGGGACATGCCATGGGCGGTTTCGGGGGAGCGCTGAAAAATATCTCTATCGGTATAGCCTCATCCGCCGGAAAGGCTTGGATACATACGGCGGGTAAGACGAAAACCGACTTGTGGAACAACCTTCCCGAACAGGATCATTTCTTGGAATCAATGGCCGAGGCGGCTAAGGCCGTGACTACCCATTGTGGCGAAAATATACTTTATATCAGCGTAATGAATCGACTCTCCGTAGATTGCGATTGCGATTCGAACCCGGAAGAGCCGAAAATGGCGGATATCGGTATGCTAGCCTCACTCGATCCCGTGGCCTTGGATAAGGCTTGCGTAGATCTGGTTTACGCCTCGCCGGACCCTGGCCGTGTCCACTTGATCGAGCGCATGGAATCCCGCCATGGCATCCATATCGTCGAGCATGCGGAGGCGTTGGGTATGGGAAGCCAGCGGTATGATTTGGTCTCCTTGGACGATAAATAATATCGTAAATTAAAAACATTTAATAACTTCCTTTTTATCGGGCTTATTACCTCAAAGGCGTTATCTTTGCCCATGAATAAATAACAGTTTTGGGAGTACAAACTAAAAACGATTTGATTATGTTCTCAGGTATTGTAGAAGAAGCGGCTCAGGTAGTAGCCCTCCAATCCGATAAAGGAAACCTTCATCTGACGATGAAGTGCTCATTCGTGAATGAGCTGAAAATAGATCAGAGCGTGGCTCACAACGGCGTTTGCCTTACGGTGGTAAGCATGACGGAAGATACGTATACGGTTACCGCTATCAAGGAGACCTTGGAACGTTCGAACCTCGGGAACCTGAAAGTGGGCGATAAGGTGAACTTGGAGCGTAGCATGTTGATGAACGGCCGTCTGGACGGGCATATCGTACAGGGGCACGTGGACCAGACTGCCGTTTGTGCGGAGGTGAAGGAGGCGGACGGCAGCTGGTACTATACGTTCGAGTACGCTTTTGATAAGGAGATGGCCCAGCAGGGGTATATGACCGTGGAGAAAGGCTCCGTTTGCGTGAACGGCGTCAGTCTGACGGTATGCAACTCCCAGCAAAACAGTTTCCAAGTCGCTATCATCCCTTATACGCACGATAACACGAACTTTTGCCAGATCGAGAAAGGTACGGTAGTGAACCTAGAGTTCGATATTGTCGGGAAGTATATCAGCAAGATGATGCAGTTTAAATAAGGTTCGAAGAATTTCCTATCCATAAAAGGCTTTAGCGGTATCTGATGATCCCGGCTAGAGCCTTTTCTATCTACGGACAATCTTAATTCCGTGCGTGTACGATTAAAAACGTTTTAAGTAAATTTTCACTAACCAAAACTATCCTTGGTATGTTTATTGTTATATAATTATATGAGAAAAATAGACTAAACATATCAGATTATGGCCTATATCGATTATTACAAGATTTTGGGGGTGAACAAGGACGCTTCTCAGGATGATATCAAGAAAGCCTATAAGAAGTTGGCTCGGCAATATCACCCTGACTTGAATCCGAACGATCCCGACGCCCATCGTAAGTTTCAGGAGATCAATGAGGCGAACGAGGTGCTTAGCGATCCGGAAAAGCGTAAGAAATACGACCAGTACGGGGAGAATTGGAAACATGCGGATGAGTTCGAGGCTCAACGGAAGCAGTATGGCCAGCAAGGTGGCGGCTTTGGCGGTGGCTTCTCGAACGGCGGAGGTACGTATTGGTCCTCCTCCGGCGATGATGGAGAGTTCTCGGATTTCTTTGAGTCTATGTTTGGTTCCCGCCGGGGTGGCGGTGGCCATTCTAATCATGGGTTCCGTGGACAGGATTACACGGCCGAATTGCACTTATCCTTGATGGATGCGGCCAAGACACATAAGCAGGTGATCACCGTGAACGGCAAGAACCTGCGTATCACGGTTCCCGCCGGCGTAGCCAACGGGCAAACCATTAAGCTGAAAGGCCAAGGCGGGCCGGGCATGAATGGAGGACCTGCCGGTGATTTGTACATCACGTTCATTATTCCGGACGACAGCCGTTTCAAACGGGTGGGAGACGATCTGTACCTGACCGTCCCCTTGAACCTCTATACGGCGGTCTTGGGTGGCGAGCAGATTATCGATACCTTGGATAGCAAGGTGAAACTGAAAGTAAAACCGGGCACGCAAAACAATACGAAAGTCCGGTTGAAAGGTAAGGGATTCCCTGTTTACAAGAAGGAGGGGCAGTTTGGTGACTTGATTGTCACGTACTCGATCGAGGTGCCGACCAACTTGACGGAGAAACAGAAGGATTTGTTCCGGGAAATACAAAGTCTAAATTAAAAACAGGTGTATTATGCAAACAGATTTAGTTATTGTCAGTGAATACTGCCAGAAATGCCATATAGACCCTTCGTTCATCATTTTGCTGGAAGAGGGAGGTTTGATAGACATTAATATCACGGATGGAGAGAGGTATCTCTTCTCTTCCCAGCTCCGTGATCTGGAACAATACACACGTATGTATTACGACTTGTCTATTAACATCGAGGGAATCGAGGCCATTCATCATATGCTGGACCGGATGCGGAATTTGCAGGCGGAGATACAATCGTTGAGAAACCGTCTGCATTTATATGAACCATTCGGTTTTGATACGATCGAGAATTTCTAGTGTCAAATTGCTGCTTAACAAGGCTTCACTGCCCGATAGCGAAGGGTGTACGCAAACAAATTGAAAATATTTCTCAAAGTTATAACATTTTATCTGATGAATGTATACAATCAGGACAACGTGTATTTAAATTAGGACGTTATCTTGACAAGACCAGAAGTGACCTGGTTCGTGGATGTTCTAATATCACACAGCAGGACTGGATGCGTGTATTTGAAGTAGATCACTATGTTCTTACATGGCGTGTATACAACAATATTGTCGGATTTGAACACTTAAAGAAAAAACAGGTTGATAACCCTTTGGGATGCAAGCTTGGAAAATGGCTGAACAGCCAGACTGACAGCCGTCTTACTGAAAGTCCGGAATTTGGTCAGCTTGTCAAAACGCATGAAGTTCTTCATCACTTTGCCACTCTATCATGGCAGGCAAAAGAAGATGGGGACGACAAAAAAGCTCTCTCATATTTTAACGATACATATGATGCTTTCTTAAAATATGATAAAGCTCTTAATAATCTCCAGAAAAAAATGCAGCAGCTTGGTTATAATAATGCAACACAGATTGTTTCATTTGAAGAATAATTGATTATTTTATCAGAAAGGATAACACACAATGAGCATCAATAATGAAAATGAAAATCCACTTGGGTACAAAAACGAGGGAAAACTTCTTGTAGGATTTGCAATTCCATGTATTATATCAATGCTTGTTACTGCGTTATACAACATCGTCGATCAGATTTTTATCGGTCAGGGTATCGGTATGCTTGGAAATGCAGCAACAAATATTGCATTTCCACTATCAACAACATGCACTGCTATATCACTCCTGCTCGGAATTGGTTGTGCAACCAATTACTCACTGCATCTTGGTGCAGGTGAAAAGAAAGAATCAGAAAAATATGCCGGCAATGGAATAATTCTTATGACTATAATGGGAATACTTTTATTTCTTATAACCACCATATTCCTTACACCAATGCTTAAATTTTTCGGTGCAACACCTGATGTACTTCCATATGCAGAGGCATATACGCGTATTACTGCTATAGGCTTTCCATTTCTGATAGCCAATACAGGAATGAGCAAGCTGATTCTCGCAGATGGTAGTCCAAACTATTCAATGACATCAATGCTTATCGGTGCAATTGTAAATACAATTCTTGATCCTGTCTTCATATTTGTATTTAAGATGGGAATGACAGGTGCCGCACTTGCAACTATTATTGGACAGATAATTTCATTTTGCATAAGTTTACGCTATATGTTTCATTTTAAAAATATAAAATTAAGCAAAAGCAGCTTTACAGTTTCATTGCATCATTGGAAAAATATTTTTATCCTCGGAGCAAGTGCATGTTTCAACCAGATTGCAATGACAGCCGTTCAGATTGTAATGA